>ERZ1035025.1127-NODE-1127-length-14381-cov-34.757294_pt1 | contig 14381 bp, 9 predicted proteins | sample MGYA00520619_ERZ1035025 | MGnify/ENA primary metagenome ERZ1035025 (study PRJEB33766, sample SAMN09781742) | gut metagenome | biome: gut microbiome | host: Homo sapiens | place: Madagascar | study: EMG produced TPA metagenomics assembly of the PRJNA485056 data...
CAAATTCCCAACACCTGCGCAAGGGTCAAAAACAATAAATTCGTTTAAATCATAATGGCGTTTTAAAATTTCATTTTGTTTTTCCACAAAACAAGTTGGCGTGTATTCTCCGCCCGTATCACGCCGATATTTGTCGGTATATAAGGTTGCGCTTCTTTCCAAAACAATTTTAAATTGTTCTTTAACGGGCGGGCGTTTGTATTTTTTCCAAAAAAAATTATATTTTTCTATATTAGAAAAAGTATAAAAGGTTCTATTTTTGCCTGAATACATAATAATTAAATTGCCATCGGGGAATTTTTGCAATTTATAAAAACTTAAATTTGTTCCTTCACGAATTAAGGGTTCTGTTCTTTTTTGTTCCACGCCCAAAACCGATTCAATACTTTCTTCGGTATAAACCGCGCCATTTAAAATATCAATCAAAAAAAGATTAATAATTTCTTGTTCGTCTTTTACAGATTCTATAAATTGAATTTCATTTTTCCATTCGTTATAAACCACATTAAAATTTTGCGCAGTGATTTGAATTTGTGTGCCATTGCCCGTTTTTAAATTTTTATAAAACTCTTTGATTTCGTTATTTTTATAACGGGTGATTTTGTTGTGCAAGCGGTCGTTAATGCGATTGATGGCATCCGCCGTTGGCATACTTGCTTTTTCTGCTTGCCAATTAAAATCATTATTAAACATCACGGAATCATCAGAACAATCTAATAATTCTAAAATATCGTTATTTTCTAAATCTTGGTAAATTAACGCCACGCGAGATAAAATCTTTTTTTGTTTTTTATTGGTTAAAATCACTTGCGCCAAAGCGGTGCGGTGCGCATTTTCATTTTCAATTTTAAATTTGGATTCAATATAAAGCAAAGCATCGCCGTTTTTATCTTTTAATAAAACATCCACTTGATTTAAAACGTCCAAATCCCATGTGTTTTTGTCAAAATATTTTTCACAAAACTTGGTTTTAAAATCAACTTCGGGCATGGTTTTTTCCTTTTTTTCAAAAAAAATTCAAAATAATTTTTGGTTTACCGTGGATTTTTTAAAATCCATTCAGGGCAGGGCAGTGTGCCTTGTGATTTTGTTAAAACTTCAAAGCCGTTTGGGGTAACCAAAACCGTGTGTTCCCATTGTGCCGAAAGGCTGTGGTCTTTGGTGACCACCGTCCAGCCGTCTGGCAAGTGTTTTAAGGCGGCTTTGCCAGCGTTAATCATCGGTTCAATGGTAAAAATCATCCCTTCTTTTAATTCCACGCCGCTGTTTTTTTTGCCAACGTGCATTACTTGCGGCGCTTCGTGAAAGTTGCGCCCGATGCCATGCCCGCAATAATCACGCACAACGGAAAAACCCGCACCTTCGGCATGTTGTTGAATGACCGCACCAATATCGCCCAAATGCGCACCGGGTTTGACTTGTAAAATACCCAACCACATGCATTCAAAGGTAATTTGATTCAAACGTTTTGCCAAAATAGAAATATCGCCCAAAGCAAACATTCGGCTGGAATCGCCGTGAAAACCGTCTTTAATTACCGTGACATCAATGTTTACGATATCGCCTTTTTTGAGTTTTTTATCCGATGGAATGCCGTGGCAAACTTGTTGATTGATGGAAGTGCAAATGGATTTGGGATAAGGCACACCGCCGCCGGGCGCATAATTTAAAGGCGCAGGAATAGTGCCTTGCACATTGAGCATATAGTCATAACAAAGTTTGTCCAATTCGTTGGTGGTGGTGCCAATTTTTACAAAAGGCGTGATGTAATCCAACAATTCGGCAGCCAAGCGCCCGGCAATGCGCATTTTTTCAATTTCTTCTGGGGATTTGATGTGAATAGCGCTCATTTTTTTCTCTTTCAGGCAAAAAGGCAAAAAAACAAAAATCCACGGTCAACGTGAAAAAATTTTCAAAAAAAATAAATCGTTGACCGTGGAAAAAAACTGGCGCGCCTGACACGATTCGAACGTGCGACCTTTGCCTTCGGAGGGCAACACTCTATCCAGCTGAGCTACAGGCGCAAAATTGGGCATTATACATTTGGATGGCGCAAATCCAAAACACGTTTTGCTTTGCCTTCATCGCGCGGCAAACTAGCGGGTTCCACCAAATCAATGATGGGCATTAACAAAATTTCATCTTTAATGCGGTGGGCAATTTGTTGTTTCAAATGGTTTAAAGCGCGCACATCGTCTGTGAAATAATCGTTTTTCATTTCCACTTTGATGCGCATATTTTCTAAGTTGTTTTGGTTTTCCAAATGAATTACATAATGCGCGCCCAATTCTTTAAAATCCATTAAAACTTCTTCAATTTGCATGGGGTAAATATTCACGCCTTTTAAAATAAACATATCGTCCGTTCTGCCCAAAATGCGGTCAATGCGTTTGTGTTTTCTGCCGCAGGCGCATTCATTGTTGATAATGCGGGTTAAATCGCGCGTGCGGTAACGCAAAAGCGGCATTGCTTCGCGTTTTAATGTGCTTAAAACCAATTCGCCAATTTGACCATCTGGCACATTTTCACCGGTTTTGGGGTCAATAATTTCCACAAAATAAGCATCTTCCCAAATGTGCATGCCATTTTGTTGTTCGCATTCTACGCCCACGCCCGGGCCATTCATTTCGGTTAAGCCAAAACTATTGAAAACTTTGATATTTAAGGCATTTTGTATGCGATTGCGCATTTCTTCTGTATAAGGTTCGGCGCCCACCAAGGCAATTTTCAAATGATTTAAAGGCGCATTCAAAGCGTTGGCAACGTGCAGGGCATATGAGGGCAAAATGTGAATGGCATTGACTTGAAAATCTCTTAACAATTTGATTTGCCGCCGCGTGTTGCCCGCGCCCGAAGGAATGGTTAAACATCCCAAACGTTCCGCGCCGTAATGAATGCCCAAGCCGCCGGTGAATAAACCATAACCCGACATATTTTGAAAAACATCGCCCGCGCGAATGCCGGTTGCATAAAGCGAGCGCGCCATTAGTTCCGCCCAAGTGTTTAAATCGTTTTGCGTGTAAAAAATGGCAATGGGCGTGCCCGTGGTGCCACTGGAACAATGCATGCGCACACATTGATTTTGTGGCACGCACAACAATTTGTTGGGGTAATGCAGGCGCAAATCTTCTTTGGTTAGAAAAGGCAGTTGTTGTAAATCTTCTACAAAGCGCAAGTTTTGGGTGTTGATGGCGCAATTTTCCAAATGTTTTTGGTAAAAAGGATGATTGGCAACTTGGCGCAAAATATGTTGGGCTTGTTGGGTTTGCAAAGCCGTTAAGGCATCGCGGGATAAAGTTTCAACTTCATTCAAAAAATCCATACTCTGCCTTTTTCAAATGGTGCCTGAGAAGGGACTCGAACCCCCATGCCTTGCGGCGCTAGTACCTGAAACTAGTGCGTCTACCAATTCCGCCACTCAGGCGCTTTTAGCTTGCGCATTATGCCTGAATTTTCGGCACAATGGCAGGCAATCATTTTTTATAGTTTGCGCATTGTGCCTGAATTTTTGGCACAATGGCGTATGTTATGGCAAAGAAAATTTTATTCCCCCGCAAAGCCGACCCTTTTTACAATCGCGAAAAACGGCTTTATACAAAGCCCTTGCCTTCCCGCGAATACATTCGGCAGGCTTTAAAACATTTTAACCGCCCTGTTTCATTGGCTGAACTTTTGGGCGCTTTCGGCATAAAAAGCAAGGAAGAAGCCGATTTTGCGCGGCGACTATTGGCAATGGCCAAAAATGCGCAGATTTTATGCAACCGCAAGGGCGATTATTTGTTGCCCGACCGTGCGGATTTAATCGCAGGAACGGTTGTTGGCAACAAAGATGGTTATGGCTTTTGCGTGGCAGATTCGGGCGATATTGACGATATTTTCCTTTCCATCAAACAAATGAAAACCGTTATCTCGGGCGACAAAGTTTTGGTGCGCGCTTTTGAAAATCCAAAAAACGGCAAGGCTGAGGGCAAAATTGTGGAAGTTACCGCGCGCCGCACCGCGCCAATTGTTGGGCGTGTTTTTGCTAACCGCGGCGTTTTTTGGTTGTTGCCGCAAGATAAAACAATTTGCCACGAAATTTTGCTTGCCCAATCCAAAGAAAAATTTAAAAAAAATGATGTGTTGACCGTGGAAATTGTTGAGCCGCCAACCAAACATTCTCCGCCAATTGCGCGCGTGGTGGAAAAAATCGGCAAAACAAGCGATGCGCAAATAGAAATAGAAATCGCTTTGCGGCGCTTTAATTTGCCTTTTATTTTTCCAAAAGCTGCGCAAAAGGAATGCGAGAAAATCGCGGAAAATATTGAAATGGATGCCAGAGAAGATCTGCGCCATTTGCCTTTTGTAACCATTGACGGCGCGGATTCTCGCGATTTTGATGACGCGGTTTATTGTGAAAAAAACGCCAACGCCTACCACCTTTTTGTTGCCATTGCCGATGTGGCGCATTATGTGCCTTTAAATAGCGCCTTGGATTTGGCAGCGCGTGAGCGCGGCAATTCCGTTTATTTTCCGCGCCGCGTCATTCCTATGTTGCCTGAAAAATTGTCCAATAATTTGTGTTCTTTAAATCCCAATGTTGACCGCTTGGTTTTGGTTTGCCAAATGCAAATCGGCGCGCGCGGAAAAATTCAAAATTATCGTTTTTTTGAAGCGGTGATACATTCCAAAAAACGTTATACCTACGATGAAGTTTTTGAATTGTTAAAATCCAAAAACACACCGCAAAACATTCAAAATTTAAACGCTGTTTATAATGCGTTGAAAATCGCCCGAGCTCGCCGTTTTGCTTTGGATTTTGATTTAAATGAAGTGAAAATTGTTTTTAACCAAAAAAATAAAATAGAAGCAATTTTGCCTTATATTCGTAACGATGCGCATAAAATTATTGAAGAATGTATGTTGGCAGCCAATGTTTGCGCCGCACTTTATTTGAAAAACGATAAAACTTTGTTTAGAATCCACGAAAAACCCGCTTTAAAAAAATTAGAATCTTTAAATTTATTTTTAAATTATTTGGGCTTAAAACTAAATGGTGGCGATTATCCAACTCCAAAAGATTATCAAAATCTTATTACTGAAATTAAAAAACGCGAAGATTTTGAAATTTTGCAAATGATGATTTTGCGCTCACTTCAAAAAGCAATTTATTCGGTGGATAATGTTGGGCATTTTGGTTTGGCTTATGAACATTATACGCATTTTACTTCGCCCATTCGGCGTTATTCTGATTTAACTATTCACCGTTTGATTAAAAATAAATTAAATATTGATTTAGAAAATATCGCCTTGCATTGTTCTTTTACAGAAAAAGAAGCCGAAGAAGCCAGCCGCGAAGTGATACATTATTTAAAATGTCAATTTATGTCGGATAAAATCAATCAAATATTCAGCGGCACGGTGTGCAATATTACCGCTTTTGGCGCTTTTATTATGTTGGATGATTATTATATTGACGGTTTAATTCATATTTCCGAATTAGGTTCGGATTATTTTCATTATCATCCCGAAAAACAAGCTTTAATTGGTGAAAATACAGCCGAAGTTTATTCTTTGGGCAAACGTTTGAATGTCCAACTGGTTCGAGTCGACGTGGATGATTTAAAAATAGATTTTGTGCCCGTTTTTGAAAAAAAATCCACGGTAAACTGCAAAAAAATTTCAAAAAAAACAAAAGTTTACCGTGGAAAAAAAGGAAGCTAGTAAATGGCAAAAGAAAAAAGCGTTTATGTCTGCTCAGCGTGCGGCGCGCAATCAGTAAAATGGCAAGGCAAATGCAACAGTTGCGGCGCTTGGAACACCTTAAACGAAGAAATGTTGGCGAAAAAACCTTTGCGTTTTTCGCCCGAATCCCAAAACGCTTTGTGCAGTTTGAGCGATATTGAAATCAGCGCAACCGAACGGCTGCCAACGGGTTTAAATGAATTAGACCGCGCTTTGGGCGGTGGTTTGGTGGAAGGCGCGGTAACTTTAATCGGCGGGGACCCCGGCATTGGCAAAAGCACGCTGTTGTTGCAAGTTTTGGCGCATTTGAAAAACGAGCGCGTGCTTTATGTCAGCGGCGAAGAATCGCCCGAACAAGTGGCGTTGCGCGCACGGCGCTTGAATTTAAACGTGGAAAACTTGCCTTTTTTGAGCGAAATTAAATTAGAACGCATTGTGGATGTTTTAAAAAAAGAAACGCCCAAAATTGTGGTGATTGATTCCATCCAAACCTTGTGGAGCGAAGAATTATCCAGCGCGCCGGGATCCGTCTCACAAGTTAGAGAATGCGCTGCGCAATTAACCAGACTGGCCAAAACCAAAAAAATCGCCATCATTTTTGTGGGGCACGTGACCAAAGAAGGCGCACTGGCTGGGCCGCGCGTGTTGGAACATATGGTCGACACCGTGCTTTATTTTGAAGGCGACCAACATTTGCGCTTTCGCTTATTAAGAGCGGTAAAAAATCGCTTTGGCGCGGTCAATGAATTGGGCGTTTTTGCTATGACCGAAGAAGGTTTAAAAGGCATTGGCAATCCTTCGGCAATTTTTTTATCCCAACACGCATCGGATGTTCCCGGCACTTCCATTTTGGTTACGCAAGAAGGCACGCGCCCGCTTTTGGTGGAAGTGCAGGCATTGTTGGATGAATCGCACGGCACGCCGCGCCGCTTAACCGTGGGGTTGGATGCGCAACGTTTGGCAATGCTTTTGGCGGTTTTGCATCGGCACGCGGGCATTTTGTGCCACGACCAAGACGTGTTTGTCAATGCCGTAGGCGGCGTGCGCATTGTTGAGCCGGCGGCGGATTTGGCGGTGATTTTATCCATTGTTTCTTCGTTAAAAAGTAAAGCCTTGCCACAAGGTTTGGCGGTGTTTGGTGAAATTGGTTTGGCTGGAGAGGTGCGTCCTGCGCCGCGCGGGCAAGAGCGCATTAAAGAAGCGGCAAAATTGGGTTTTAAACGCTTGATTATTCCCAAAGCCAATGCGCCCAAACAAAAAATCGCTGGTGTAGAACTCTTTACCATCGGGCGCATTGACCAAGCTGTGGCAATTTTGGGAGATTTTTAAATTTTCACGGTAAACTCCATATTTTTTTGAAAGTAAAACGATGCCGTATTTGATTTTTGTGACCTTTTTATGGGCGTTTTCTTTTCCGTTGATTGGGTATTTTATCTCCGGTCAAATGGATGTGAATTTTGCCGCATTTTTTCGTGTGTTTTTGGCATTTTTGATTTTTCTGCCTTTTTTAAATTTTAAAATAAAAAATAGTTTTAAATTTAAATTGATGGGTATTGGCGCATTGCAAATTGGTATTATGTATTTGTGTTATTACCGCGCCTTTGCATTTTTAAGCGTCTCCGAAGTCGCTTTATTCACAATTTTCACGCCATTTTATGTTAGTTTAATTTATGATTTATTTTCAAAGCGTTTTCGCGCTTGGTATATTTTGAGTATTTTATTATGTGTTTTGGGTGCTGCTATTTTAAAATACGGCAAAATCAATGCGGATTTTTTAATCGGTTTTTTATGGGTGCAAGGTGCTAATTTTGTTTTTGGCGCTGGGCAGAGTTTATATAAGTTTTTAATGGAGAAAAATAAAACCGTTAAAGATATAAACATTTTTGGTTATTTTCATTTGGGCGCGATGATTGTAACCGGAATAACTTTTTTAATAATTGGCGATTTTAATAATCTCCCAAAAACATTTTCTTCTTGGGCGGTTTTAATTTATTTGGGCATTGTGGCATCGGGTATTGGTTATTTATTGTGGAATAAAGGCGCGGTGTTGGTGGATTCTGGTTTTTTGGCGATTATGAACAATGCTTTAATTCCTGCCGCCATTTTGGTGGATTTGATTTTTTATTATGCAGGATTTTCAAAAGCACAAAATATATTTGAAACTTTGGGTTATTTTAAAATTTCAACGGGAATATTTTTAATGGGATTATCTTTATGGGTGCATCAAAAAATTATCAATTATTATGATAAAATAAAACAAGTTTAAAAAGGGAGAATTATATGAAAAAAATACAGCACACGCGCCGTGCTTTTTTAAAAAAAAGCGCCATTGGCGCGGGGCTTTGTTTTGCCTTGCCATTTTCGGCATTTTCTGCTGAAACTGCTGAAAAAGTCGCCTTGCCAAACGCCGCAAGCATTCCAACGCTCACACTCAACAATGGCGTGGCAATGCCGTTGGCGGGCTTGGGCACTTATGGCTTAAAAGGCAAGGATGGGCAAAAGGCGATGGAAGCCGCCATTGCCACGGGTTATCGGCTCATTGATACGGCGCAAATGTATAGGAATGAAGACACCGTAGGCGCTGCCATCAAGGCTTCTGGCGTTTCTTTGCGCGAATTTTTCATCACTACCAAGTTGTCAAGCGACATGAATTTTGAAGAAACGCTCAAAAGTTTTGACGCATCAATGGCGCGTTTGGGCTTGGAAGTTTTGGATTTGTTGTTGATTCATTCGGACTATCCACAAAGTGCGCAAATGTATCGCGCAATGGAAAAACTCTACGATGAAAAACGTATTCGCGCGCTTGGCATCTCCAACTTCAAAGCGGAAAAATACACAGAATTTTTGAAAACTTGCCAAGTGGTGCCGGCGGTTAATCAATGCCAAACGCACTTATTCCAGCAACAAAAACCCTTGCGGCAGGCAATGGCGCCGTATAAAACGGTATTGGAATCGTGGAGTCCTTTTATGGCGGGGCGGCAGCGCTTTTTTTCAAACGGCGTGTTGAACGAAGTTGCCGAAAAACATGCCAAAACGCCCGCACAAGTGGCGTTGCGTTTTTTGGTGGAGCAAAACATTGTGGTTATTCCCAAAACGGAAAAACCTGCGCGAATGAAAGAAAACTTGGCAATTTTTGATTTCAACTTGGATGATGACGACCGCGCACGCTTATCAGCGCTTGATACCGGCAAAAGCGCTTTTGGTTGGGATGATGATTAAATTCAAAATAAAAATCCGCACAAGCTGCGGATTTTTTGTTTTTAAAAAAAATCCACGGTTGACCGTGGATTTTTTTATAAACTCAATTGCTCAAAAACTTTGTTCAATTCCCGCAACCACCCAACCGCCGCGGGTTTTGGCTTTGGTCATATGCCAAATTTCGCTAAACGGCTCGGCAGTGGCGTTTTTGTTTTCTTTGATTTTTCCGGAAAACAAAACGCTAACAATGTAGCGATCAGCTTCTTCGGTCACATCCAAAACTTCGGCGTTTAGATTCTGCACGTCTGTTTCTTGATGGGTGTTGCCGCGCTCATCCCAATCCATTTTGATTTCGGCAAAAACTTCGGGGGATACAAATTCGCGGATATCGGCGGCGTTCATCGCATCATTAGCGGCTTGCAAGCGAATGAAGTTGACCTTGGCGTGCCGCACAAATTCTGCGGCGTTGAAGTTTTCAACCGTGGCAGAATTTGCGGGTTGCAAGTTTTCAAAAGGGCGTGCAGAAGCTTGCTGACCATTTGCCGCAAAGGCAAGCGCCTGCGGTTTTCGTTTTTTGGCGAACATGGAAAAAAGAAACACAGCACCACCAACCAAGAGCAAAATCAATAACACACTGCCAAAGCCTTCGCCTAGCCCCAAGTGCGAGGCAAGCATACCCAAGCCCAAACCAGCGGCTAATCCCGCCAAGGGCGCAGCCCAACCATTCTTGTTGGGTTGGGCGGCTGCTTGATTTTGTGATGGGGCTTGGCGCGTGGGCGATTTGGTGATATTGCGCTGCATTCCAAAGGAGCGCCCGCCGCCGATGCGGCGTGCTTCGGCGTCATCGGCTGTAAAAAGCAAGGTCAAAAAACAGGTAAAAAAAGCAATGAAAATTTTTGGCATTTTTTTCATTTGTCGTTCCATTTTCAAAAAAAATTGTTGTGGACCGTGGATTATCGCAAAATTGCCGCCCCGATTTTGCAACGTTTTGTAAGTGTTTTTTTAGAAAATTTGATGAAGCGTTTTTAAGAAATCAACACTTGGTTCAAAATGATAAAAACCACCCGTTTCAATATTTTCTGCACCGCGCAAGAAATAATAAATGGCGCCGCCCATATGTTTTTGAGGATTATAATCTTTTAAGCGCAGTTTTAAAAAACGGTGCAGGGCGAGTAAATAAAGCGTCATTTGCAAATCGTAGCGGTGATTTAAAATGGCGGTTTGAATATTGTTGGTGTTGTAATCTTCAATATAATCGCCCAAACGGTTGGTTTTATAATCCATAACATAATAGCGTCCGTTATTTTCAAATGTTAAATCAATAAAACCTTTTAACATTCCGTTTAAATCGTTTTGATTCAAAAGCGGGCGAGGTTGTTTGGGAATAATATTATCTATTATTAAATTATTTAAATTTTGAATGTTATCTTCTTTTTTTTCAACAGGGAAAATAAATTCCATTTCGGTTAAAATTTTTTGCGGATTTAATTGTTGCAAGCTAGGCTGATTGTCAATGCGCAAGGGGTTTTTTATGATAATGTTAAACCATTTTTTAAAATCATCGGCATTGAGATTTTCAAATGTAAGCTCTTCTTTTAATTGAAATCCTTTTTTGGCGGATTTTTCAATTAAATCGTGAACAAATGTGCCAAATGCCGCACCGCTTGGGAATGATTTTTCAATAGAAAATTCTTTTTTCGCGTTTTTTTCAATATTATCTATCACGTGAAAAGGCAGGTTATAAGTTAAAGCCGAGAAACTAGAAATAGTGTAATAATCATTTTTGTAATGTTGAATAGTGTGTGGGGTTTTAATAATATTATTTTCTTCAAGTATTTCTATTGTTTTTTGTGGTTGAATTGGTGTTTGGTCTTCATCCAAAACGGCATTGCCATTTTCTGCCCATTTTTGAATATTGTTATCTAATAAATGAAATAAGGCATTGTTTTCTTTGTATTCATATAAACCAACCCACAAGGCATAACAAGCACGTGTTAAAGCCACATAAAGTTTGCGAATTTCTTCTAATAAATATTCTTGTTTAATATTTTCTTTTTTATTTTCTTCCCAAGCAATTTGAATGGCGTTATTTTCATCGTGGTAAAAGGATGGCAAATGAAATTGATCTTTGACGTTGGAGACAAAAGGCAAAAAAACAAGCGGGTATTCCAAACCTTTTGATTTGTGAATAGTAATTATTTTTACAATATTTTCATCGCTTTCCAAACGTATTAAATGATCTTGGGCGGATTGACTAATAACTACTGATTCGCCCGGATTGATTTTTAAACTTAAAAAATCCAACAATGCATGCGCGCTATTTAAATAAGCGCTTTCTTCTTCTAATAATTCTGCCAAATGGCGCGTGTCTGTTAAAATGCGCGTGCCGTCTGGGTGTGCTTGCAATTTTTGTGGGGTTTTAAAATCAAACAAAATTTGGTGAATGGTTGCCGCAATGCCGAACTTTTCCCAATGTTGCGCATAGCCTTTGAATTGTTCCAAAAGTTTTTCTACGGCATTTTCGTTATTTTTAAAATTATAAATTGTTTCATAATCGGTTTTTAAAATATTGGTTAATAATGCGCCTTTGATTTTCCACTCATTGGGGTTTAAAATTGCATCCAAAATAATAAATAATTCTTTGGCGGTGTTTTGGGTATAAACCGATTGTTGTTCGGATAAATACGCCGATGGAATGCCAAACTTTTGCAAGGCTTTTTTAATAATCAATGCTTCTTTTGAAGTATTCACCAACACGGCACAATCGGCAAGGGAAAATTTTCTTTCAGTATTAAAATAAACTTTATTTTTTGAATCAAACAATTCCGCAATTTTAAAAGCGCATTTTAAGGCGAGTTTTTCTAGCCAAATATCTTTATTTTCTTTTTCTTCCTTTTTCAAATGGAATATTTGAAAAGCAGGGTAGGGCTTATCATTTAAAAATAATTGTTCCTTTTTGCCTTGGGCGCTAACCGCTGAAAAAGGCAAACCATTTTTAAAACCAAAAGCGCCATTTTCTAAATTTTTTTCGGCATTTTCAAATAAAACATTGGATACAGCAATTACTTCTTTTGTGGCGCGGTAATTGGTGTTTAAGGTATAAATAGAATCTTTTAAACATTGCCGCACTTTTAAATAGGTATAAACGTCTGCACCACGAAAAGCGTAAATTGCTTGTTTGGGGTCGCCAATTAAAATAATTTTGGCGGTATTATTTTTATTTTCATAATCGTAAATTTTTTTAAAAATGGCGCATTGGATGGAATCGGTATCTTGAAATTCATCAATTAAAGCAAAAGGAAATTGCGCACGCAACCATTCTACCATTTTTGGATTTTTTTCTAGCGCAGCATTGCATTCCAACAACAAAGAATTAAAATCACAAGAAGATAATTTTTGTTGCGCTACTTTTATTTTTTGGCGAATATTTTTTGCCGCAAAATAAAATAAATTCTTTTGGAGTTCTAATTCCGCATTTTCTAGTTTATTTTTCCAATCTTCAAAAATTATAAAATCATTTAAACGAGGTTCATTTTCTTTCCAAATGTCTTTTAAAAAATCAAGGGTTAAATATTTTCCAAAAGATTTCCATTCCAGACTCGGAGTTTCACCGCTTTTTAATTCGTTAATAATTTTATCCAACATAGTAGTTTGTAATTTTTTGCCATTGAATTTCTTTTTTTCTTTGGATAAAATTAAAAAATCTATAAGATTATTTAAAAAACCTTGTTTTTCTGCAATTTCTTTTTGAATGTTTAGATAAACATTTTCATAATTTTTTAAGGATTCGGCAGATGTTGGAATATCAAAATTTAAGTCAATTTGATTTTCATTGATTAAAAATTTTATTTTTTCTAATAATTCCTTGGGTGATTTGAAAAATGTCAATAATTTTTCTGTTGCGCTTTCTGACAAAGGCGTTACGAACTCGCGCCAAAAGTTGCAGGCGGCAGCGCAACGGATTTGCGCGCCTTCTTCATCATTGACAATTTTGAGTGAAAAGGGCGCACGCGCCGACAATGCCGCGCTTTTCAACACCGAAAAACACCACGCGTGAATGGTGTGAATGCGTGCTTCGTCCATCATTTGTGCGGCAAGGCGCAAGGTTTGTGCGTGGTTTTTGTGAGAATCTTTGGGGTATTGGGCTTTTAAGTTTTGCAAAAAATCATCGCCAAAATCAGTGTTTTCAAAGGCGCTGGCGGCTTCAATCAAGCGTTCTCTGATGCGGTTTTTAAGCTCTTCGGTGGCTGCCTTGGTGAAGGTTAAAACCAAAATTTGATTAGGCGACAATTTTTTTTCCACAATGGCGCGCACATAAAGCGCGGCGATGGTCCATGTTTTGCCTGTGCCGGCGGAGGCTTCAATTAAAGCGTGTTGGTTCAGCGGAAAAGTTAAAGGGTTGAGGATGCTTGCCATTGTGATTTTTCAAAAAAATAAAACGTTGACCGTGGATTTTAAAATTTTCCACGGTCAACGTCTTATTTTTTTTAACTATTCTGTTTTGGGCGGTGAAGCGTTGGCAAGAGCAGCTTCGGCTTGGGTAAAATCTGCGCCCAAAATTTTCACTTCTTTTAAAGTGATCCACGCCACCAATTCCAAAATCAAGCTGATGCCATAAACAATTCCAGAAATTGCAGCCAACCATGCCGCAATCAAGCTGATGCCATAAACAATTCCAGAAATTGCAGCCAACCGTGCCGCAATTGTGATGTTGAAGGCAAAAATCCCAACGCTTGCAAAACTTAAAAATACACTCATCGCCCGACAAATAAAGCAGTGAAAAAAAAGCGCCACACCGCTGATGGTGCGCATTTCTTTGTAATATTTGTAAGCAAAATAAATGTTGCCGATGGTAAAAGCCATCACCAAAGAAACAGCAATCAAAGAGCCCAGTCCCCGTGGCCCAAGCAAAAACAAAAAAATACCGGGCAATTCGCTAAAAATGGCGCACAAACACATCAAAAAGCAAGACTTCAACAAGCTAGGGCTTTGGGCGGCTTTGGCAAGGTTGGATGCGGCAACAACCATTAAAACCCATGCCGCAATTTTCAAAAAGCCGCCGCCAAACGTTGGAATCCAACCAAGCAATTTCCAACCAAGCAATGTGTCCAAAACTAAGGAAACAATGGTAATGATCCAACCAAGCAATGTGCCCAAAACTAAGGAAACAATGGCAATGATTTTGCTGCGCTGGATGTGGTTTGAAGTTTTCATCAATCAAAATCATTCAAAAGTGTGCAAGTTTGACACATTTTTAATGTGGAAAGTTTGTGATTTTTTTTGTTTTTCCGTCCATTGTCTGCACCTCCTACTTTTCTTTTGCCGTGAAGGAAACATACGGAATGATCACCACAAGCATCATGACTACCATGACACAGGCAACTGCAGTTCCCATACCTACATTGTTATACTGGAATGTCTGAGAATACATATAAGTTGCCAGAACCTGTGTGGAGTTG
>ERZ1035025.1129-NODE-1129-length-14376-cov-6.556456_pt1 | contig 14376 bp, 5 predicted proteins | sample MGYA00520619_ERZ1035025 | MGnify/ENA primary metagenome ERZ1035025 (study PRJEB33766, sample SAMN09781742) | gut metagenome | biome: gut microbiome | host: Homo sapiens | place: Madagascar | study: EMG produced TPA metagenomics assembly of the PRJNA485056 data...
AGGCGCGCGAGGCGTTCTATAAGCGCTACAGCGCCGGAAAGTGGAAGATGACGAGTGGCAAGGACATCGTCGTCAACCGCGCCAAGCTGGGCCGCGAGGGCTGCAAGGACGTCATCGCCGCAGCCTACCGCTACAAAGTAGCTCAGCTCGAAGGCTAGATGGTCAAAACCACCACAAAGGGGACACCTTTGTGGTGGTTTTTGTTTTAGGCCGAGGAAGGCAACCGACGCTGTTGATGGGCGTTCGCTCAAAGAACTCAAGGATGCTCAAGCAACTCAAAGATGCTCAAAAAACTCAACGGTGCTCAAAATACTCAAAGACAATAGGGCATAATTGAATTACGCAAGTCCAAGGGAGGCTTTATGGCGGCAGCAACAGCGTACAGGCAGGCAAATCCATTCACGCCAATGTTCGGTCGCGTGCCAGCGTATATGGCCGGTCGTGAGCAAATCATCGATGATATGGTGTTGGCGTTTGAAAACGACAATTCCGATCCCAATCTCTGCTCGATTTTCTATGGTGCGCGCGGGACGGGCAAAACGGCACTTTTGGCATATCTGTCGTATCGCGCACAGCAAGAGGGCTGGATTACGGCGAATGTAACGGCTTCGGATGGAATGCTCGAAGACATTTTGCAGCGTCTCAACGAATCGGCTGCCTCTCTGATTGAAAAGCCCGTCTCTAAGCGCTTGACCAGCGTTGGAATTGCTCCCATAGGGAGTATGAGCTGGGAAAACGTTGACATGGAATATGGTGGTGCCAACTGGCGCACCAAGATGAACGCTCTGTTTGCTCAGCTTGAAGCGACTGATACTGGGGTGCTTATCGCCGTTGACGAGGTGGATGCATCGTTTGCACAAATGACGGAGCTCGTTACCACCTACCAGCATTTTGTGAGCGAGAATAAAAAGGTGGCTTTGCTTATGGCGGGACTGCCGTTTCGTGTGCTGGCACTGCTGACGGGAAAATCGACCTCGTTTCTGCGCCGTGCAGCCCAACATTCGCTGGGTTCAATTTCACCGACTGAGGTAAAAGAGGCGTTCCGTTTGACGATTGAAGACGGCGGCAAAACGATTTCTGACGAGGCAGTCGAGCGTGCTGCCGAGGCGATCGATGGTTTTCCATTTATGTTCCAGCTGGTGGGGTATCGGGCGTGGAACGCTTCGCGTCAAGAGCCTGAAGTTTCTATTGAAGATGTCGAACGTGGTGCAAAGCTTGCGCAAGAGGAGCTCGAATCGCGCGTTTTTGCCTCGACAGCAGCGGAACTGTCGCAGGGGGACTTGGATTTCCTTCGTGCAATGAATCCGGTGGGGACGACGACCAGGCAAGAATTGGCTGCGAGGCTTAAGAAAAGCTCTGGTTCGATTTCGACATATAAGAAACGTCTGATTGAGGCAGGAGTGATTGAAGAACCCTTGCAAGGGCGTTTTGAGTTTGCGCTGCCGGGTTTCGGTCGATATGTAGCATCGCTTTGTTAGAGGGGTGTTGCTGCGAGGAGCCGCTGCCATAGAAAACCACCACAAAGGGGACAGGCACCTTTGTGGTGGTTTTTTAGGCGGAGGGGAAGGCTTTGGTGAGGCCGGCGCGCGTCTGCGTGTCGGTCTTTTGGTAGATGGAGCTCAGGTGGCGCTGCACCATGCGCATCGAGATTCCAAGCTCCTCGGCGACCTGCTTGAGCGGGCGTTCGTCCTGGGTTACGGCCACAAGCACGTCCACTTCGCGCGGGGTGAGGCCGTGGTCGGTAATGAAGGCCTGGCGTTGCTCCTCGATACTCGGTGCTGCCAGTGCTTCCTCGGCAAGCTGTTGATGTTTGCGCTCCTGCTCGGTTTGGGGCAGGCGGAACAGGCCGGCTGCCACGAATGCCGCGCAGGCGGCGACGAGCAGCACGAGCGCGCCGATCATGATGAGAGCAACATTGTCCGAGGTCACGAGAGCAAGCGAGATGCCCGACGTGGTGAATGCGCACACGTTATTGGCCGCGCGGCCCATGCCGGCCCAAAGGGTGGGTGCATGCATGCGCGGTGCCATCTGTGTAAAGGTGGCGGTGAAGAACGTGACGAAAAAGCCCGAGCTCAGGTAAAAGACGACAAGGCCCAGGTTGGGATCGGCGCCGGCCTCCACGGCCAGGATGGAAATGGTCGAGAGCACGGCGATGCCGAGCATGACGAGTCCCATGTATCGGCGTTCGGCAAGATCAAAGATAATGCCGGCGGCAAGGCCGCTCGCCGCCAAAAAGAGGCGTGGCCATGTTTGCACGGCAATGGTGCCGTGGGCGTTAGAGAGCGTGACCACGTTGTCCAGGGTCGAGAACAAGCAGGCAAGAATCATGACGAGCGCGATGCTCCAACATGCCTGCTTGGCGAGGGCGTGCGATGGCTCAACAAAGGGATTGATGGCGGGGTTTGAGCTCTCGGCAGCCTTTTGGGGAACGACGCTGAGGGCGGAGATGGCAATCGTTGCCGCGCCAAGAATGATGAGCTCGTCGATGCCGCCGCAATCAATCAGGTTGACGGCGAACTGCATCAGGATGCCGGCAGCATAGGCTGCTCCCGCTCCAGTGGCGAGTTTGGGGTCATCCTGGAATGCCAACGAAAAGGCGTGGTGAGCAGCGGCACCCAGCAGACCGAGCCCAAAGAATGCGATGCAGCCTAGGATCTCGAGGGCAAGTGGAGCCGTGGGGGACTGGATTTGGGTCAATCCCAGGATGGCGATGGGAACAGCGGCGTTGGCGGCTGCCAATGAGCGGCCTTTGCGCTGTGCGAGCCCGAGCAGCGGCGCGTATCCGATAAAGCCGAGTACACTCGCGCCCAGAATAAAGCCCTGTGCGATCACAACGCGTTCGGCACCGGCGAGCAGCCCGACGTTGACGTCGAAGCGAAACTCGGCGGCAAGGAAGGCGAAGGTGAAGAGCGCGAGTGCCAGAAGCGCGTTGATTTTAGGCTTGCTTAGGTTCAAGGACGGTCCTTTGGATGGACGGAATAATCATGTCCTCGATTGTAGCGCCCTAAGGCGAAGACACCGACAACGAAATCCATTCGAATGAAACCGCAGGTAGCCATAGGGGTTCACATCTACGAACCTAGGCGTATGCGATTGCTTGGCACATGGTGAGACTAGGAAAACCACCACAAAGGGGACAGGCACCTTTGTGGTGGTATGGTCCATCGACCGAGGGAGGCCCCTATGAACGGAAGCCATTTTGACAAGCAGACCCAGCGCGAGCGCACTTGCTCGCTGGTTCACGGTTCGTGGGAACGGGCGGGTGCCAGGCTGGCGTGCGCCGGCGCGTGTGCGCTCATGGTCGGTCAGCTACTACTGCCGAGTGTTGCCTTGGCAGCCGATTGGATCAACGTGGACGGCACGCAGTACAACGGGGGTGCTACCGTCAGCGACGAGGCGGGCACGTGGTCTTGGAACGGCGCCGACGACATGCAGCTTAATGGCTATAACGGCGGCGGTATCAGCGCCGAGGGCAACCTCAACATCGGTGTGACCAACATCAACACCATTACGGCCGATGCCGGTCAGAGCGCCATCGAGGTCTCAGGCGGCAACCTTTCCATCACGGGCGACGGCACACTCAATGCGACGGGCCAGACCGATGTCATCACGGCCGCGGGTAACGGTATTACCGGTGGCGACGTCACCGTCGACGGGGCCGCGGTCAACGTGACGGCGACGGGTACGGATGCAAATGGCGAGGAGTGCGAGAACGCCGAGGCCATAACTGCGTTTGGCGGAGACGTGACCATTAAAAACGGTGCGACTGTCGATGTGAAGGCAGGGCGCGCGGCGGGGTCCGGTGACGGGTATTACGGTTACGTGACGGGCATCTATGCCACTAACGGTGCACCTGGGGAAGACGGCGAGTTTGCATGGGAACATGACGGGCAGAGCAACAAAGGCGGCCGCGTATCGATCGGCTCCGGCTCAACGGTGACGGTCAAGGCCGAATCCACTCTGGAGTCTCAGGGGATTGTGTCCCGTGTCAACAACGGTGCTGCGCGTGTCGAAATTGCAGGCGATTCGCTCGTGACCGCAATTGCCGATGCTTCGAATGGTATGTGGGGTGCCGTGGGTATCGAGGCGGCCGGAATGGGCGACGATGCCACTGCCGATATCATCATCGATGGAAAGAGCACGTTTGTGACTGCGATTGCCAGCGCCTCGAAAGATCGGTATTCCAAGGACACGTATGGTCTGCATACCAGCTCGGGGAGTGCGGTCGAGGGCGGAAGCATCCAAATTAAAAACGGCTCCGTTGTTGCCGAGGGCAGCGACGGGGCAATCGTCGCCGACAACTACACGACCGCCAACGGTCCTGCCGGTATGATTGTTATCGGCGAGGGCGGGAAGGTCGTGCTTCCTGCCAATGGCGTGGTGCGCGACTACCAAAAACTGGGCGCCCGCCCCATGGCGCTGGGCAACCGATTTGAATATGCTGATTTTTGGGGACAGACGATTGGCGAGCCCGGCGAAGGCGTCCTGAGGGCCGATCGCGATGCGGACAAGATCGCCAAGGTCGCGCATATCGTATTCGACGGAGGTGCTACGCCTGCTCCCGATCCGGCACCGACTCCTAAGCCGCAGCCGGGTGGCGAAGGCTCGACGGGCACGACGGGGGCGCCGAGCCAAGCTTCGGCACAGACCGGTTCGGCTGTGAATGTAAAGCTCGCTGCCGCCAAGGCATCCGTCACAACTTCGAAGACGACGACTTCCGCTCTTGCGGCCACGGGCGATGGCGCCGCGTTGACCGTTGCCGCCATGGGCATTGCCGGCGCGACAGTTGCAGCCGCCGGCATCGCCGCCGCGCGTCGTCGCGAGGAATAGCAATTTTGCCTAGGGCGTGCAGGGCATAAAACCTCGGTGCGCTTGATTGAGCCGCCGCGCAGGTAGGGACGCGGGTTCGCATGTACGAACCTAGGCGTGGCGCCCGGTTTGCAGCATCGTGGTGCCATGGAAACAGCCCTCGATGAAGGAGGACGACATGCAAGGACAACATTTTGCCAAGCAGGCGCAGCGCGAGCGCACCTGCTCGCTGGTTCACGGAACTTGGCGTTGCGTGGGTGTGAAGATCGCCAGTGTCGGCGCGTGTGCGCTCATGGTGGGGCAGCTGCTACTGCCGAGCGTGTCGCTTGCGACCGAGTGCGCGGACCCCGGTGTGGCGACGGGTGAGGTCGCAGCGGCGCCGGCGGCTACGGTGGATGCGAATGCGGCGACAACACCGACAACCGAGGCTGCTCCGGCAACTCAGAACGAGGCCGATACTCAGCAGGTATCTTTGGCTGACACCGTCGAAGGGGCTGGCGATGCAATGCCCGCCGAGCAAAACGCTTCCAGCAACAACGCCGCCATGCCGGCAGACAACGCCATTATGCCCTGCGGTGTGACCGACGTGACGGACGGAGGCGGCGTTAAGGTCAACACGACCGTGGTCAATCACTACACGGACTGCGTGCTTCCGAGCAATGTCACACTCGAAAAGGGCCAGTCGTATACCTATAATTTTCCCGATGTCGAGGGCGGTATGCCGGATAAGCCGCTCCGCGAACTTGTCGAAACCAAGTACTACCGGGCCGATGCTGCTTCGGGCACCCTGGCTGAAGTCCAGGACGCATCTATGTCCGATGTGACGGCTCGCTTTGAGCCTGTTGACGATCACATGAGGCTGACGCTGACCTTTACGGGTGGCGCGGCGGGCGGCTCGTATCGACTCACGCGCACTGAGACTCTTTATATTGGCGCGGCACTGACGTATACCGGAACCGACTATGAGGGCGACAATATCATCGTGGGCGACCCTGATGACATCTTCAACGCCTACAGGCCGAGCGGTTCGGTCGTCATCAACGAAACCAGGGATGACTACTATATTCGCTACAACATCGACAGTGCCATAACGCTCGTAGCGTCAGAAAGCCAAGCCCTTGAGAACCTGAACGTCAACGACGTGAAGACCGACTACGCGCCCGGCGAGGCGCCGCGCGCGACCGCGACGATCCCCGCCGCCGATGCCGACAAGTACGAGATCGCGTATGAGTGCTGGGAGGAGATGGATGGCAGCGACCCTGCGGAGCTCACGCCCGTTGCCTTCTGGTATTCCGACCCTGCCAAGTATCCGACGGGCGCGAGGAGGATCGAACACTTCGAAGAGGGCAAGTTCTACATGTACTCCGTTGAGCTGAGGCTCAAGGGCGACAATACCGTGGCCGATGACTGCATGATGTACGTCAACGGTCATTGGGCGCACCACATCAAGACCGTCAACGGCGTCTTCGCGCCAAACGCTGACAATATGCTGTGCGAGCAGCCGATCGACGAATGGCGGGCCATCGACGTTATCGAGATCAACGGCGCCACGACCACCTTCAAGGCGGGCGATAAGCCGGTCTTTACGGCGAATGTTCCGACGGGTTCCAACTCCCTTCCTCAGTGTGAGTTCTGGACGGGCAGCGATGGCAGCGAAGTGAACTCTCAGAAGTTCTGGGATCAGAACATCACGAATCACATCGACGTCTTTAAGCCCGGCGTGACCTATCGCTACGGTATCTACCTCAAGTCCGCGCGCGGCTTCTACTTTACGCCCGACACCAAGCTGGTGATCAACGGCCAGGAGTGCGGCTACCAGGTCGCGGATAGCGTATCCGATGAGGACAGCGGCTGGATCTACACCCTGTGGCTTAACACCGATCTGACGTTTACGCCCGAAGCCACGCCGACTCCGGTCGACCCCGAAAAGCCCGCACCGCAGCCTGAAGTCAAGCCTGAGACCAAGCCCGAGGTGAAGCCCGAGACCAAGCCCGCGGCCAAGCCGGCCACGACAACCGCCACGATCAAGACGGTTGAGAAAACCACGCAGGCCAAGAAGGGCGATGCTGTCCTGGCTACCACGGGGGATACCACCGCGATGACGGTCGCCGCCCTAGGCATCGCCGGCGCAACCGTAGCCGCCGCCGGCATCGCCGCGACCAAGCGTCGCAAGCATTAGGGCTGGGTGACGGCTCTCGTTCTCGGCCTCAGCATAATCTCAATCTGTAACACCAAACTGCCCAAAACGGCTCTAGATGTTACAGATTGAGATGAACCGAATGGCCGCCAATCTAATGTCTCGATCCGTAACACCAAGCGGGGAATTTGACCTCTAACTGTTACAGATTGAGACAAACTGGCCGGCCAAGTCCAGAACTGCCACAAAGGTGCCTGTCCCCTTTGTGGCGGTTTGCGCAGGTAGAACGGTAGGTTCGTATATATGAACCTACCGTTCGCTTTGTTTTTGGACAACGATTACGCTGGATGACTTTAGGTTTGCAGGAAAGGAACGACCATGAGGTGGACTACTGTTCGAGCGCTTTGCCGCCGCCTGACCATTGCCGCGGTGACCCTCACTATGGTGACGGGCTCGTTGCCTGTGGGCGCATTTGCTGAGGTGCTCACCACCGATAGCGCCTTTGTGCAGACGGATGTCGACCAAGTAGACGCCGCCGACCCCGCCGACGCCGCGCCCGATGCCGATGCCGCCAACGCTGCCGACCCCGCGCCCGATGCCGGCGCTGCCGACCCCACAGTGCCCGATACCGGTGATACCCCTACGCCCCCGGCCTCGGAGATTGCATCGGCGGCGGGCCTGACGGGCGCCGGGCAGACCGAGAGCACACCTGCGGGTACGCTTGCCACCGATCTTGTCGAGGGCAAGGAACTCGCCGAGCAGCAGAAGCAAGAGGAGGCTTCCGGCACCGAGGCGACCTGGAACGAGGAACTTGAACTCTGGGCAACCTCGAAGGGCACCACGGGCGTAAAGGACGAATACGACGATGGCTACGTGGCCGGCGAGCAGACCCCCGCGCAGTACTACTTCTCGATCGATAGCCTCACCAATGAAATTTCTATCGAGTATGGCGACGCAGGCATTACCACGTTGGAGGTGCCCTCGACCATCGACGGCAAAAATGTCGTGAGCCTTAAGGGCATGGGAAACGCCGCTCTCACATCGGTCACCTTCGCCCCCGATTCGCATGTCCGCACCGTTGGCGGCCTGGGAGGCAGCAGCATCAAGGAAATCGCACTGCCCGATTCGGTCGAGGAGTTGGGCTGGAATGCGTTTGCCGGAAGCAAGACACTTCAGACGGTGACCTGGCCCAATAACGCGGCCTTTACCACGATTCCCGAGCAGGCCTTTGAGGGCTGCGAAAAGCTCGATGACAACGTGGTGGCAACGCTGCCGCCTTCGGTTAAGACTATCGACTATCGTGCCTTCGCCAATTGCGGCGTGCCGCAGTTCTATGTCTCGGATACAACGGTACTCACCTTTACGCAGATCAACGTGCCGGGTACGGTGGAGCGGATTGAGCACTACGCCTTTGATGGGTGCTCGCATGTGTCGTCGGTGACGATTGGTGATGGTGTCAAATCTATCGGGGCGCTCGCGTTCGCCTCTCTTGATCCTGCGATTGCCGGCAAAGAGATTGTGCTACCCAAAAGCGTGGAAATGATAGAGTGGGGAGCTTTTGAGAACACGAGATACGGAAACGAGACGAACCATAATGCCGTTGCCCTGCGCGTGATGAACCCCGATCTTCAGTTTGGTGAGGCGGGCTATCCGGGCGACTATAATGAGCGCGTGACAATCGATGGCGTAACGTATGCGATTCCCTTTAGTGAAGGCCAGGCCGTCTATGCCTATGCGACCGATTCGGCTGGCAACCCCTCGATGGTCAAAAAGCTTGCCGATGCCGTGGTCGATCGCAAGGACTCCGTCGATTCCTCGAAGCCTGCCTACACGTTTGAGTGGATGGGCGAGGCGGCCCAGGTGACGGGCAAACTTCCCCAGAGCGCGACGGCTACACTCGTGCAGGCGGGGCAGTCCACGCTGCTGGCGGTTGGCGATGACGGCAGCTTTACAGCGGACGCTCTCTCCAAGACAGCAGCCACCCTGCGCATTTCGCTCAGCGGTTACTATGACATGGTGCTGGCGCGCCCGGGCGACCAGATGACGGGCACATGGAATATCGGAGAGATTAAGGCGGAGGACTTTACCAAGATTCCGGCCTCGCGCGCGATTGAACTCAATGTGGCCTATCTCGAACCGGTCGCAGGCCAGGATAAGACCGAACGCATTGAGCTCGATAGTCTCGATAACATCGATCTGACGGTGAAGAGCGGCGGCAAGACGCTCAAACCTGCCAAGGGTGACAAGGAAAACGACTTCCGTATCCAGGGCACAGCACTCGTGGTGTCGCAGGCCATTGCCGACGCAGACCAGGATCTGGAGATAACGCTCGAGCCTAAAGACAGCCTCAAGCTGGGTGGGGCGACGGCGACGGTGAAGCCCTCGGCTGGCAAGGTCGATATCGACTTGAAGCCTTGGGGTACGGCGACGGTCACGACCAAGGGCGACTACCAGGGAGCCAACCGCGTGCTGGTGTTCCGTACGTCAGACGGCAAGCTAGTTGCCGACGGTGTCACCTATCTGATGGGTTACGAAGACGATGGCACCACGCCTATCATGAAGGCCGAGACGCCGCGCCTTAAGGCCGGTTCGTACACCATCGTCGCCTTTAACAAGACGAGCTACGACATTCAAGCGACGAGCTATTCCACGTTTAGCCGCCTAGGGCTGACCGTGGGTAAGCATATCGCGCAAAAGCAGGTGAAGATTGAGGACGGCAAACAGCTCGACGTGACGCTCGACGTCCCCGCGTTTGACGTAGAGACGTATCGTGCCGAGCGCGGGCTGACGGCGGGCTCGGTTATCGCCGATTCTTCCGCGGTCATTGGCGTGGAGACCGAGCTGCGCATTCATTACGAGCTCAAGGACAGCCAGGCTGCCAAGATTGAGATTCCGCTGGCAAAGGATGCCGCCGAGGATGTGTCCGCAGGCTCTCGCGACCCCGGTGATAGCTCCCGTACATGGTGGACTGACGCGACGTGGGAGGGCGACAACCTCGTTCTCGACATGAAAGAGGGCATGGGCGCCGATGTGTTTGTGCGCTTTAAGCCTAAGGCCGCGGGCATCTATGCCATCTCGCCGCTTATTACGCTGGGCGAGGTGACGTTGCCGCTGGGGAGCACCACACTCGAGGTTAGCGGATCGCGCATCGAGGTCGACAACACCGACGTTCACAGCCTGCTGGGCAATGTGGCCTACGTTTATGCGGCGCCGGGCAAGAGCGTGCAGCTCACCGTGGGGACGGGCGCCTCGGCTGCAAAGTACACTGGCAAGACCAATAAACTCGGCCGTGCCAAGATTGAATACGACCTGCCGCAGGATACGCTTGCCGCCGAGCGCGTGATGCTCGAGGCACGCGTGGGCTCGACCGACGTCGCCGCCGCTGCCGCAGAGGTGACGGCTCGCAATTATGTGCGCTATGTTCCGGGCGCTTCGGTCTGGAACTTTGATGTGACGTATCGTGGCGGTACGCAAAACCTGGTCAAGGACGGCAAGGACACCGGCAAGAGCCTGTGGACCTTCCATCATCTGCCACAAAAGAAGAACGCCTACTGGACGTTCGATATCACGCTCGAGGTGGGAAACGAAGAGGCCGCCGACACGCTCGACCTGTATGTGGACTGCGTGGATGGCAAGACGGTGACGATTCCTCTGACTCAAAAGTCGCGCGAGGGCACCCATGTGCGCTATGTGGCGGAGTATGTGGACGAGGGTTACCTTAAGCTGCTCGACGAGTTTAACAAGGCGAATGATTCAACCTATGTGAACTGCGGCAACTTTGAGCAGATCTTTATGCCGCAGACCTACCGCATCTCCAATGCTCAGCTTATGACCATGCTGAGTTTTGACGCCAACGCTTCGGCCAAAAAGCATTCCGCCGCGGCCGAGGAGCGCCAGCAGGAGTTCTCGAATGCCGTGCAGCAGTGGCACGAGTATATGATGGATAACTCGTTTAATGATGTCGACGAGGCCTTTAACGACGCGATTGATCAGATGGTCGCCGATGCATTTGCCGAGGAAGAGAAGGGCGGTAAAGAGGGCGAAGCCAGCAAGGAGGGCGAAGCCCAAGGTGGAGCTGCCCGTAAGGCTCGTCGCGCCCCCGCCGCCGGCGACGGCGAGGGCGATGATGCTGGCAACGACGAGGCCGCGCAGTTTGCGGCTGAGCTCAAGGCTGCGGTTGGGGGCTCGTCGGCGCTGCTGACCAAGCAGGGCGACAGCTATGGCGTCAACGTGGACAAGATGATCTTTGAGGACGCGTATGGCACCGGCGAGGATTGGTATCAGGAACTCGCGGCGGTCCAGGGCGCGAACGCTGCGGATGCGGCCGCCATCAAGGAGCTCGTCGACCATGCATCGCGAGCGGAGTTTATTGCCCAGCAGGCCGAGGATCTGGTGGGCCAGTCGATGGGTATCGGCCGGCTCAACCAATACGGAAGCTGGAATGACGCAAGCGCTGCGGCGCTCAACAAGTGTGCGGGCATTAAGGCCAGTGAGTACAACGGCCAGTCGACGAGCGGGTTTAACGATTTGGGCCAGGCGCTCGGCAGCTCGCTGAGCTACAAGGCGGCTGACGACGATACCGTCAAGGGCTTTAAGGTCGCCGCGCCCGATGGCGAGCAGACGGCCTATATAGAGTCGGAATTTATCGAGAACTCCAATAACAACAAGAACCAGGCGCTTCTGTTTAACTCGATCGCCATGCAGTGCGACATTCTGGACAACCTGTACGACAACTGGAATGTGGTCCATAGCCTCAATAACTCTACGATTCGCGGCTGGCTTATGGCTTGGAAGCGCAACGGCGACGTGAGCGCCCATATGAAGCTCATCCGCACGATCCGTTCGCTCAAGAGCTATAAGATCGAGTGCGAGATGTTCGGCCAGGTCTTTAAGACCGACGCGTGGAAGGCAGCCGGACAGGCGCTTCCCGCGGCAACCCAGGGTATCGGCATCTTTACCGGCATTTACGGCGTGAACGATGCCAGCAAGAACTGGGAGAACGTGAACGTCCGTATGCAGAAGGTGAAGGGCGAGCGCGAGGGCTATGAGCTTCAGCATACGCGCTTGCTTGCCAAGCCCGAGAAGACCGAGGACGACTGGAAGTGCATTTACGCGCTGCGTGACGCCATGGAGAAGGCGCGTGCGTTTGAGGATCTGTTGTATCGCCAGCTCTGCCACGACAGCACCGATGTGGCAGTGGGCTCCATTATGACAATCGCCGGCGTGCTGACGGCCGGTTCGGCGGGTACCGTGGTGGGCGCTGCCTATGACGCGGCTTCGACCAGCGTGGGTTCGGAGCGCGCGATTAAGCTGACCAATGCCGAATGCGCCTACGATGTTGCCTGCGAGCAGGTGGAGCGCGCGTGCCAGAATCGTATTACGGTCAACTGGGGCGAGCTGACCGATGCCGAGGTCTATAACGCCAACAAGGACGGCTTGATCTCGGACGAGAAGATGCAGTCGATCTTCGAGGCACGTTATCGCAATGTGGCTGCCAAGGCTGCACCCGACCCTGCGGGCGTGGTGTACGAGGGCCTGCTGTCCAATACGGTTGAAGGCGCGACGGTTGAGTTGTGGAGCGCCGACGATGCGGACGGTACCAATGCAGTGCGTTGGGATGCCGAGGAGTATGAGCAGGACAATCCGCTTGCGACGGGTGCGGACGGTGCTTACAACTGGAATACGCCGACGGGCTGGTATCAGGTGCGCGTGACCAAGGACGGGTATGAGGAGGCGCGTTCGGCTTGGCTGCGCGTGCCGCCGATTCAGACTGAGGTGAACATTGGCTTGGTGTCGACGGCGGCGCCCGAGGTGGCTTCGGCCCATGCCTATACCGATTGCATCGAGGTTGAGTTTGCGCAGTATATGGATGCGAGCGACGATGCCCTGGCCGCATTGTACGCGCAGGGCTTGGGCGACGTGACGTATGCGTGGCTCGACAAGCAGGACGATCCCAATGGCAAGCCGCTGTCGCGCGTGCTGCGTATTCGCTATGCCGATGCGCGTGAGGCGGGCTCGACGGTGGCGTTTGAGCTCGACGGTGCTCGCAACTACGCCGGCACGGCCATGGCGCGCTGGGCAAGTGGCGAGCTTGTCGTGGGCATTCGTGCCGACAAGCTCAAGCTCAATGTGGAGCAGGCCGTGACCATGCTTGAGGGCAGTGACTTTGAGCTGGTGGCGCACGTGACCGATAAGGCGGGCAAGCCGTTTGCGGGCGCCAAGGTTAGTGTTGGGCTGGAGTCCTCGGCTATCTGCTCTGTCGATGCCACCCAGGCCGTGACGGGCGAGGACGGCGCGACGACGTTTGTGCTACATGGTGCTCTGCCCGGTTTGACGACGTTGACGGCGACGGTGGACGGCACTGCGCTGTCCAAGCAGGTCGACGTTCGCGTGTCTGCCGAGACAGTGCGACCGGCGCGACCGGTGGCGACGATTGGTGCGACGACGTTTGGTGCATGGTCGCCCAAGGAGAACTACATTACGGTGCCCAAGGGTACGAAGCTGGAGCTTTCGGCCGAGGATGGCGCGACGATTTGGTACACCACCAACGACACCTGCCCCTGCCGTGACGAAGGCCGCGTAAAGTACACCGAGCCTATTGCGCTCGATAGCAATACGTATGTGCGCATTGCGGCACAGCGCCCTGGCATGTCGTACAGCGAGTATTCCGAGCGTCTGAACATTACGATTACGGTGACCGATGAGGCGGCGCCTGAGCCCAAGCCGGAGCCCGGGCCGGAGCCCGAGCCCAAGCCGACGCCTGGCGGCGGCGAGCAGGGTGGCGGTGCGGATGGCTCTGGCGGTACCGGGGCTCCTGCGGGTGGTTCGACTTCGACGACGACCACGGTGACGACGGACAAGTCCAAGGGTAAGGGCAAGAACGGCAAGAAGTCCGGCGGCACGGAGCTCGCCAGCACGGGTGACTCCACCGCGATGACGGTCGCCGCCCTGGGCATCGCCGGCGCAACCGTATCCGCCGCCGGCATCGCCGCGACCAAGCGTCGCAAGCGCTAGGTTTTGGTGACGGCTCTCGTTCTCGGCTTTTGCAAAATCTCAATCTGTAACACCAAGCCAGATATTTGGGCTCCAGGTGTTACAGATTGAGATGAACTGTTCGGCCGCCAACCTAACGTCTCGATCTGTAACACGTAGCGAGATATTTGGTCTCTAACTGTTACAGATTGAGACAAAGCGGAGACGGCTGGCGCAATATCTCGATCTGTAACAACTACGGGGCTCAACGGGGCCTAACTGTTACAGATTGAGACAAAACGACCGACCAGGCCCCCAACCACCACAAAGGTGCCTGTCCCCATCGTGGTGGTCGGGCGGCCGGCATAGAAAAAGTCCCCGTCGGGCGTGTGCTCGACGGGGACTTTGCCGTTTGATGGCTAGTGCTGCAGGTGATTACTCGCCCAGCAGGCTCTTGG
>ERZ1035025.1130-NODE-1130-length-14363-cov-4.427803_pt1 | contig 14363 bp, 7 predicted proteins | sample MGYA00520619_ERZ1035025 | MGnify/ENA primary metagenome ERZ1035025 (study PRJEB33766, sample SAMN09781742) | gut metagenome | biome: gut microbiome | host: Homo sapiens | place: Madagascar | study: EMG produced TPA metagenomics assembly of the PRJNA485056 data...
AATGAATAACTTCAGGTGTTGCGTCAAAGGCTGCAACAAACTGAGGACTGAAAACAAAGATGATTACACCAATAATTTCTGCCAAAGTCATCGAACAAATCATACCAAACTTAGCACCCTTTAAAACACGATCATATTGGCGAGCCCCTAAATTCTGTCCGACAAACGTTGTGAGCGCCATTGTAAAGCTGGTAATCGGCAAGAACGCAAATCCTTCAATCTTAGAATAAGCTCCACATCCAGCCATCGCCATATCGCCAAAAGAGTTGATATTCGATTGAACTACAACATTTGCTAGACCAATAATTGAATTCTGAAATCCACTTGGCAAACCATACTTCAAAATCTCACCTAAAAGCTCTTTATGAATTTTTACTTTAGAAGGAACAACACGATGCGTTCCCTTTGTTGTCAACAATAAATAGAGACAAAGACCTGCTGAAATATATTGCGAAATAATCGTAGCTAAAGCAGCCGATCCAACACCCATCTTAAGTACCGCAATAAAGAATAAGTCTAAGACAATATTCACTACACTTGATACAATCAAATAATACAATGAATGCTTACTATCTCCTACAGCCTGCAATATTCCTACAAAAAAGTTATACATTATCGATCCAAAAGAACCTAAAAAATATATTTTAAAATAAGTTACCGAAGCTGCCATCACACTATCTGGAGTTCCCATCCAACGAAGCAATGTAGGTGTAAAGAAAACACCAATAAGTGTCATAATAAAACTTACAATCAATCCAAACGCAACCGTTGTATGAATCGCATTTTGCATACGCTCTATTTCTCTTGCGCCAAAATAACGCGAAATGACTACACCTGCACCAATCGCAACCCCATTAAAGAAGCCAATCATCAAGAATATAATATTTCCACTTGAACTCACCGCCGCAAGTGCCTGACTCCCCAAAAAGTTTCCAACAATTAAGGAATCCACTGTATTGTATAATTGCTGAAATAAATTTCCTAATAAAATAGGTAACGCAAAGAAAACCATCTGTTTAGGAATCGATCCAGATGTCATTAACTTTTGTCCTTGTGCCAACCCTAACACCTCCTACACTACTAAAAGAAAAGGAAGCTTAAACTTCCTTGTAAAAACTTTGTAGATGACTACAAGAAGCATCAAATTGTTCTTTTTCTTCTTTTGTCATTTCAATCTCAACAACCTCTTTGACACCTGTCGCATCTAAAACAGCCGGTACACTTGTGAATACACCATCTTGTCCATATTGACCATCTAAATACGTAGAAATAGGAAGTACTACGGATTCATTAAACATCAATGCACGAACAATACGTGTTGTACTTGCGGCAATACCATAACATGTATTCCCTTTACGATTGAAGATTTCCCAACCATCTTTCTTTACCGCTTCGTGAATACTTTCAAACATCCCCTCATTCATGCGTGTTGGATTATCTTTAATGATTTGGTAAATGTCTTTACCACCCACACGAACTGTACTCCATGGAATCATTTCACTATCCCCATGTTCACCTAAAACATAAGCATGAATACTCTTTGGATCTACATCAATACAATCAGCAATATGACATTGTAAGCGAGCTGAATCTAATAACGTTCCTGAACCAATGATTTGATTTGCTGGTAAACCAGAAACCTTATAAGCCACATAAGTCATAATATCGACTGGATTTGAAACAACTACGATAAATCCATCAAATCCATTTTCTATAGCACTCGAAACAATACTTGTAACAATCTTAGAGCTTGATTTTAAAGCCACTAAACGATCGTTTTCCTTACCCATTGGAGCACTTGCGGTAATAACCAAAACATCTGCATCTTTGCAGTCTGTATAATCTCCCAATTTAATTTCCATATTACGATTCATAAAGGCAATACTATGAATCATATCTAATGTTTCACCTTTAGCCCTTTCTGTATTCATATCAATTAATACAATTTCATCGCAAATCCCTTGATTGATCATGCAAAAAGCTGTACTTGCACCTACATTTCCTGCACCAACGATTACTACTTTTCTCTTTTTAATCATAATGGCTCCTCCTACAAAAATTTAGAGATATATCCCTGTATAAATATTACCAAAATAATAACAGGAATGATATATGAAACATAGAAACCAACTTGTTTAGGAAAAGAAATTCCCTCTCCGCAATTGGCTTCCTTTAAAAAGTTTTTAAATCCCCATCCATATTTAGATGTACAAAACAATACATAGCAAAGTGAGCCTAAAGGTAATAGATTATTTGATACAATAAAATCTTCTAAATCTTGGATAGTTGAACCAGCACCTAAAGGTTGAACAAAAGACAATACATTAAATCCTAATGCACATGGTAAAGATAACACAAAAACAAGCACAAAACTTACTTTGATTGTTTTTGAATGAGACCATCCTGTCCATTCCATTGTCATTGTGATGATATTTTCAAATACCGCAATAATTGTAGTTAATGCAGCAAAACTCAAAAACAAAAAGAACAAAGCACCCCAAATATTTCCAAATTGCATATTCGCAAAGATATTAGGTAATGTCTGGAAAATCAATCCAGGCCCTTGCCCAGGATCCACATTATACGCAAAACAAGCAGGAATCACAATAAAGCCTGCAACCAATGCAACAAATGTATCTAAACACACAACCGTAACGGCCTCAGATGTTAACTTCTTACTTTTATCAATGTAACTTCCAAATATCGCAATAGCACCAATACCTAAACTCAAAGTAAAGAAAGCTTGGCCCATGGCCGCAAATACGACATCCGATACATTTTGCATCTTTGAAAAATCAGGCAACAAGTAAAACTTTACGCCCTCCATAGCTCCTGGCAAAATGAGTGAACGAACAGCTAGCACAAGCATCAACACCAATAAACACAACATCATATACTTTGATACTTTTTCCACACCATTCTGCAAGCCTTTTGAACAAATGAAAAAACCAATACAAACAACTAGAAACATCATACCTACTTGAATCAAGGGATTTGACAACATTAAACCAAATTCATTATTAATTTGACCCACATTTAATCCATTAAAATCACCCATCAACATTTTGTAGCAATAATAAAACAACCATCCACAAACCGAAGTATAAAACATCATCAGTATGTAATTTCCTGCCATTGCCACATACTTCATAAAATGCCACTTTGTTCCTTTTGGCTCTAACACATCAAAAGATAGGGCTGCACTTTTTTGACTGGCCCGTCCTACCGAATACTCCATAACCATAACTGGCAATCCTAATATGACTAGAAAAAATAAATAAATCAAGACAAATGCAGCACCTCCATATTGTCCTACAATATATGGAAAGCGCCAAACATTGCCAATTCCTATTGCGCATCCTGCGCTAATTAAAATAAATCCTAAACGATTTGAAAACCGATCTCTCATTCTTCCAACTCCCTATAAAAACAATCTAAACATCCTATATATTTACCATTCCAAGGTTTCATTCTTCCACAATAATGTATGATAACACTATTCTTTTTCACCCAATCAAGATCTATCCTACTTTTTGGATTTCTTAAATTATAGAAATTCATCATTCTCTCACTCAAATTATATTTACGATAATCTACTAGTTTTGTCTTATCTCCATATAATGCCGTCAATACATCTTGATCAAAAAGTACAAGATTTTTCTTATATGCATTCACATAATTTAAAATATCTTGCTTATTTAATTGCTTACGCAATAATTCTAAATTCATCAACAAGACCCCAGTATTGATATATGGCACATCTTCTTTTAACCCTAATCTTTTCGCATTTAAATGCGTCATACGCTCATTTACATGACTCGAAGCGATATAAAGATTTCTTTCAAAATCCATGTTATACAATTCCCTTAAACTTTGAATCACAACAATATCCACATCCAAGTAAAGAATTCGATCCAATGTCTTAGGCAACAAATCCGAAGCGAATAATCGATAGTAAATTTCTAGAGGATATCGAGATGAAATAGGAAACCCCTTAAATTCTTCTTCCTTTACTTCTATAAAATAAAAAGTACATTCCAAAAAAGAACGTCTTAAATCATCCATGTGTTTTTGATTTAAGTCATGATGCAAAATATAGAAATCAATATTTTTGTCAAACCGAATGATGAAACGTATACATGTCTTTGTCAAATCTATGAATTTTGCGTTAATTGAAAATAGAATGTTCATAAAATGATTTTATCACAAAATAAATTGAAAATCTTTTCATATTTTGTGATACAATACTTACATTGAGGAGATGATGATATGAAACTTATTATACCTGAAAACTACGATCCAGTATTAACTGTTAGAGAGACACAAGAAGCTATTAAATATATCCGTGATACATTTCAATATGAATTTGGTAAAGAATTAAATTTATCAAGAATTTCAGCACCCTTATATGTTACACAAAGTTCTGGTTTAAACGACAACTTAAATGGTACAGAAAAACCCGTATCTTTTACCATGAAAGAACTTCCTGGTGAACAAATGGAAGTTGTGCACTCTTTAGCAAAATGGAAACGTATGGCTTTAAAGAAATATGGCTTTAAATTGCATGAAGGCTTATATACAAATATGAATGCCATTCGTAAAGATGAAGAATTAGATAACATTCATTCTGCTTATGTAGATCAATGGGACTGGGAAAAAATCATTTCTAAAAATGAACGCACAAAAGAAACATTAGTAGAACATGTACGTACTATCTTTAAAGTCATCAAGCATATGGAACATGAAGTTTGGTACAAATACCCTCAGGCAGTTAATCATTTACCTGATGATATTTTCTTTATCACAACTCAGGAACTATTAGATATGTATCCAAATATGAACGCAAAAGAAAGAGAAAACGCCATCACAAAAGAACATGGTTGCGTATTTGTGATGCAAATTGGTGATAAATTATCAAACAATGAAAAACACGATGGTCGTGCTCCAGACTATGATGACTGGACACTAAATGGAGATATCCTATTCTGGTATGAACCACTACAAAGTGCTCTAGAAATCTCTTCTATGGGAATTCGTGTGGATGAAGATACATTATTAGAACAATTGAAAAAAGAAAACTGTTTGGAAAGATGTGAATTACCTTTCCATAAAGCCATTCTAAATAAAGAATTACCATACACTTTAGGTGGAGGAATCGGTCAATCCAGACTATGTATGCTTCTACTAAAAAAAGCACATATCGGAGAAGTCCAGGCAAGCTTATGGCCTGAAGACATGGTCGATACATGCTTAAAAAATAATATTCAAATTTTGTAGGACAATTGCCCTACTTTTTTATTATAGTAGCATTGGAATTGGATATATAATTCTCATACTTTAAATCTGACAATTCACATCCATAAACTGAAATGTTTCCGTCACAAACAGTGATAGATCCATCTGTATTTTCTTGGTATCCATCATATATATAGGCACCTGCAAACAATAGGCCATCCATTATGTTATGTTTAATATCAATATCATCACATATTACACTAACAGTACATTGATCTTTCTTTGTGCTGCTTTTTAAATATGTGTAATACGCTCTACCTAAATCAAAATATTTTTCCATTTTTACTCCTAAAGAAAAGGAATAGGTATCTACCTACTCCTTATATTCTTATTCTTCAGATTGGATATCCATTGAATTATTGTCTGCAGTTTCTGCATCTTGTAGAATTGATTCTTCTACTGAAGCTTCTACACTATCCATCATATCTCTATCATCAGAGCCAGATACTAGTTTGTCGAACTCTTCATCATGAACTTCTTTCATACGTGCAATACGTTTGTCACGAAGTTCTTTTGCCTTTTCTGCAACAATTAGATTTTGTGGACGATCTCCCTGGCATCCAGTACCTGCAGGAATCAGCTTACCAATAATAACATTTTCTTTCAAACCGATTAAGTGGTCAACTTTACCCTTAATAGTCGCATCTGTAAGAACCTTTGTAGTTTCCTGGAATGAAGCGGCTGATAAGAAAGAATCTGTTTCAACAGAAGACTTAGAAATACCTAATAATACAGGTTTGAATGTAGCAGGAGTTTTACCGCTTAACAATGCGTTACGATTGATTTTTGTGATGTTATTCAATGATAATTGAACACCAACATTTAAATCAGTATCTCCACTATCGACAACGATTACTTTCTTCATCATCTGTTTGATCATTACTTCCAAGTGCTTATCGCTAATTTCGATACCTTGGCTTTGGTATACTTTCTTAACTTCCTTCAAGATATAATCTTGAACTTCACGTACACCAGCAACACGTAATAATTCTTTTGGATCTAATGGACCTTCAGTCAACGCAACACCGGCTTCAATCTTTGCACCAACTTGAACCCATGGACGCATAGACTGGTTCGCGTTAATTTTATGAGAAACACTTTCGTGTTCGTTTGTGATAATAACTTCTTGGCGCATTGTTCCTTCAATACGTTCGATTGAAGTAATTTCACCTGAAATTTGAGCAATTACCGCAACACCTTTTGGACAACGAGCTTCGAACAATTCTTCAACACGAGGCAAACCTTGAGTGATATCTTCTGCACCGGCACCGGCAACACCACCTGTATGGAATGTACGCATTGTTAACTGTGTACCTGGTTCACCAATTGATTGAGCCGCCATGATACCAATAGCTTCACCAACTTCAACGTCTTTACCAGTAGCCATGTTACGTCCATAACATTTACGACAAATACCTAAACGAGACTTACAAGTAAATACAGAACGGATATACATACCTGTAACACCAGCATCTACAATTTTCTTAGCAAGTTCATCAGTGATAAATTCATCACTCGCAATAATTAATTCACCTGTCTTTGGATCTGTTACATCTTGTTTAGAATAACGACCAACTAAACGATCTTGTAATGGTTCGATAACAGAGTTTGTTTTACGATCCATTAATGTTTCGATCCAGTAACCTTTATCTGTACCACAATCGTCTTCTTTGATAATTACATCTTGGGCAACATCAACCAAACGACGAGTTAAGTAACCAGATTCGGCTGTCTTTAAGGCAGTATCTGTAAGACCTTTACGCACACCGTGAGTCGAGATAAAGAACTCACTTACGTTCAATCCTTCACGGAAACAAGAATAGATAGGAACTTCTATGATGGTTGGTACATATTCACCAGCACCAGCTTTAGCGTGACCAGGTTTTGCCATTAAACCACGCATACCAGCTAACTGAGTAAAGTTTGACGCGTTACCACGAGCACCAGAAGTCGCCATCATGTTGATTGGGTTTTTACGAGGCAAGTTTTTCATCAATGATGTTACGATCTTGTCTTTTTGATCATCCCACATCTTAGATAAGTGACGTTCCCATTCTTCCATTGTCAACATACCTTTACGTTGTAAGTGTTTCAACTGATCGGCTTTAACACGACCCTCATCGATATATTCATCTTTGTGAGGAGCCACTTCGATATCTGACAAGGCAACTGTAATACCAGCTACTGTTGAATATTCAAATCCTAAAGATTTGATTTGGTCAAGAATTTCAGCAGTTTGATCTGCATCATAACGTTTGAAGACTTCGGCAATAACTTTACCTAAATCTTTTTTCTTAACCGCATCAACTAAAGGCATAGCTTCGATGTATTCTTTAATGTTTTGTCCTGGAGTAATAAAGTATTTATCAGGAGTGCTAATAAAGTTTTCTTTTGATACCTCATTAATATATGGGAAATCTTCAGGGAACATTGAGTTGAACACAATCTTACCAACTGTTGTAATTAAATAATCATTTTTATGTTTTTCATCAAACGATGTTTTATGCATATTGCATACAGGCAATGCGATACGAGTGTGAAGGTGAACTTGTTTCGACTGGTATGCCATCATAACTTCATCTTCATCTGTATATACATGACCTTCACTTTCACCAAAACGGTGCCAGTGAGCTGCTTCTAATGGGCAGCCAACTTCTTCGTAGTGTTTAGCTTCTGCAAAAAATTCTTCTTTTGTTTCTTCCATTGTTAAATAGAAGTTACCCATAACCATATCCTGTCCTGGCGTAACGATAGGTTTACCATCTTTAGGACCTAAGATATTGTGAGAACCAAGCATCATAACTAATGCTTCAGCACGAGCTTCTTCTCCTAATGGAACGTGGATGGCCATCTGGTCACCATCGAAGTCGGCGTTGAACGCAGTACATACTAATGGGTGAAGACGCATTGCACGTCCTTCTACTAATTTAGGCAAGAAGGCCTGAATACCCAAACGGTGTAATGTAGGTGCACGGTTCATTAATACAGGATATCCGTCGATTACTGTTTCAACAACATCCCAGATACGAGGATCACGACGTTCGATTAATTTTTCTGCATTTTTAGGATTTTGTGCTAATCCTTGGTTTACGATTTCATTAATGATAAATGGTTTAAACAAGTTAACTGCCATTTCACGTGGAATACCACATTGGTACATTTTCAAATCTGGTCCAACGGCAATTACAGAACGACCAGAGAAGTCAACACGCTTACCTAATAAGTTCTGACGGAAACGACCTTGTTTACCTTTTAATGAATGAGACAATGATTTTAATGCACGTCCACCAGCGCCTGTAATTGGTTTTGAACGACGACCATTGTCAATTAAAGCATCTACAGATTCCTGTAACATGCGCTTTTCGTTTTGAACGATAATATTTGGAGTACCCAAATCTAACAATTTACGTAAACGATTGTTACGAGTGATAACACGACGATATAAGTCATTTAAGTCACTTGTCGCAAAACGACCACCATCCAATTGAAGCATTGGACGTAAATCAGGTGGTATTACCGGAATGTTTGTCAGAATCATCCATTCTGGTAAGTTTTCACTATTACGGAATGCATTGATTGTATCCAAACGTTTGATTAATTTCTTACGTTTTTCACCTTGTGCTTTTTCAAGTGCATCCTGTACTTCTTGATATTCAGATTCTAAATCAACATCTTGTAATAAACGTAGTACGGCTTCAGCACCTGTTTGAGCTGTAAATCCTGTTGAACCATAAATAGCTTGGTTTTCACGGAATTCACGTTCAGAAAGAATTTGTTTATAAGCTAAACCAGATTCTTTTGGATCCGTAACAATATAGCTTACGAAATATACAACTTCTTCCAATTGTTTTGGTGTTACATCCAACAACAATGCCATACGGCTAGGAATACCACGTAAGTACCAAATATGAGCTACTGGTGCAGCTAAGTGGATGTGACCCATACGCTCACGTCTTACGCTTGCTTTTGTGATTTCTACACCACAACGGTCACATACAACACCTTTAAAACGTACTTTTTTATATTTACCACAAGCACATTCCCAGTCCTTAGTTGGACCGAAAATGCGTTCGCAGAATAAACCATCACGTTCTGCTTTTTGTGAACGATAGTTAATTGTCTCAGGCTTTGTTACTTCACCATGACTCCATTTTAAAATCGTTTCTGGACTCGCTAAGCGAACCTGAATCGAGGCAAAATTGTTAATACTCATATTTTATACTACGCCTCCTCTTCTTCGTTATTTTCTTCTTCAATATCGTCTACTAGCTCTTCCTTTTGTGTTTGTTCTGGTAAAGGTTGAGCTGGATGAACGTCCTGGTCATCATCATCTAATGTGATGTCAACCTCGTTATTGTTTTCATCTAACAAACGAATATCAATTGCTAAACCTTGTAATTCGTGCATCAATACACGGAATGATTCTGGAACACCTGGTTCTGGAATATCTTTACCTTTAATGATGGCTTCATAAGTCTTGATACGACCTTGAATATCATCTGATTTGATTGTCAAGATTTCTTGTAATGTGTGGGCAGCACCATATGCTTCCAATGCCCAAACTTCCATTTCTCCAAATCTCTGACCACCATTTTGAGCTTTACCACCCAATGGCTGCTGAGTAACTAAAGAATATGGACCTGTAGCACGAGCGTGTAGTTTATCGTCAACCATGTGGGCCAACTTGATCATGTACATTACACCGACACTAATACGTTCATCGAATGGTTGTCCAGTTTGTCCATCATATAATACCTGTTTTCCATCGACAGTCATGCTTGCTTCGCGCATTACATCTTGTAAGTCTTCATTTGATAAACCATCAAATACTGAAGTAGAGAATTTAACACCTAATTTACGAGCAGCGTAACCTAAGTGGATTTCTAAGATCTGTCCGATGTTCATACGTGAAGGTACACCGAATGGGTTCAACAAGATATCAACTGGATGTCCATCAGCCATAAATGGCATATCTTCGATAGGTAAAATCTTAGAGATGACACCTTTGTTACCGTGACGACCAGACATCTTATCACCTTCAGAAATCTTACGTTTCTGAACGATATATACTTTAACACGCATATTTACTCCAGGAGGAAGATCCGATCCATCTCCACGTTTAAATACACGAATAGAATGAACAATACCAGCACCACCATGAGGTACTTTCAATGAATTGTCACGAACTTCACGTGATTTTTCACCAAAGATTGCTAATAATAATTTTTCTTCAGGACTAACTTCACTTTGTCCTTTTGGAGTAACCTTACCAACTAAGATATCTCCTTCTTTAACTTCGGCACCAACCATGATGATACCATTTGAATCTAACTTACGAACGGCTGCTTCACCAACGTTAGGAATATCACGAGTGATTTCTTCTGGACCTAACTTAGTTTCACGACAGTCAATATCATATTCTTCTACGTGGATTGAAGTATATACATCATCACTAACCATACGTTCTGACATGATGATGGCATCCTCGTAGTTATATCCATGCCATGTTGTATATGCAATAACAACGTTTTGACCTAAAGCCAATTCTCCATTTTGCATACTTGGACCATCAGCTAAGATATCGCCTTTTTCAACCTTTTCACCAACTTCTACAATTGGACGTTGGTTGATACAAGTGCTTGCGTTTGAACGAGCAAACTTACGTAACTGATAAGTGTGGTTTTCACCTTCATTATCTTTAACTACGATACGCAAACCATCTACATATTCAACTACACCATCTTGTTTTGCGACAATACCAACACCTGAGTCCTTAGCAATTTTATATTCAATACCAGTACCTACATAAGGTGAATGAGGAACTAATAATGGAACGGCCTGACGCTGCATGTTGGCACCCATTAAGGCACGAGACGCATCATCGTTTTCCAAGAATGGGACACAGGCAGTCGCTACAGATACGATCTGTTTTGGACTGACGTCGGCAAGTTCTACTTCATTACGATCCGCGATGATAGTTTCACCAGCCTTACGAGCTACGACACGTTCATTTACTAAATGACCATCGCGAACCTCATTGGCCTGAGCGATTACATAATCTGCTTCTTCATCAGCACTTAAGTAAACTGTATCTTCACTAACAGTACCATCCGCATTTACCTTACGGTAAGGCGTTTGAATAAATCCATATTCATTGATACGAGCATATGTAGTTAAGTTATTGATCAAACCGATGTTTGGCCCTTCTGGCGTTTCGATTGGACAAATACGACCATAGTGAGAGTTGTGAACGTCACGTACTTCGAAACTTGCACGATCACGACTGATACCACCTGGACCTAAGGCTGAAATACGACGTTTATTTGTCAATTCAGCTAGAGGGTTTTGTTGATCCATGAACTGTGATAACTGTGAACTAGAGAAGAATTCTTTAATTGCAGCTGTCAAAGGACGAATGTTTGTCAATTTTCTAGGAGTTAAGCTATCCATTTCTTGAATTGACATACGTTCTTTAACGACACGTTCCATACGAGATAAACCAATACGGAACTGGTTCTGAATCAATTCACCAACAGAACGAATACGACGGTTACCTAACATATCGATATCATCTGTTGTTCCTACACCTTCCATAACGTTTAAGCTATATGAGAAGAATGCATACATATCTGAAACTGTAATTGTGTGTTTATTTGCGAATGGGTCATTTCCAGCAACACGGACTTCATCCCCATTATCGTCAATAATATATAATTCTTGAACACATGCACCAATCAACCATGCTGTGATATCTTCACTTAAAGCACGTTGTTTAACTTGTGTTTCAACATCACTATCGATGGCATCTGGACTTACACCAACCATATAACGGTTCGCAACTAATTCCATATCTGCATCAACAATATCTTCACCTTGAGCATTTGTTAAACGTCCAAGAGCATATAAACGTTGACCATAGTTAAATACAGAATCCATATTTTCGGCTGTTAACTTAACTGGTTGTGCAAACAATCCTGCAAAAATATCAACATTTTCAACAACCTTTTGGATTGCTAAAACATCTTGTTCAGTTAATACTGTACCAGCATCTAAATAAGCATCTTCTGTTTCAACATCACTAGCTAATACACGACCAATTAATCCTGTAGTCCAGCTTGTTGGAATTGAAACGATATCTTCTTCATGGAATTCTGAGCGGAATGGATAAGCGACACAATAAGTACCCTTAGCCAATTCTTCACGTAATGCATTTCTTTCATCACGGTGAACCATAGTACCTTTTTCCATGAATACGTTGCCATTTACATCAACAATATCATGAGCAAGGCTCATACCATACATACGGTCGATCGCATTTAATTTCTTACGTAATTTATAACGACCAGCTTTTGTCAAGTCATAACGACGGTGATCAAAGAATTTTGCTTGCATCAAAGTGATTGATCCATCTAATGTAGGGATTTCATCACTTCTTTGATTTTCATAGAAAGAAAGTAAAGCTTCCTGAGTTGTTTTTACTTTATCGTTCAATAAAGTGTTTTCGATTTCTTCATATTTACCGAAGAAAGCAGTATACAACAACAAATACATATTCATGTATTCGCGATCTTCTGCATCTGTAGCTACATCAGACCAGTTACGTCCCATTGCATGAAGGAATGTTTCCATCATTGATGTATCGTGAGTATCTTCGTTCACTCCGATATTCAAAGACATACCAATCGCCTTGAATAAAATACTGAATAATACTTTACGGCGACGGTCAATAGAAACATTAATTAAACGTCCGTTTGTAGTTTTCTTTTGTTCAGTCATGAACTCTAACCAAGTACCACGACTTGGAATTAATTCACAGCTATAGTTTTGTTTACCAGTTTTTTCATCATAACTGTCCGCAAAATATGCTCCTGGAGAACGTACGATCTGACTAACGATTACACGTTCTGCACCATTGATGATGAATGTACCAGTTTCTGTCATTAAAGGGAAATCCCCTAAATATACTTCTTCACTCTTAGTTACAACTTCCCCAGTTTCTGAGTCTGTAACTTCCAATTCCATATCTGCATATAGAGGTGCTGCAAAGTTGCATTCTCTATACATAGATTCTTCTGCGTTATATTTTGGTTCTTCAAAATGATAACGAAGGAAATTTAAGCGAATGTTTTTTCCATAGTTTTCAATTGGATAGATTTCTTCAAATACTTCTTGGATACCTTGTTGCGTAAACCATTTAAATGAATCTGTCTGGATTTCGACAAGATTAGGTAACTCTAATTTACCACTAACCTTTGAGTAATCTCGGCGGGAAGATTTTTTTCCACACGAGACAATACGATATGCTTTGTTGTTGTCCATGCATGCCATCCTTTCGTTCGAATTTGTACTATACTAGGTGGTTTTCATCTGAAAACACACACTATTATGCAATTTATTATACTACTAGTAAAACCACCAAATGTCAATAAAAACTTGACAAAATTTAAAAAATGAGTTATAAATATTGCCTATCCTTTTTAAGCACCTGCACAAAGTAGGTGCTTTTTCATTTGTCCATTTTGACATCCCCTTTAATTATGCATACAATATAAACGTTTAAAGGAGTTCCGAATGAAAAAATTTTTAACCCTAATTATAACTTGTTTTTTATCGCTTAGCCTTGCAGGATGTTCAAACTCAAAAAACAATGATGACATCCTTACATTCTTTGATGCATTAGGTAATACATTAAATCTAAAAAGCGCCCAAATCAATGGAACATTGGATATGAAAGATTCAAAAATGAATATTGATGCACAAATTCTTCAAAAAGAAGATCTACAAGTTGCTACTTCAATCGGTTTAGTTGCAGGCGATCATGTGAAAAATAATTTTTTAAACTTTTACATTAAAGATGGAAAAACATATTTAAATTCTATGGGCACAAAAACCCAAAGTACAGTCGATAAGATTGGACTTAAAAAGAATTCAAAATTAAATACATACAACCCATTTCTAGATTTAACTGACGATCAATTATGCGAATTATTTGATTCCTCTAAAAAAGAAAATGATACATATACTTTTAAAGTCAACACATCTAAATTAGCCACCCTTCTAGATAATAT
>ERZ1035025.1140-NODE-1140-length-14250-cov-39.658753_pt1 | contig 14250 bp, 10 predicted proteins | sample MGYA00520619_ERZ1035025 | MGnify/ENA primary metagenome ERZ1035025 (study PRJEB33766, sample SAMN09781742) | gut metagenome | biome: gut microbiome | host: Homo sapiens | place: Madagascar | study: EMG produced TPA metagenomics assembly of the PRJNA485056 data...
GGGGGGGTAACGCCCTTCCGCCACGCTTTTTTCTTGGCGGCAGGGTTTTTGGCATTGCTTTACACACACATTTTAAGCACGCAAATGGCGTTTTTGGCGTTAATATTGGTTGCGCTTATTTTGTATTTTAAAACATTTACCCGCCCAATTTTAAAAACTTATGCTTGTTTTTTAATTATTTTTATAATCGGCGGTCTTGCATTTATTATTCCTTTTTTGGATTATTATCTTCAAACCCCAACCATTATCAAGGAACTCAATAAAACCCCGTTTTTTATTGCACGCCATAGCCTTCCTTTTTTACAATTATTTACCGATATTTTTAAAAGTAATTTTTTGGATTCCAATGAATCGGCAACGCTCACTCCGGGCATTATTTTATTCTTTTTTATTTTTGGATTATTTTATTTGACATTAAAACGTCAATTTTCAAAAACTTGTTTGTTTTTTATTGCCCTTTCTTTGTGTTTTTTGGTTTTAACATTATCCATTTTTCCATGGGATTTTTTGACAGAACATATTTTTATTTTTCATTATTTGTCGCATATTCGTTTTCCGTGGCGATTTATCAGTTTTGCCGTTCTTTCAATGTGTTTGTTTTTAGGATTTTTTTATAAAGAAAATTTGGTATTTTTAAAACCTTATTTTTATTCTATTCCTGCAATTTTTATTGTTTTTTCAACATTTTATTTTTTTAAAGATTATCAAGCCAACAACATTTTTTTGGTTAAAGAAATTCCGTTGATGAATATATTAGACAACTGCACGGGTTGCAAAAAATATAATAATATCGGCGGCTATGATTATATTTTAAGCGGCACTCCGATTGATGATATTCAAAGCACGGTATTTTCAAACAAAGCGCAAGTTCAAATTTTAAAAGAAAATGGTATTTTTCTGCTTTTTAAAATTCAGGCAGAAGAAAATGCTTTTGTGGATATTCCACGTTTTGCTTATCCTTATCTTAAAGCACAAAATGAAAATGGCGAGTTTTTAATAACAGATGTGGGTTTTCAAAACCGTTTGCGGATTATTTTTAAAAACGCTTACAACGGCATTGTTTGGGTTGATTTTTACCCGCCATTTTATTGGCATTTATCTGAAATCATTTCCATTTTATCGCTGATTTTTTGTTTGTTTTTACTTCAAAAAACCAAAAATCCACGGTAAACGAACAATTTTTTTCAAAAAAATAAAGTGTTCACCGTGGTTTTTTTCATTCTGGGGCGGAAACAAATCGGCCTTTTTTGATTTTTAAACCATAAAAACGCGCATTGCCCAAACCGGCAAAATGCGCGTGGCAAATGGCGCAAGCCAAAGCGTCCGCGGCATCGGCTTTGGGCGTTTGATTCAAACGGAGCAATTCTTCCACCATTTTTGCCACTTGGTATTTTGCCGCTTTGCCATTGCCCACCACGCTTTTTTTGATTTGCAAAGCCGTGTATTCCGCCACTTTTAAATTTTTTGTGGTCAATGCCGCCAAAGCCGCGCCGCGCGCTTGTCCCAACAAAAGTGTGGATTGTGGATTAACATTCACAAACACTTTTTCTATTGCCGATTCTTCGGGTTGGTAAAGTTGAATAATTTCATGGATATTTTGAAAAATGGTGCAAAGGCGACTAGGCAAATGCGCATTGCCATTGGTTTTGATGATTCCACTTGCCACATAATGCAACTGGTTGGCTTGTTCATCAATCACGCCAAAACCGGTTTGGCAAAGTCCGGGGTCAATGCCCAAAATGCGCATCGCTATTCGTCAAAAACGGCGGTGGTGTAAATTTCTTGCACATCGTCCAAACTTTCCAAGGCATCCAATAATTTTTGCATTTTGAGCGCTTCTTCGCCTGAAAAAAACGTCTCGTTTTGCGCTTTCATTGTGATTGCCGATTCTGCGGCTTCAAAACCTTTTTGCGCCAAAGCATCTTTCACTTTGAAAAAATCGGCAGGTGATGTGATGACTTCAATAGAATGGTCTTCTTCATCTATTAAAACATCGTCTGCGCCAGCATCAATTGCCGCTTCCATTAAAGCGTCCGCATTGGTTTGGGGCGAAAAAAACAACTGCCCGCAATGCGTAAATTGAAAAGCAACCGAACCTTCGGTGCCCAAATTGCCGCCGTGTTTGGTAAAAGCGTGGCGCACATCGGCAACGGTGCGCGTTTTGTTATCGGTTAAACAATCCACAATCACAGCCGCGCCGTTTGTGCCGTAACCTTCATAACGAATTTCCACATATTCCACGCCAGCCAATTCGCCCGTGCCTTTTTTGATGGCGTTGTCAATTTTGTCCTTGGGCATATTGATGGCTTTGGCTTTTTCCACCGCAACGCGTAGCCGCGGATTAAACGCCACATCGCCCCCAGCCATTTTGGCAGCCACCGTGATTTCTTTGGCAATTTTAGAAAATGCCGCGCCGCGTTTTTCGTCTTGTCTACCTTTGCGGTGTTGAATGTTTGCCCATTTGGAATGTCCAGCCATTTTTGTTCCTTTTTTTAAAAACAAGCTATTTTAAAAAAATCCACGGTCAACGCGCAAAAATTTTCAAAAATTCATCGTTGGCTAATTTTAATTTAGAGAATTCCACAATTTTGCCGTGGTAGCGCGCCAAAATTTGCGCTTTGGAATAATTGGGCGGGTAGATTTTTTTTAAATCGGAATCGTTTAAATCGCTTAAAAAAGCCACGCAATCGGCATAATTTTGAACGGGAATTTGTAAGCGTTTTAAAAATTTGAGCGTATAAGAGTCGCTAACAAAAACCGCCTTCAAACACGCAAAATTCAAAATGGCATCGGCGGTTTCAAAGCCAATGCCTTGTTGGTTGAGCAACCATTGGCGCGAAACATTGTTTTGAAAATTTTCAAAAGTGCCAAAATCGCGCACAATGTTTTGGGCCAAAAGAATCAAACGCTTTGATTTTTGCCGAAAAAAACCGCTGGGTTGAATTTCAACTTCAATGGATTTTTGGCGGGCAAGTTTTAAAAGTGCGGCATCGGAATTGGTGCTTAAAATTTGCGCATTTTGAAGATTTTTCAACGCCAATTCCACATTTTGCCAACGCGTGTTTTGGGTCAAAATGGCAGAAACAACGACTTCAAAATGCCCGGCATTGGGCCACCACCAACTTGGTTTTTGGTTTAACAAATGGAGATTTGTTAATTTTTTTAAAATTTCAAAACTCGTCATTTTTCAAAAAAATCAAAGGTTGACCGTGGATTTTTGCGGTTTTTAAATTTCTTGCATTTGTTGCAAATGGTAAAGTTTGGCATACAAACCATTTTGCGATAAAAGTTCGGCATGCGTGCCTTCTTCTTCTTTTTTGCCTTTGTTTAAAGTGATGATTCTGTCGGCATTTTCAATGGTGGAAAGCCGATGCGCAATCACAATGGTGGAGCGGTTTTCCATCAAACGTTCCAAAGCTTTTTGCACATAGCGTTCTGATTCGGTATCCAATGCGGAAGTGGCTTCATCCAAAATTAAAATGGGCGCATTTTTTAACAAGGCGCGCGCAATTGCCAAACGTTGGCGTTGCCCGCCAGAGAGTTTGACGCCGTTTTCGCCAATTAAAGTTTCAAAACCTTGCGGCAGATTTTCAATAAATTCCAAAGCATAAGCGGCTTTGGCGGCGTTTTTGATTTCTTCCAAAGAAGCGTTGGCTTTTTCGCCATAAGCAATGTTGGCGGCAATGGTGCCGTTGAACAAAACCACATCTTGACTAACCAAGGCAATGTTGTGGCGCAAACTGGATAAGGTAAAAGAATCAATGGCTTTGCCGTCTATTAAAATTTGGCCAGAATCCGCATTAAAAAAACGCGCCAACAAAGCGGCAATGGTGCTTTTGCCCGAACCAGAAGGCCCAACCAACGCCAAGACTTCGCCTTTTTTTAAATGAAAACTAATGTTGTTTAAAGCGGGTTTTTCAGATGCTGGATATGAAAAAGAAACGTTTTGAAAAGCCACATCGCCCGTTGCATTTTGTAAAATTTGCGTGCCTTTATCTTCTTCGGGCGTTTCATCAATTAAAGAAAAAATGCTCTCAGAAGCAGCCAATCCGCGATGAATGGGCGCAGAAACATCCGCCAAACGTTTTAAAGGCGCCAAAATCATCAACATTGCGATGATAAAAGAAACAAAACCGCCTACTGTGGCTTCATCCGTTGTGCCGGCTTGTTTTAAAGCCACGCCCATAATAATGGCAATGCCGCAAGCCGCCAAAAACTGCACAATGGGCGTTTGCGCGGCGGCGGCAATGGTGGCGCGCATTGCCAAGCGTCTTTGCATATCCACCGATTGTTGAAAACGCGCCGATTCAAAAGCTTGACCACCAAAAATTTTCACCACTTTGTGCGCTTCAATGGATTCTTGCAAAACTTGTGTGAGTTCGCCCATGGATTCTTGTTGACCTTCAAAAACGCGGCGCAAACGTTTGCCAAAAAGCCGCACCACCAAAGCGATAAACGGCACCACGGTTAAAGTAATCAAAGTTAATTGCCAATTCAAATAAAGCAACCACGCCATTAAACCCAAAACGGAAATGGCATCTTTGATTAAAGCGGTCAAAGCATTGCTGGCAGCGCCTGCCACATTGGTAACATCGTAAATGATGCGCGAAATCAAGCGCCCGGAAATGTTGTCGGCATAATAACGTGTGGGCAGTTTGACCATTTTGGCAAACATTGCGGTGCGCAATTCGCTAATCACATTGTTGGAAACCCAACTCATTGCGTAATCACCAACAAAACCAAAAACAGCGCGCGCCAAAAAAATCGCCATAATCACCGCGGGATAAAACAACCAATCCCAAGGTGCGGCGGTTTTAGAAAAACCTTCATCCAACAAAAATTTCATCATTGCCGGGAAAATGGGTTCCATTAAAGAAGAGCCAGCCATTGCTATTAAAGCGGCAACAAAGGCTTTCCAATAAGGGCGAACGTAGGTTAATAAGCGCGCGTAAAGTTGGGTGCTGGTCATTTTTTTTTGAATGAAAAAGCAAAAAAAGCATTTTGGCGTTTTTTCCACGGTCAACGCAAAAAAATTTTAAAAAAATTTGGCGTTGACCGTGGATTTTTGAATATAATTGCGCCTTTCTTTATACGTATAAGACCAAAGCGCAACGTAAGAAAAAACGCTAAAAGAATAATTTTCGCGCGTAAATACAGGATTTTTAACAGGATTTTTTCGGGTGGCGCACACTAACAAAAAATAACCGCCGCCTTTGAGTGCAATTATAAAAATACGTTTTTTACGCGCACAACCTTTTTGGAGTGCCAATGAAACGCATGTTATTTAACGCCACGCAAGCTGAAGAATTGCGCGTGGCGATTGTGGATGGTCAAAATTTAATTGATTTGGATATTGAATCTTCCACCAAAGAGCAACGCAAAAGCAACATTTACAAAGGCGTGGTCACCCGCATTGAACCTTCTTTGGAAGCGTGTTTTGTGGATTATGGCGTGGAGCGCCACGGATTTTTGCCTTTTAAAGAAATTGCCAAATCCTATTTGAAAGACCCCAAAGCCAAAGTGGCGGACGTTTTGGAAGTGGGGCAAGAATTGATTGTTCAAGTGGAAAAAGACGAGCGCGGCAACAAAGGCGCGGCTTTGACCACTTATATTTCTTTGGCAGGGCGTTATTTGGTTTTAATGCCGAATAATCCCAGAGGCGGCGGCGTTTCACGCCGCATTGACGGGCAAGAGCGCCAAGAATTGCGCACAATGTTGGATTCTTTACAAACGCCACAAGGAATGAGCATTATTGCCCGCACCGCCGCCATCGGCAGACAATTAGAAGAATTGGAGTGGGATTTAAAATACCTTCTTCAACTTTGGAGCGCCATTGAAAGCGCGGGCAATGCGCAAAAAGGCGCATTTTTAATTTATTTGGAAAGCAGTTTGGTCATTCGCGCCATTCGCGATTATTTTCAACCCGATATTGGCGAAATTTTGATTGACACCGATGATATTTTCCAACAAGCGCAATCGTTTATGGCAACGGTGATGCCCAACAATGTGGGTTTGGTTAAACGTTATACTGATGATGTGCCGCTTTTTTCGCGTTTTCAAATAGAAGGACAAATTGAAAGCGCTTTTTCGCGCCAAGTGGATTTGCCATCGGGCGGCGCTATTGTGATTGACCACACCGAAGCGTTGGTGGCGGTGGATGTGAATTCTGGGCGCTCCACCAAAGGTGCGGATATTGAAGACACGGCTTTTCAAACCAATTGGGAAGCCGCAGAAGAATTGGCGCGCCAGTTGCGCCTGCGCGATTTGGGCGGTTTGGTGGTGATTGATTTTATTGATATGGAATCGCCAAAGCACCAACGTGAAGTAGAACAAATTTTGCGCGAATCCTTGAAGTTTGACCGCGCGCGCGTGCAAATGGGCAAAATTAGCCGTTTTGGCTTGTTGGAATTGTCGCGCCAAAGATTGCGTCCGGCATTGGTAGAAAGCAGTTATTCCACTTGTGCCAAATGCGGCGGAACGGGGAATATTCGCTCCACCAAATCTTCGGCATTGCATATGTTGCGTGTGTTGGAAGAAGAAGCCATTAAAGAACAAACAAGCACGGTGGAAGTGCAAGTTGCTGTGGATGTGGCTACTTTTTTACTTAACGAAAAACGCTTTGAAGTGCAAGAAATTGAACGGCGCCACAATGTTCACGTGGTGATTATTCCCAATGCCCATTTGGATACCGCCGCGCATCGTGTTATTCGCCGCCGTTTGGATGACGATTTGCCCGATTCTGCAACCTTTGAACGCGTGGAAATTCCAGAAGAAATGGCGCCCGCTTTGTCTTTTGAAAAAACCGCGCCGCGCCAAAAGGCAGTGATTCAAATTGTTCCGCGCGAACCTGCCCCGATTGTGAAAAAGGCGGAAAATGGTTTGTTGACGCGTATTTTGTCGTGGTTTTCTAGTTCAAGTAGCCCGATTAACCAAAGCACAGTGAAGGCAAAACCGAGTCGTCAACGTCCAAAAAACGATAACCGCAAAAAAGCATTGAGAGTTGAAAAAGCTGAAAAAGCTGACAAGCTTGAAAAACTTGAAAAAGCCGAAAGACATGAACGCGGCGAGCGCGCTGAAAATAAGCGCCGCACAAAAACACCAAGCGCGGCAACAACCAAAGAATCAACCTCCAAACCCCAAACACCACTGCCAGCGGAAAAAAAACCGCGCAACAAAAAACCACGCCAAAAACGTGAAAACGATGCGGCAACTAACGCCACGCCTAGCAACACTGTTGTTGCTGAAAACAACGATGCCGTGGTTGTGGTGATTCCAACGCTTGAACAACCGAGCGTGGATAATCAAAAAATTGCGCTTGAAAAAATTGAAAAATCGGCAAAAAAAACCAAACCCGCTGAGCCTTTGTTGCCCGAACCGCTTTTTAAAATGTTTGAAGCACCGCCCCAAACTTTTGATTCCTTAAAAACCGAATCGCCAAAAGTTGAAAAAGCGGAATTGGCAAATTTTGAAAAAACCGAATTACCAAAATCGGTGATTGCCGAATTGCCAAAAGTTGAAAAAGCGCAAGCGCCGATGATGGCTTTGGATGTGTTGTTGAGCGAATCGGGTTTGGTGATGGTCAACACGGAAAAAATAGAAACACCAACAGAAACAACGCCGCCCAAAAAGCGACTCGGTCGTCCCCGCCGCAAACCGCAACCCAACAACGCCACCGATTCCCCGCTTGTGATGATTGAAACCAACGGCAAAAACGAATAACACCAAAATCCACGGTAAACGCCAAAAAAAATTGGTGTTTACCGTGGAAAATCGTTTTTTGCAGGCAAAACGGCGTAGTTTTCAAAGAAAATTAAAGCGTTGGCGAGTTCAAGCGGTAGATTTTCTTTTAAAAAATCCGCCGAATAATCGCTTAAAAAAACATAAAAGGTTTGCGGTGCGCGCTGGCCGTTTTGTAATGCTTGCCACAATTCTTTTTGGAATTGCTGGGCGCTGATTTCATCTGTTCGCGCATCCCAAACAAAATTTGTTTTTAGGCGGTGATTGGCTGCATAACGCGCAAAAGGCACGCTTTCGCCATAAGATTGTTGGCGCGTTACAATCATCAAAGTGTCAGCATTTTGGGTAAAAATATTTAATTCCGCAAAGGTTGGCATCGGTGTTTTTTTGCGCGATTGCGTTAAAGTGCGGAATTGCCCGTAAATATCTGCAAACGGATGAAAAGGCGAAATTTGCCAAAAGAGCGCCACGCTCAACAAAACAATGGCAATTTTTTTGGGAAAGGTTTGAATAACGCCTGCCAGCACAAAAAGCGTGAAGAGATAAACCAACGGCCAACCAAAGCGCACATTGGCGCGGAACATTTTGCCCAAAACGCCAATAGGCCAAATGGCAGCGGCGTGGTAGGTAAAAATGCTAAATGCAACCATCACAAAAACACACATGCCCAAACCTCTGGTTTTTTTGGAAAAAAACTGAATTTTGTTTTTGTAAAAAAAACGCGAGACCAACAAAACACCCGCCAAGGCAAAAACGCCCAAACCTGCAAAGAGCGAATTTTCATGCAACCACGGCACAAAAAATGAAAACAATCGCGCGCGGTTGTAGCCAAAACCTTCTGCGGCAATGGAAGTGCCTTCAAAATAACCCGCCAAATAGGTTAAACACGCGGCAAGCAAAATCAAGGGCAGGGCGGGGATGATTTTTTTAACGTAAATGGCTTTGCATAAGGCAATGCCCAAAACCATTGCCAATAAATAAGGATGAATTAAAGCGGCAATGGCAACCAATGCCGCCCAGTGCAATAACCGCCAAGGTTTTTGATAAAACCACATAGCACCGACCACCAACCACTGCGCCGTGAGTGCGGCGTGCCCGGTTAAGCGCATTAAAATTAAAGGCGATGCTATTAAAAAAGCGGCGACCAAGAGTTGCAAAGCAAGTGATTGTGTCCATTGCCGCGCCCACAAAATGCCGAATACGCCCATTAAAAATAAACTCAACAAATGCCAGCAACCAAAATATTGCCCCCCCCCCTCCCCGATTCCGGCAAAGAGTTTGAGAACAAAGGCTGCGAGCGGTATAGAATCAGTTAAACCAACACTGGTGCGGGCAGTGATATTTTGGGTTTCAATTACTCCGGGCGGCCAATGCCAAGGTTCATTTAAGAAAAACGCACCGCCCAAATAATGCCAAGATGGGTCGCCGCCAGAAACCAGCCACAAACTCTGTGGATTCAAAGAATCCCAACCCAACAAAAAAGCGTTGTAAAAAAGGGCAATTAAAAAAATTAAAAAGCCGATGAGAATGTTTTGGCGATTTTCCACGGTAAACCTTTTTATTTTTTTAAAACGGTAATTTTAAAACTTTTTTGTGGTTCACCGTGGAAAATCACGGTTATTGTTCCAACTCCAAAGGCATTTGAAGGCGAACGAGAAAACCATGAGAGAGATTTTGAAAAGTCAAGTTGCCCGCGTGCAAGCGCGTGATGCGCTCAACAATAGCCAAACCTAATCCTGTGCCTGTGGTATTTGTGCGGGCGGATTCACCGCGCGCAAAGGGGCGTTTGATGCGGGAAAATTCTTCTTCCTTCACGCCATTGCCGTGGTCAAGAACTTCAATAATCAAGGATTGTTGTTCAGCAAAAACTTTTAAAACAACAGGCGGGCAGCCGTATTTGAAAGCGTTATCAATCAAGTTCGTTACAGCACGCGTGATGCTTGCGCGCCGCAAAAGCATGGTGGGAATTGTGGCAATTTCAAAAGAAAAATTGGCAAGATGCCGCTCTTTGATGCGTTGTGCCAAATTTTGAAAAAGCTCGGTAGGCGCTAGCAACAATGGAGCTTCTCCGCCATCGCTTTTGGCGTAATCCATAAATTGCGCAATGATTGCCTCCATTTGTTCAATGTCATGCACCGCGTTGGTGCGGCTTTCTTCATCCACCATGCTCATTTCGGCTTCCAAACGCAAACGGGTTAAAGGCGTGCGCAAATCGTGCGAAATGCCCGCCAAAACAATGGCGCGTTCTTTATCATGTGCGGATAAATCTTCTGCCATGCGGTTAAAGGATGCGGATAATTCGCGAATTTCGCGGCTACCTACCGCAAGATTGGAAGGTGTAAAGGGTTCGCCGCAACCTAATGCCCGCACTTTTTGGGCGAGATTTTTTAAGGGATTAGCCAGTTGCCTTGCAAAAATAAAACTTGCCAAAAGCGTTAAAAATGTTGCAATCACGCCCCAAATGAGCCAATGCATAGCAAAAGACAAAGGCGCTTTGGTGATGGGAAAGCCTAGCCAATATTCGTCTTCGTCCTTGGGGTCAAAGCGAAAACTCACCCAAAAACCTTCAAAGCCATCTATGCTGGAAGCCAAGCGCGTTGATTCGCCTAATCGCTTTTGAATTTGTTTAGTAACAAGTCTGGTAAAAGCATCATCTGGCAAAGTTTGCACTTCTTCATCGTTAAAATTGGCAGGGTGCAAAAAAATGCCCTCGCGGCTGGATAGCTCTTCTAATAAAAATCCGCGATTTTCCGGCGCGGCAGCATAAAGTGCGGCGCGAACCAAATTGACCATAGCAACTGCCAAGTTTGCCGTTTCTTTGGCGCGCGCACTAGAACCGTTAAAATAAGCCACGGCAAGCCACGTGGCGTTGGATACCAAAAGCAATGCAGCCACCCATAAAAATAAGCGCGCGAATAAGCTTTGCGGCAGTTTCATTGTTCTATTGTTTCTTCTGGCACAAAAACGTAGCCAAAACCCCAGATGGTTTGTAAATAGCGCGGATTGGCGGGGTCGACTTCAATGAGTTTGCGAATGCGCGAAATTTGCACATCAATGGCGCGGTCAAATGAGCCTTGTTCCCTGCCACGCGCCAAGGTCATCAATTTGTCGCGAGATAACGGCTCGTTTGGGTGTTGGAGCAACACTTTTAATAAGGAATATTCGCCGGTGGTTAGCGTGATGACTTCATCTTTTTTGGTTACCGTGCGCGTGTTCAAATTCACCACAACATCGCCAAAAGAGATATGTGTTTTTTCTTTTAAGGGAGCGCCCGGTATTTCTGTTTTTTGCCGCCTTAACACCGCGTGAATGCGCGCTAATAATTCGCGCGGGTTAAAAGGTTTGGGCAAATAATCGTCTGCGCCCATTTCCAAACCTACGATTCGGTCAACCTCTTCGCCTTTTGCCGTTAGCATAATGATGGGGACAGTGTCGCCTGCACCGCGCAAACGTCTGCAAATGGATAAGCCATCTTCGCCCGGCATCATCAGGTCTAAAACCAACAAATCAAAATGTTCGCGTTTTCTAAGTTTGTCCATTTGTTGGCTATCTGCCGCCGTTTGCACGTTGAAACCTTGTTCGCTCAAATAGCGCGTTAAAAGGGAGCGCAAGCGCGTGTCGTCATCCACCACCAAAATTTGCGTCATTTTTTTGTCCTCAAAAGCAACCGAGCTAGCTTAACGAATTTTGCGCCCTTTAAAATGTAAAAAACGTAAGCAAGTTTTTCAATTCGGCGTTTAGAAATAATATTTTACATTTGCTTGCAAAATGTTTTTAAAAAGCAACGCACAATAACGGTATGAAAAAGTTGGTGTTGATTTTTCTTCTTGCGCTCGGTTTTACGAGTTTTTTTGCCTTCGCCGATGATGACGAAGATGATGATTTTCGCGCCGCTTTTTCAAAAATGGAAAAAGAACGCATGAAAATGGAAATGCGGCGTTTTTGGAATAAAGGCAATCATCCGCCGCTGCCGCCGCCTGTTTTGAACGCTGATGATAAAAAAGATTTAAAGCGCGGCATTCAAATGCACAACATTACTTTGCATTGGGAGCGCCGTTGCCGCGATGCACAAGAAGCACCGCCGCGCGAATGGCAAAAATTTTTGTATAAAAAATGGCCCAAAAAACAGCGCAAACTGCACTATATGGCAAGCGTGGGCGATTTGCATCCGTCTGCCGCGGCAGATTATTACATTTTTGGCGCTTATTCCGATGCCCATTGGGAACACTTCCGCCAAACCTGCCACAATGGAATGCCGAGCGAATTGAAAGCCAAAATGGAATCGCTTGGCTTGTCTGAAATTCCGGTTAAAAAACACAAAAAACGCCATTTTCCACGGTAAACTGCCAAAAATTTTCAAAAAAAATCACCGTTTACCGTGGAAAAACATTTTCAAAATAACCCGTGGCAATTGTGTGCGCCTTTTGATGCCGCTGGCGACCAGCCGCAAGCCATCCAAAAACTTGTGGAAGGTTTAAAAGATGGCTTAAAAATGCAAACGCTTTTGGGCGTAACCGGTTCTGGCAAAACTTTTACGATGGCCAATGTGATTGCCCAAAGCAATCGCCCCGCTTTGGTTTTGGCGCCCAATAAAACCTTGGCAGCGCAACTTTATGCCGAATTTAAAGAATTTTTCCCCAAGAATGCGGTGGAATATTTTGTTTCTTATTACGATTATTACCAGCCCGAAGCCTATGTTCCTGCGCGGGATTTGTATATAGAAAAAGACAGCGCCATCAACGACCAAATTGAGCAAATGCGTTTATCCGCCACCAAAAGTTTGTTAGAGCGCCGAGATTGCTTGATTGTGGCTTCCGTTTCTTGCATTTATGGCATTGGCGAGCGCGAAGATTATCACCAAATGATTTTGGTTTTGCGCCAAAACGATGAACTTTCCCAACGCCAAATCATTGCCCAACTAACCAAAATGCAATACACGCGTTCAGATTTTGATTTTCACCGCGGCACTTTTCGCGTGAAAGGCGATGTGATTGATATTTTCCCCGCCGAAAATTCAGAAAACGCCATTCGCGTTTGCCTTTTTGACGATGAAATTGAAAAAATTCAAGTGTTTGACCCTTTGACTGGCAAAATTATTCACGCCACGCCAAGGTTTGTGGTTTTTCCTGCTTCGCATTATGTAACGCCGCGCAAAACCGTTTTAAAAGCCATAGAAAGCATTAAAGAAGAATTACAAGAACGATTGGAGTTTTTTTACAAAGCAAACAAACTGGTGGAAGCGCAACGCTTAGAACAAAAAACGCGTTTTGATTTGGAAATGTTAGATCAAATTGGATTTTGCAAAGGCATTGAAAATTATTCGCGCCACCTTTCGCGCCGAAAAAAAGGCGAGCCGCCGCCCACTTTAATGGATTATTTGCCAGACGATGCACTGCTTTTTATTGATGAATCGCATGTGACCATTGGGCAAATTGGCGGAATGTTTAAAGGGGATCGCGCCAGAAAAGAAAATTTGGTGAATTATGGCTTTCGCTTAGAAAGTGCGCTGGATAATCGTCCGTTGCAATTTTTTGAGTTTGAAGGCTTGATGCCGCAAACCATTTTTATTTCCGCTACGCCCGCCGATTACGAAGCGAAGCACACCGGCCAAATTGTGGAGCAGCTGGTGCGCCCAACCGGCATTTTGGACCCAGACGTTGAAGTTCGCTCGGCAATAACGCAGGTTGATGATTTGTTGAATGAAATCAATTTGCGCATTCCCAAAAAAGAGCGGGTTTTGGTTACCACTTTAACCAAAAGAATGGCAGAAGATTTAACCGATTTTTTAAATGAACACGGTATTCGCGTGCGTTATTTGCATTCTGATATTGATACTGTTGAGCGCGTTGAAATTATTCGCGATTTGCGTTTGGGCGTTTTTGATGTTTTGGTGGGAATCAATTTGTTGCGCGAAGGTTTGGATATTCCCGAAGTTTCACTTGTTGCCATTTTGGATGCGGATAAAGAAGGTTTTTTGCGCTCCACGCGTTCGCTTATTCAAACCATTGGCAGAGCCGCGCGCAACATCAATGGCAAAGCCATTTTATACGCCGACATTATTACCAATTCCATTCAAAATGCTTTAAATGAAACCAAGCGCCGCCGTGAAAAACAAATTGAATTTAATATTCAAAACCATATTACGCCAAAAAATGTTTCCAAAAAAATAAAAGATATTATTGATGGTGTTTATAAAGATGAAGAATCAACCATTCAAAATAAAAAAGAAAAAAACAAAAAATCCGTTTTGGAATATTTAAAAATGGATGAAAAAACTTTGGGCAAACATATTCAAAAATTAGAAAAAGAAATGAAGAAAAACGCCCAGCAATTAAATTTTGAAGAAGCCATTCGTTTGCGGGATGAAATCTTCAAATTGCGGCAAGCGGCATTTGGCGCCGCGGTGCATGATGCTTAAATTTTTTTCAATATTTTTACAAAAAACCGCAAAAATCCACGGTCAACGCCCAATTTTTTTGAAAATTGTGTCCAATTTTTGCAAATTTTAAAAAA
>ERZ1035025.1141-NODE-1141-length-14246-cov-5.619548_pt1 | contig 14246 bp, 11 predicted proteins | sample MGYA00520619_ERZ1035025 | MGnify/ENA primary metagenome ERZ1035025 (study PRJEB33766, sample SAMN09781742) | gut metagenome | biome: gut microbiome | host: Homo sapiens | place: Madagascar | study: EMG produced TPA metagenomics assembly of the PRJNA485056 data...
CCCCAGGGGGTATATAGTTGCAGCGTAAAACAAAGAAGAGGGAAGCAAGATTCCTCCCAGTCTTACCAGCGAAAAGGGTAACCATGAGCGAAAAATTGCCCAAAGCATGTTGCACGGAAAAAGCGGAAGCGCCAAAGCGTACGTGTGAGTGCCGCCATAAAGCGACGGAGCGTAGCGCCGAATTCCAAAGCGAATTGCAAAAGCGCCTGAATCGCGCCATCGGTCAGCTGAATGGTGTGAAAAGCATGATCGAAGACAACCGTTATTGCGGCGATGTGCTCATTCAGCTTTCTGCTGCGGAAAGCGCCGTGCATACCGTGTCAGAAATGCTGCTGCGAGACCATCTGGAAACGTGCGTAACCGAACGCGTACGCGAAGGCGATGCCGAAGTAATTGACGAGGCCATGCAGCTCATCAAGCGCTTCGCTCGCTAAGAGCGGGTTTGTTCGCCCAGCGCCTGATCGGGTTCCGGCTGCCCTTCGTCCGATCGCTCAAGCAATGTCGGCCTGCTAGCCAAACTGGCTTTCGTGCGGATCCCGACTGCCGCCGAGACTGCCGCTGCGACTGTCCCGTTCGTGCAGATATCGACCGCTGCCGAGACTACCGCCGTAGTTGCCGTCCGCGAGGATCCCGATTGCCGCCGGTTTGGTTGGCGGTTCGTTCGGCTGGCGGTTCACCCCCCCAATCGCAGAACTCCAAGAGGAGATAACCATGAAGATATCTTTCAATGTTCAAGGAATGACATGCGCTGCCTGCTCGGCGCGCGTCGAAAAAGCCACCAGCGCGGTTCCCGGCGTGGCGAGTGTTGCCGTGAATCTGCTGAAGAATTCAATGGAAGTGCAGCTTGCCGCCGATGCCGATGCCGCCGAAACCGCGGCAGCCATTGAATCGGCCGTGAAGAAGGCGGGCTACGGCGCCAGCCCAAAAGGCCAGGCGGGCGCACCCGCTGGGCCAGGCGCTGCTGCTACGAGCTCAGGCGTCGCTGTGGGCTCGGGCGTCGCCGCGGAAAACCCGAACGCCACCGCCGAAGCCGAGCAAAAGAGCATGCTGCACCGCCTGATTGCCTCGCTCGTATTCACGGTGCCGCTGTTCTACATTTCTATGGGCGACATGTTCGGCTGGCCGTTGCCCGGTGTGCTCACTGGCATGGAAAACATGATGGTGTATGGGCTTACCCTGTTTGTGCTGCTGGTGCCCGTCATTTTCATCAACTTCAAGTTCTTCCGTGTGGGCTTTCGTGCCTTGGCGAATCGCGCCCCCAACATGGATTCGCTTATTGCACTAGGCTCGGGCGCCGCCACGGTATACGGAGCATATGCGCTGTTCAACATGGCATTCTTTATGGGACATTCCAATATGGAAGCTGCTCATCATTTCGCCATGAACCTTTACTTTGAATCGGCGGCCATGATCCTGACGCTCATCACGTTGGGCAAGTATCTGGAAGCGCGCGCGAAGGGCAAAACCACCAGCTCGCTTTCGAAGCTTATGGATCTTTCGCCCAAAATGGCAACGCGCGTGGAACACGACGTTGAAGTGCAGGTTCCTGCCGCAAGCGTGCGTGTTGGAGACGTGCTCATGGTGCGTACGGGCGAATCGGTACCGGTCGACGGCGTGGTGCTGGAAGGTGAAGGGTCGGTCGACGAATCCGTTATTACGGGCGAGCCTCTGCCGAAGAGCGTGCACGCTGGCAGCGCGGTGACGGGCGCCACCGTGAACACGGCGGGCTGGTTCACGATGCGTGCCGAGCGCGTGGGCGAACAAACCGTGCTTGCGGGCATTATTCGCCTGGTGGACGAAGCCACCAGTTCCAAGGCGCCCATCGAAAAGATGGCCGACAAAATCAGCGGCGTGTTCGTGCCGGTGGTTATCGCTATCGCGGTGGTGGTGTTTGCTGTGTGGCTCGCCGCGGGGGCGGAGCTTTCCGCGGCGCTTACCTACGCGATTTCCGTGCTGGTAATTTCATGCCCCTGCGCGCTGGGGCTGGCAACGCCTACCGCCATCATGGTGGGCACGGGACGCGGTGCCGCGAACGGGATTCTGGTGAAATCTGCCGAGGCGCTGGAAACGGCGCGCGGCGTGAAGACAGTGGTGCTGGATAAAACGGGCACCATCACCAAGGGAGCTCCGCAGGTAACCGATGTGTTGCCGACGGAAGGCGTGCGGGCTGAAGAGCTGCTGCGGCTTGCTTATGCGTTGGAAAAGCCTTCCGAGCATCCGTTGGCTCGCGCGATGGTGCTGTATGCGGCGGGCGGTATAGGCGCCGCTGCGGTCAAGGAATCTGCCGATCTGGTTTCTGGTTTCAAGCAGGTTCCTGGCCAGGGCGTTTCTGCTTGTGTTTCGGGCGCGGCGTGCTATGCGGGCAATGCGCGCATGATGGCCGAGTGCGGCATTGCAGTGGATGTTTCGCAAGCCGAAGGACTTGCCGACGAAGGCAAGACCGTTACCTATTTCGCTCGTGAAGGGAAGCTGGTGGGCGTTATTGCGGTGGCGGATGTGCCGAAGGCGACCAGTGCTGCTGCCATTGCGCAGTTGCGGGCAATGGGCATTCGCACGGTAATGCTGACGGGCGATGCCGAGCGAACTGCTCTTGCTGTGCAGCGTCAGGTTGGGACCGACGAGGTTATTGCCGGCGTGCTGCCCGCCGAAAAGGAGCGCATTGTTCGCCAGCTTTCCGCGAAGGTGCCGGTTGCCATGGTGGGCGACGGCATCAACGATGCTCCGGCATTGGCTCGTGCGGATGTGGGCATTGCCATTGGCGCTGGCACCGATATTGCGCTTTCAAGTGCCGATATCGTGCTGATGCACAGTGATTTGGCCGATGTGCCCGCTGCCCTGGATCTTTCGCGTGCCACTATGCGCAACATCAAGCAGAACCTGTTCTGGGCGCTGTTCTACAACGCCATCTGCATTCCTGTGGCGGCAGGTGCGTTTGCTTGGGCGGGCTTCAGCCTGAACCCGATGATCGCAGCAGCTGCTATGAGCGTAAGCTCGGTATGCGTGGTGACCAATGCTTTGCGTTTGCGCGGGTGGAAGCCGCAGCACGTATCTGCGACGCCGGCGAGCATGGCGAGCAAAGCAACGAGCAGCCCAGTCTCGGTCGGTTCAGTCTCGGTCAGTCCAGCCTCTGCTGATCCGGCTTCTGCCGACCCAACCCCGGCCAACCCGGCCTTGGCCGGTCCAGCTTCGACCAACCCGGCTCTGGCCAGCCCAGCTCCGGTCAGTTCGGCCTCTGCTAGCCCAACCTCGGCCAACGAAGTCACTGGTGGCGTTTCCCTAAGCAGTGGCGTGCCGACCGTCCCGAATGTTAGCAGTGGTGCGCCGACCGCTCCGAACGCTTTCGCTGGAAATTTGCGCCCCGCCACTTCGCCATTTCCGGAAAGGCGCTTGCGCGTAGAGGGCATGAAGTGCCACAAATGCGCAGGTCGCGTGCGTGGAGCGTTGGAAGCGGTGCCTGGCGTGGAAAGCGCGGTGGTCGATCTCCAAGGCAAGCAGGCTACGGTGTATCTCAACGATTGCGTGCCCGATGAAATGCTCGTCGGAGCCGTGATCGAAAAGGGCTTCGAAGCAGAAATGTTGCGTTGATCCCTCGCCAGGCGCCCTTCTGGATGTCCTGTATGAAAGGGTCGGGCATCAAGTAGTGGCAAGGAATGGCCGTCGTGCATTCTCGAAGGGGCCCCGGACAGCAAAACGGCCTCTTCCTGGCAAGATATCGCTGAAATGTATGCCCGAACGGCCTGTTTTTGGCAAGATAAGCTCGTTATGTATGATTTGAGCCGTGAAAAACGGTGAAACATGTTGCCGGGGAATACATCTCGCGAATATCTTGCCAGGAAGAGGCCGTTTTGCCGTCCGAGCGCCCTCTGAGAATACATTTGGGCGATATCTTGCCAGAAAGCAGCGTCCCATTTCCTGGACGCAGGAAATGGGACGCTGTTCGCAATGACATGAGGTAGTCGCGTGGCCATCGGCAAGGCATCACCACCGTGCAGTCTGCCCAGGCGCGTCGGATCGGGTTCGGGCACGCTCCTTTCGTCAGAGCAAGAGCATCGGCGCGTGAAAGTTATTCGCCCTTTTCCGCCTTGGCCTTGCGGGCCTTTTCCATGATCTGCGTTGGCGAATCGAAGTCGTCGGTGCTGGCGCTACCAGGCGCTACCCATTCGTCGAGATGCTTAACCACCATGCCAATGTTTTCCACGTAGGCATAGATCTCGAACTCGCGCTTGCAGCGGAAGGTGCACTGCACGCAGGGGTTCTTGTCGCAGTAGGCAAACGCGTCTTCGTCCGCCAGGGCGAATACCACGGGCGGCCACTTCTTGGGCGTGACATACTTGTACTGCATGCCAGTGAACGTTTTGAGGCCGAACCAGCGGGGCTTGCACGTGGAGTCGATAGAACGCCAGTTCACGTTAATGCAGTTGTTGTTCATGCCGCCAAGAATCTGATAGGTCAGCTTGAAGCGGTCTTCGACGTCGGCGGCATCTACGAGTTTGATGCGCTCCATAGGTTTGCCACAGCAGTTCGGTTTGAAATCGACATGGCCGTACGGCGGCTCAAACAGAAGCGAACGCTCGCCGTCGTTGGTGCACGTGATTTCGACATCGCCGTCGATGCCGGCAAGAATGGCGCCGCATTCGCTGCAGCGGTAGTAGGGAAGGTGCGCTGAGCTGACGCGCGGCTTCCAGGTTGCATGGGTTCGGGTCGGGCTAAATTCTGCCATTGTTCCCCCTTCTTTCGGCAGTATGAGCCAGTAAATACGAAGTTGAAAGCCCCTTGCTGTCCTTGACAAGGGACGCTTCGAAAAACTACGATTTATCTATCTTATACGAGATTTCCAATATGGAAGGGGAAGTGCGCATGAGCGTATATCAGGAGGCATACAAGTTGCCCGAATTCAAGTATGAGTATGAGCGCCTCAAGGTTGACGTCCGTGGCCCGATCCACGTTGTTTCCTTCGACGATGCTGCTAACTTGAATGCAATGTCTTACCAGCAGATGGCCGACTTCAACGACTATCTGAAGAAGGTCCGTATGGACCCCGAGTGCCGCGTAATCGTTCTCACCGGCGAGGGCAAGTCCTTCTGCGCAGGCTTCAACCTGAACGAGCTCAACTTCGAGCCCCCCGCAGACATGGGCCGCGCTCAGCGCGATCACTGCATCATGCAGACCATCTGCTCCGACCAGGCTGTTAACATGCGCAACGCTATGCAGCCCATCATCGGTGCTCTCAAGGGTCATGCAGTAGGCGGCGGCCTTTCCCTGGCTTGCGCTTGCGACCTGCGCGTTTGCGGCGAATCCTTCAAGATGCAGGCAGGTTACCTGAACATCGGCCTTACCGGTACCGACATGTCCGGCTCTTACTACCTCCCCCGCATCGTGGGCTATGCTCGCGCTGCTGAGGCTCTGATGACTGCTCGCCGCATCGGCGCAGAAGAGCTGAAGGAATGGGGCTTCGCCAACAAGGTTGTTGCTGACGAAGATGTTGTAGAAGAGGCCGTAAAGATGGCAGAGGCTATGGTTAAGAACTCTGCTCCTCTGGGTCTTCGCCTTACCAAGGAATCCCTGCAGGTTTCCCTCGACAACTCTTTCGAGTCTCAGATCAAGATGGAGAACCGCAACCAGGTTCTGGCTTCTCAGACTGAGGACAACCGTCGTGGCGTTCGCAAGATGAATCCGAAACTGCGCGACGAGGTTAAGGCTCATCCCGAGAACTTCGCCTTCTCCAACATGTAAGTTTTCTTCCGAAGGTGTTGCTACAGGAACGGCACCGAACGAAAGATTGCTATACAGAGCGGCACCTAATTGGGTGCCGCTTTCTTATTGGAGGGGGGCGCTGCGGCGCAAATTAGGGGTGCCGCAAAGGCTCGTCCTGACTAAATTGCTGTCCCGAAGCTATTTCAAGAGTCCAGAAACAAAAAATCGGCTTAGATTGCAACTTTTTTGCGATTGGCAATTATTGCGAGCTTCCCAATTGCGGATTGAGGCGCAAAAATGCAGGTAATTTGCCGCGTGAAGGCTCCTTTTTCGCTTTGCGGGGACAGGGAAGAGTTCGCAATCGCAAAAAAGTTGCAGAGATGCCGAGATTTTTGTTTTCGCGATGGGCGGATTGTCCCAACAGGTAGATTTCACGACGGGTGGATTGTCTCAACGGATGGATATCGCAAAAGGGGGGGGGTCACCGCAACGGGGCAAATCGCGCAGACGTGCGTATTCTCGGCGGCAGCGCGGGCAGCAACGTCTAGGGCCACTGATCGGACGAAGCGGCCCCCGGGCCTTGCCGGATCGGGTTGGGCGGCAGCCCGTGTGCAGAGGGGTTTGCTGCGGATTGGACGTAGCGGCGCCCTGGGCCTTGTTTCATCAGACGGAGCGGCAGCCCCTGTGCCTTGGGGCAACGGGAGAAGGCGGGCCGTGGGCCTGGCTCGCCTGCGGAGGGTGAAGTGCCGGTTCCGACGGCGGCCGCGAAGCTGGCCGCAAGGGGCTCTTTAATGCAGAAATCTTGTACGGGATATTGGGTTTTGGGCTAGCCTTGAGGCTCATTGGGCTTTCAGGTTTGCTTTTCCGCAAAGTGCGAGGCGGGAGTTTCGCGTTGGCCTTGCGCGGCGGGAGTTTTGCGTTGGTCTTGCAAGGAGGGAAGTGAAGAATTTCATGCTTTGGGCTGAACCTCCCGCAAGGCAAACTGAATCGGTTCAGACATGATTGAAAAAGGCAATAACCCCTGTTAACTAGATTGTTTTTGACAAACAATACATATTCTCAAAGACTATTTGACAAAAGTGCTTTCCAACGCTGAAATAGACAAATCTAGTCGTTTTTGGGGTAGAGAAGAGGACATCCTATGGCTCGGAGGTACGATAGCGAAGCGGTGCGTAATCGCGTGCTTTCGACGAGTGTTCGCCTGTTCTTGGAGCGGGGATATCGCGGCACCACCATGGCTGCCATTTTGAAAGAATCCGATGTGTCCTCGAGCTCGTTCCAAAATGTCTTCGGAAACAAAGACGGAGTGATGTACGAGCTGATGAAGCTCATGTTTTCGGGGCAGTTTTCGGCAGCGGATTCAGCCGCCGCGTTGCTGGGACCTAATGCTAGCCCGGCTTTTGTGTATGCGTTCGAGACGTCCATCCAGCTCACCATTGCCGAATTAAGTGAAATCATTCGCGATCTGTATTTGCAGGCGTATATCAGCGAACGTTCCCTGGAGTACATTCGTCGCAATACCGCGAAGCATCTTCAGAAAAGCTTCCAACAGTACAACCCTTCATTCGACGAAGAGGATTTCTACCAGATGGACATCGGAACATCGGGTTTGATGCTTGGCTTTATGCTGCGTCCCTGCAGCGACGATTTTCCTCTTGACGTGAAAATCGAGCGCTATCTGCAGATGAGCCTCTCTGCGCTGAATGTGCCGGCAGAAGAGCGTGCAGCCATCATTGAGGGCATAAAACAGCAAGATTTGCGCTCCATCGCAAAGGTTGCTGTGAAGCAGCTTTTCGATGTGATATCTGACACCTTTGATCTTGAGCTTCAAGCGCAAATATTCGGCGAGGAAGAGCGCGGCAAGGAAGAGTCCGCCGAATAACAGCCCGAAAGACGCAGGCTTATTGCCTTTCTGAGGGGCGGCAGAATCGCCACGCGGCGGTTTGCAGGCATCGGGTACCAATTACTTGCCACCCTACCGGATACCAATTACTTGCCATCCGGTAGGGTGGCAAAACCGGATGGGCCATCCGTATCGCTTGATTGTGCAATTGTTGCCCTCCCGTGGTGCGACGGAACCAGATTGACCTTTGTGCCATTAATAGCGCAGTTACCCCCCCCTGCAGCGTGACGGGATAGACGTTTGCTGGTTGCCCTAGAATAATGAAAAGGAATGCGCCATACGTTGAGTCAGTTTGCATAACTGCTGGTACGATGGCGGCAAAAGTGATCTGCTGATCTTGGGGATAGGAGCTCGCATGGGTGTTTTCGCAGGTGATTCCAAAACGGCGAAGGTGGGTTTGCTGTGCGCGGCGTCTATCGGTGCGGTAGCCGTGGTTGCGACTGGGGCGTTGGCCGCTTCACGTATTAAGACGCTTTGCTCGCTGAAGAAGTTGTCCAGTTTTGCCGGTGCGTACAATCTGTATGAGAGCACGGTTGCGTATCGTTACGACCTTGACGCCATTATCAAGTCAGGGGTTGAAGACGACCAGGCCTATATCGACGCGGTGTGCAAGCAGGTATTCCCTGGGATTCCCGTAAAGGTCGAGGCGCCGAAGTTCGCCTGCAGTGCGTTTTGCGCCGAAGCCCCAAGCAGCGTTTTGATGGGTCGCAACTACGATTTCAAAGACGATACCTCTGCGCTTTTGGTTCGCACGCATCCGAAGGACGGGTATGCGTCCATTTCTTTTTCGGCGCTGAACAATTTGGGCGCTAACATGCCCGAGGAAAGCCTGAAAAGTAAAGTTGTGGCGATGTTGGGGCCCTTCGCGAGTCTTGATGGCATCAACGAAAAGGGCGTATCCATTGCGGTGCTTACCCTTGATAGCCTACCTACCAGGCAAAACAGCGGCAAGCCGAAAATCAATACCTCACTGGCCATTCGTTTGGTGCTTGATAGGGCGGCAAGCACGCAGGAAGCGGTAGACTTGCTGGGCTCGTACGATATGGTTGCCATGGCTGGCCGCGACTACCATTTCTTCATCAACGATGCTTCTGGAGACAGCCGCGTTGTTGAGTACGACCCGCAAAATCCTGCGCGCCCTATGGTCGTTACGCATGCGCGCGAAATCACCAACTATTATGCGTGCTATGCCAATGAGGTTCTGCCGAATCAGAAGAACGGTGCTTTAGGGCATGGTAAAGAACGCGCGCTCGCCATTGCCGAGGTGCTTGATGGTGCGCAGCCGCAAACGAAGGAAGTTGCCTGGAAGGCGCTGCGCGGTTCTTCGCAGGAGCCAAACCCAGAAGACATCACCAGCAATACGCAATGGTCCATCGTGTATGACAACATCAACTGCACTGCCGATTTTGTCTTGCGGCGAAACTGGGGCGAAATGTTCAGCTTTGTCGTGTAGCTGCTAAGGTGGCGTGCATTGGCGGCGGACTCCGGCGAACGGGCATGCTTGGCTCGGTTGGCCAGTGCCCCGATTTGGCGAACCGGTTGTCCAGCTCTCTGCATCACACGAGGCTTGTTGATGTTGGTTGCCTCGCATCCTGATTCTGGCGCAAGACCAGCGCGCACCGTATCATAGAAAGCGAATGACGCGCCGCAACGGGAAGCGGCGAAAAGGAGGGTGCTATGCGAGTGGATTTGCAGGGTGGTTCGGTCGAGTTCAAGGCGAGGGAAAGCGTGCTTTCGAAGATCGAGGCTTCGCTTCAGCCAGGGTTTGAGCCGGTGCAGCCCAAATATGCGGCAACGGTAATGCTGGTGCGTGATTCGGCTCCGTTCCAGACGGAATATCGCATCGAAAGCGATCATTTTCCGCCCGATTTCCCAACCGGCCAGGAACTGGAAGTGTTTATGCTTCGTCGCGTAAAGACGATGGAATTTGTTCCCGATGCCGTTGTTTTCCCTGGTGGCAGAGTTGACGATCGCGATTCGAACCCTAATCTCCCGTGGTGTGGGCCCGCTCCTGCCGAATGGGCTGAGCTCATGGGCTGCACCGAGGATGTGGCGCGACGCGTGGTTGTTGCTGCCGCGCGCGAAGTGTTCGAAGAGTGCGGCGTTTTGCTGGCAGGCCCCGACGAGCATTCGGTGGTGCAGGATTTGAGCGACCCTTCTTGGCAGGAAGATCGCACCGCTCTGGAAAACCACGAGATTGCCTTCGCCGACATGCTTATTCTGCGTGGGTTGGTTTTGCGCACCGATTTGCTGGGCCTTATCTCGAACTTCTGCACGCCTGAATTTGAAACGAAGCGATACGATACGTTCTTCTTTTCTGCCCTTATGCCAGAAGGCCAGGTGGCCGATGGCGAAACAAGCGAAGCGCAGATTGCCGACTGGGTAACTCCCGCGTACGCTATGCGTGCAGGTGACGCAGGCAATTGGCTGGTGCTGGCGCCAACCGTTTACAACCTCACTTGCATCGCTTCGGCTCAAAACGCGAAAGAATTTGTCGAGACGCGCCGCCGACTTACGCGCTTCATGTCGTATCCCATCAAGAAGGAAGACGGCACGTTTATGCTGCATTGCGATTTCCCAAGGCGCAAATAGACAATGTGACAAGACGGGCGCTTCTTGCCGGCATGCGAGAGAAGGAGTTGAGCGGTGGGTTTCATTGAGGACGAAAAGCCCTGGTGCGGTGGGCGCGTAAGCGCGCGCGTTCAGTGCTTGCGCGCGAACAATCCCAGCCCCATGACGTACGTGGGAACTAATTCGTGGATTGTTGCGGAGCCTGGCGCCGAGAAATGCGTGGTAATAGACCCCGCTCCTGCTGGCGAGCAGGTTCAACGCATCCTGACGGCATGCGTTGAGGCGGGGCTGCGAATTGGAGCTATTGTTGCCACGCACGACCACCCCGATCATATCGAGGGAATTCCCGAACTTGTTGCGGCAACGGGCGCTCGGGTGTCCGCGCCGCGCAAAAGCCGTATCGAACAGCTGCTGCAGAAGCGCGGCTTCGCGAAGTGCGCCGACGTGAAGTGTATGTGCTCGGAGAGTGCCGAGGACGCAGGTTCGGTCGAAGTCGGGGCAGCGGGAGAATTGGGTTCGGGGTGCTTGCCTCGTTCTTGCGAGGAAAAAGCTGACTGGAGTGCTGACGTCCAGGCGCTTCCGAAGGGCCCATTCCGCCCCTTTGAAGGGGCACCGAAGTTCGAGATTGTTGCCCTGCCTGGGCATTCGGAAGATTCGGTGGGCCTGCTTTATCCCGCAGAGCAATCTCTGTTTACGGGCGATGTGCTGTTTCGCCATGGACCCACGGTGGTGTTTCATCCCGATGGGGTGCTGGCCAGCTATTTTGCAAGCCTTGATGTGCTTGAACAGTTGGTGCGCGAAAGAAGGGTGCAACGCTTCTATCCTGGGCACGGGTACCCTATCGACAACCCGCTGCCAATTATTGAAGCCACGCGAAAGCATCGTGTTGATCGTTTGGATCAGGTGAAAGAAGCGCTGAACGCGGGCACACCCGCCGATCCCGATGCCTTGTTCGACGTGGTGTATCAGGGCGTGAATCCTGCTTTGCGCATGCCTTCCATTCGAAGCATCCGCGCCCAGTTGGAGTATCTGGGAAAATAGGGACAGGTACCATTTTCCCACTTAAACACCGTGTAAAAAAGAAGGGCCTTGCCTGCGAATTTTCATTGCAGGCAAGGCCCTGTTTGTTGGGTTGGGAAGGGTTATCTTTCCCAATTCTCCCAATTTGCAGCGTTATTCCGCGGCGACCTTCTTCTTGCCGAAGATGGTCTTTGCGCCCTTAACTGCCAAGATGACAGCCAGTACGAAGAGCACGGCAGCGAGTGCTGCCTGAACGCCAGCGGCGAACGGATCGCCGGTGCCAGCCATAAGTGCAGTGCACTTGGCCTGCAGCGTCATGACCAGCGAAGTGAGCGTAACAACCAGCATGAATACCATGGGGATGTAGAACATCTTGTTGTTGCGGCCTGCGTTGCCCAGCCATGCGCATACTGCCAAAAGGGCGAGGGCGGCAAGCAGCTGGTTGGCAGCGCCGAACAGAGGCCAGATGATGGTGTAGCCAGTCATGCCGAGGCCGACGCCCAGAACTACAGTAACAAGGGTTGCAACGTAGGGGTTGGTCAGAACCTTACGAGCGCCCGTGGCTTCGTCCATGGACTTACCGGCAGGTACCCACAGCTCCTGGAACATGTAGCGACCCAGGCGGGTTGCCGTGTCGAGCGAAGTGAGGCAGAAGGCGGAAACAGCCAGGATCAGCAGGGTGTAGGCAATGCCTTCGATGTTTTCAAGGCCAGGGATGCAAGCCAGCATTTGGGACAGACCACCTGCGAAAACGGCGGTTGGGGATGCGTAGCCGCCTGCGCAGTACTTCGTCCAAACGAAGCCAACGGCGCAGAGGGAGATGATTGCCAGCAGGCATTCGATCAGCATGCCGCCGTAAGCGATGGGGCGAGCGTTCTTCTCGTTGTCCAACTGCTTAGAGGTGGTGCCGGAAGCAACCAGGCTGTGGAAGCCCGAGATTGCACCGCAAGCGATGGTGATGAACAGGGCAGGGAACAGGAAGCCGGATGCGGCAGCCTTGTTCACTACGGCCTTGCCGGTAGCGGGGTCGATAATGGCGTTGCCGTTTGCGTCAACCGCAGCATTTGTTGCGTAGAAGTCGGTGAATGCGGGGATTTGCAGGTTGGCTGCATCGCCGGTGATGGAGGCGCCCACGATGCCGATGAGCGAAAGGGCGATCATTCCGTACAGCAAGAACGAGCTCAGGAAGTCGCGGGGCTGCAGCAAAATCCATACAGGAGCAACGGCGGCAACCATGATGTATACGCCCAGCAGAATCATCCACGTGGTGTAATCGAAGGAGATCAGGGGGAAGTTGTAGCCGACGGCAACCAGAACAACGATGATTGCGATGGCGATGATGATGTTGGCGGCGGTGGGGATTTCGCGGCCGCGGGTGGCCAGGCCGTATACGATTGCTACAAAGATGAACAGCACAGAAATCATCGCGGTGCGCTGATTTGCCAGATTGGAAGCCTCGGTTGCGTTTGCCAAGTTTACGGCGAAGGTGTTGGCAACGATGGAAGCGAACGCGGCAACAACCAGGACCAAGGTCAGGTAGGCGAAGATGCAGAACAACTTCTTTGCCGTGTCGTCGATGTTTTCGGCGATAACCGTTGCGATGGTCTGGCCCTTGTGGCGCAAAGACGCGAACAGAGCGCCGAAGTCATGCACAGCGCCGAAAAAGATGCCGCCAATCAATACCCACAGCAGAACGGGAACCCAGCCAAATACGGCAGCCTGAATGGGGCCGTTGATGGGGCCTGCGCCAGCAATCGAGGAAAAGTGGTGGCCAAGCAAGATGTAGGGCTTGGTGGGCACGTAGTCTACGCCGTCGTGCATTTCTTGCGCAGGGGTGGGGCGCTTGGGGTCGACACCCCACTGCTTTGCCAGCCATCCGCCGTACAGCACGTAGCCGATTACGAGGATGGCAAGGCCGCCCAGGAGGACGATCATTGCGTTCATCTCTGAACCTTTCTTGTTTTGGGACCTTACTTGATCAATGCCAAGTTGCCGGAAAGCACCTCTTTCAGCTGTTTTCCGGCGTTGTTGACAACCACGCTTTTGCCTGTGGGCAGGGAAAGGTCTACCACGGCTAGGCGGAGGTCGGTCCAACCGCGAAAACCGAAGCGGTATTCCTTGTGGAAGCGCGTTTTCTTCGCGAGTTTGCGCGCTGCTTCGGTTGTGCGGTTGGCGATGATCACGAGCGAAAGGGCAGAGGACATATGGTTCGGTCCGGCATCAACTTTGCGGAGGGCCTTTTCCTGCATGAAGGAAATCTCTTCAGCAAGCTGTGCTTCGTCGAGCTCGTCAACGCATTCGAAGAACATGAAGTCGTGCGTGTTCACTTCCCAGAGCTTTGCGCGTTTTACCAGCACGTATTTTTCGCCGTAGGTGTGGTATTCCGCGAAGGCGGGGAAGGTGCGACCTTCAAAAAGATAGTCTCTCCTGATGTCGTAAAAAGACTTATGAGCTGCAAGGATGCGTTCCAACAGGTCTGTGCGCATGTCTTCCGCTGTCACAGCAAGTCTCCTTTCGCATCACGAGGGGCCATCAATTCTCCGAGAGAATCGATCTCCTCTGCTTTTTCACAAGTGGGTTGATTCTAAAGCTAAATATTTGTTACGTAACAAATAAAACCGATAACTGTACAGTAACGGGGAAATGTCGGAGTGAACGGGTTCATTCTTGTTTTCGGCACGGTGCTTGTTCTTGCGGTTGAAAGGCGGTTCGCGGCAGATCGTGCGCTGCCGGTGGTCCAGCTCGCAGCCGGCAGTCCCGTGGCCGGGTGTCCAGGAGCTCGCCGATGGCAAAATGCTCGCGAAATGCGTTCCCCAGCGTCCGACAGTGGCAATATTTCGCCGCGATGCGTTTTCGGGCTGTCGGCCATGGCAAGATCTCGCCGTGATGCGTTCCCGGGCGGCGATCCGTGGCAGCTTTTTCGCTTCATGTGTTCCCGAGGGAGCCTCGGACGGGAAAAGCACCAGTTCGTGGCAACATATCGCCGCCGTGCATCCGAAATGAGCTGGCTTCGGCAAGATATGCGCGCCGTGCATCCGAAAAGCCCCGCAAACGGGCG
>ERZ1035025.1144-NODE-1144-length-14195-cov-42.340877_pt1 | contig 14195 bp, 15 predicted proteins | sample MGYA00520619_ERZ1035025 | MGnify/ENA primary metagenome ERZ1035025 (study PRJEB33766, sample SAMN09781742) | gut metagenome | biome: gut microbiome | host: Homo sapiens | place: Madagascar | study: EMG produced TPA metagenomics assembly of the PRJNA485056 data...
ATTTTAATGCGGGTGCAACACGGCATTTGCGGGTGCGGGTATAGTAAAATGCGTGTTTTTCTTTGTAAAATCATAATTTTTGGATGTTTTAAAAAATGAGTCAATTTACAGAATTGCGTGTGGATTTGGCGCAAAATGAAATTCCGGGTGCGTGGTATAACATTGTGGCGGATATGCCCAACAAACCTGCGCCCGCAATGGGTTTGGATGGAAAACCTGCCAGCGTTGAACAAATGCAAGCGATTTTTTCTGACCCGATTTTAGAACAAGAAATGTCTTGTGAGCGTTGGATTAAAATTCCCGATGAAGTGCGCCAAATTTACGCACAATGGCGCCCGGTGCCGCTTTGTCGTGCCAAAAGATTAGAAGAATTTTTAGAAACACCTGTCAAAATTTTTTATAAATATGAAGGTTTGTCCGCCGCTGGTTCGCACAAACCCAATTCCGCCATCGCACAAGCTTATTACAACAAACAAGCGGGCGTAAAACGTTTGGTAACGGAAACGGGCGCTGGCCAATGGGGCGCCTCGCTTTCTTATGCAGGGCAAATGTTTGGCTTGGGCGTGCGTGTTTATATGGTGCGTGTGTCTTATGACCAAAAAGTTTTTCGCCGCACCACCATGCAAACTTGGGGTGCAGAAGTTTTTGCTAGCCCTTCAAAAAACACAAAAGCGGGCAGGGCGGCGTTAGAAAAAGATGCGAATTGTCGTGGTTCTTTGGGTTTGGCAATTTCTGAGGCGGTAGAAGAAGTTTTAAACGACAAAAACGCTTGCTATGCCTTGGGTTCGGTGATGAATCACGTTTGCATGCACCAAAGCGTGATGGGTTTGGAAGCCAAAAAGCAATTTGAAAAAATCGGACTTTACCCCGATGTGATTTTTGGCCCTTGCGGCGGCGGTTCTAGTTTTTCAGGCATTGCGTTGCCTTTTTTGGGCGATAAATTGTTAGAAGACCCCAGAGCCAAAAATTTGCGTTGTGTGGCGGTGGAGCCTGCCTCTTGCCCATCTTTAACAAAAGGTGTTTTTACTTATGATTTTGGGGATGCCACGGGTTACACGCCTTTGATGAAAATGTATACTTTGGGGCACGATTTTATGCCGCCCGGCATTCACGCGGGCGGTTTGCGTTACCACGGCACTTCGCCCATTGTGGCGCAGCTTTATCACGACCATTTGATTGAAGCGCAAGCCTTGCCGCAATTAAAAACCTTTGAAGCGGGCGTGCAGTTTGCGCGTTGTGAAGGCATTATTCCAGCGCCAGAATCTTGCCATGGCATTGCCGCAGCAATAGATGAAGCCTTGGATTGCAAAAAAACAGGGCAAGCCAAAAACATTTTGGTGTGCATTACCGGGCATGGCCATTTTGATATGACGAGTTTTGAGCGCTTTTTAGCAGGCGAATTGGAAAATTATGATTATCCTGCCGAATCTGTGCAAGAATCCTTAAAAAATTTGCCGAAGTTTTAAATGAGAATTTTTGTTTTCCTGTTGTTGGCGCTAAACGTCTTATTTTTCATTTCCTTTGGTGGTTGGTTTTCTGCACCGCCCAAAGACGATGAAGTGGTGGATGAGCGCATAAAAATCATCGCGCAAAAGGATTTGCCGCAAAACACTGTTTTGAACGATGAGCGCTTTGCCAATTTGAACGCAGCGCTTGCCAATGCTGATTCCAACGAACCCACGCCCGCCGAAGAAGACCAAATTGCCGCCTTTGCGCAACAAATGGCGGAATCGGAAACAACAGGGCAAAAGCCTGCGGGCGCTGATTCTGCCGCAGTTGCAAAACAAAAAGTTGTTTCTAATAAACCCGAAAAAATTGCCGAAGAACAGCCTGCGGATATTTTGCAAAATGTGGTGGATTCTTTATTAACCACCTCTTGCGTGGTGTGGGCGAATTTGTCTAATGAGGATTCTTTGCAAGTGCAAAAAATCTTGGTCAAACGTTTTCCAAACATTCCCGCAACCGTCACCAGCAAGTCGGAAACCAGCGGCAAATGGCGCATTTTTATTCCGCCTTTGCCATCAGTTGAAGACGCGCGCGCAAGAGCGCGCACTTTGAAAGAGTTGTCTTTGGATTATTTTGTGTTGGCAAGCGGTGAAAACAGAAATGCCATATCTTTGGGCGTTTTTTCGCAGGAAAAATCCGCGCGCGCTTATTTTGCCGAATTGCAAGAAAAAGGCGTGACAGATGCCATTTTGCAATTCCGCGCTTCCACCAACATTTCCACTGGCGCCATCACGGACGTGCGCATTGATGTGAAAGATGCCAAAGAACGCGCCCGCGTGGTGGATGCCGTGCGGCGCGTGGTGCCGCATAAAGATGCCAAATCTTGCTCCTAAAAAATCCATTGTGGGTTTGACTGGCGGCATTGGTTCGGGCAAATCCACCGCGGCAAAAATCTTTGAATCGTTTGGAATTGTTGTTGCGGATACCGACAAAATTGCTCGGGAAATAACCGCAAAAAATGGTGAAGCAATTCCACTAATCCAAAAAAAATTGGGTGAGAATTTTATTTTAAACGGCGCTTTGAATCGTGAATTGATGCGCCAAGTTGTTTTTGAAAATCCAACAATTAAAAAACAATTAGAAAATATTTTGCACCCGATTATTCAAAAAAAATCTTGGTTGACCGTGGAAAATGCCCATTCGCCTTATGTGATTTTGGATGTGCCTTTGCTTTTTGAAATCCCTGTTTTTTTAAAACGTTGCAATCGGGTTTTGGTGATTGATTGCCCTGAATATTTGCAAATCAAAAGGGTTTTGGCGCGCAATGCTTGGGCAGAAAAAACCATTCGTGCGATTATAAAAGCGCAAACGCCCAGAGAAACACGCTTAAAAGGCGCTGATGATATAATTGAAAATACAGCTGATTTGCAAGAATTAAAGTTAAAAATTCAAAAACTTCACGTTTTTTATTTAAAACTTTTTAAAAAAACAGCTTGAATCGTTTTAAATAATAAGCGAAAATAAATTTATTTTTTTAATAAAGGTTTCGGGTGTGATTATTTATGAATACCCTTTAAACGAACGTATTCGCACGCTTTTGCGTTTGGAAAATCTTTTTGCACGTGCGCAACATTTTGTGAATTTAAAAGGTGCTTTTGAGCATTACGCCGCATTGAGTGCAATTTTTGAAGTGTTGGAAGTTGTTGCCCGTTCCGATTTAAAACGCGATTTTATATCCGAATTAGAACGCCAAAAAGCAAATTTATTGAGTTTTCAAGATAATCCGGATATTTCCTTGGATATTTTAAGAAGCATTGTTTCCGACATTGAAGCCGTTTTAACCGAATTGCACGCCTTTCAAGGCCGCATGGGGCAATATTTGCGGGAAAATGAGTGGTTGATGTTGGTCAAAGGCCGCGAGATGATTCCGGGCGGTTTGTGTGATTTTGATTTGCCGTCTTTCCACTGGTGGCTTCACCACGATGAAGAAGAGCGTGCGCGTTATTTGCATGAGTTGTTTGCCAAATTCAAAACGCCGTATCGCGCAATTTCCACCATTTTAAAACTTTTGCGCGGCAGCGATGTTTTTGAATCTTACACCGCCGAGCGCGGCGAATTTCGCTTAAACAATATCAGCGCCAACACGCATTTGTTGCGTTTTGGCTTGGACGAATCGCAAGATTGCGTGCCTGAAATTTCGGCGAATAAATATTTTTTAGGGTTGCGTTTTTTGCCTGCGGCTTCTCGTTACGGCATTTGCAAAAACAGCGTGGAGCGCAACGTGCCATTCCAAGTGGCGTTTTGTAAATTGTAAAAATCCACGGTGAACCAAAAGTTTTTTTGTGTGAAAAAGGGCGATTTGCTGGTTTTTGGAATCGGATTGTTGAGTGTGGCAGTCGCCTTTTTTTTTCTTTGGGATAACGCCGTGCCTGAAGAAGCCTTGATTTACCAAAACGGCACGCTTTTAATGCGGCTCAATTTAAACCAAAAAAAAGAAGTGCGCATTCAAGCTCCTTTGGGGGAAACAATCATAGAAATTGCCCACGGCAAAGCGCGCGTGAAAGCGGATCCGGGGCCCAAACAATATTGTGTCAAACAAAGTTGGCTTCAAAAATCGGGCGATATTGCCATTTGCGCACCAAGCCATTTGAGTTTGCGCATCACTGGGCGCGCGCGCGTTTATGATAGTTTGGGTTATTAAATGAAAATCACCATCACCGAAGAAGACAAAAAACTTGCGCGTTGGGCAAGCGCCGCCGTTGCTTTATCGCTAATAGATAGCGCCATTCCAACGCCATTGCCCGGTGTGAAACCCGGCGTTGCCAACATTGTAACTTTGATTGTTTTTTGGCATTACGGTTTTCGCGCGATGTTGTGGGTAACGGTGTTGCGCATTGTGGCGGCAAGTTTGGTGTTGGGTTATTTTTTGGCGCCCGGATTTTTTTTATCCTTTGCAGGCGGATTGTTTTCTGTTTGCGCTTTGGGTGTTTTTCAAAATTTGCCGCGCCGTTGGTTTGGTGCGGTGAGTTTTTCTATCATCGCCGCTTTTGCGCATATTTTGGGGCAAATCTTGTTGGCAAGGTTGTGGCTGATTCCGAACAACGGCGTTTTTTTAATGTTGCCTGTTTTTTGGGCTTCGGCTTTGTTTTTTGGCACTTTAAATGGTTTGATAACGGCTTATTTTTTGCAAAAAAAACATTTTCCACGGTAAACAAATATTTTTTTTCAAAAAAAATTCTTGTTTACCGTGGATTTTCACATTTTTGTTGAATTAAATTATTTAAAACTTTTTTATAACGCATAAACGATGCGCAAAGCAAAATTTCCAACACCAAAAATTGCAAAATCATCAAAATTGCCGCGGAGATTCTAAAAAAAGGAATGAAAATAGATAAAAATAAAAAAATGGCACTAATAAAATAAATGCAAATTTGAATATACGCTTCCTTTTCGCTTAAATAATGATTCATCGCAGGAATTTTATATTTTCCAAGTGCAATATTTTGCAAATGTAACCAAGATAAAAACGGCAAAATTTTAAATAACATTCCGCAAATAAAAGCCACAAAGGCATAAAGAATCATTATGGTGGTATTTAATGGAATTTGGTATTTTTCTAAATCTTCAAAAAATAAAAAATGCAAAATCAAAAAAATAAAGGCGACAATAGAAACCCAAAAACCAAAAGCCCAAGCGTAAAAGGTTGGGTCGCGCCGTGCGCGGCGGCGTTTTTGTTGGAGTTTTAAACTGAAAATAACAAATGCAGATAAACCTGCCAACATTAAAACAATTAAAATGGAATTGATTATTTTTAAATCAAAAAACGTGTTGGCAGTTAATAAAATTAAAAGTGAAAATAATGCCGCAGGCAAAATCCACATGAATTTGTTGGGGTAATTGGGCGTGAGTTGGAACATTGGCACAACAACAAATGCCACGCTGATTAATAAAATAGCGCCCCAACCAATTAAACCCCAAGCAGCGTGTAAATTTGTCCACGCTTTATCCAAATAAATAAAAACCGATTGTGTGCCGCCTAATAAAATTCCGAGAGTTAAAACAAAAAACAAAGCAATAATTGCAAACTTTAAACCTAATATGGGCGCGGTTGTGGTTTTGGTGTGGCGAAAGGCGAAAATAACGGCAATCAAAAAAATAACCGCTGATAAGAATAATAAAATAATGGCGGCAATCATTAAAATATTATTTTGTTTTAAAAATGCAATAATTAAAAAAACCGCGCCAACATTTAAAAGGGCGTGAACAATGGTTGAAATAGCCACGGGTTTTTTAATAACCGCGCCTGCCAAAACGGGCAGAATTTGAATTAAAGAGCCCAGCATAATTTGCAACATAAAACCAATTGTGCACAAATGCACGGCAGCCAAGGTTTCAGGCAACCAACGGGATGTAAAAATTGTGTCGGGGTGAAACATTAAAAGAAGCCCCAATGCAATGCCAAAAAGTGGCGCGGTTAAAAAAAAGCGCAAAGGCGCATTAAAGGGCGGGGAGTTTTGGGTGGTGAGCATTTAAATTTTTGGCGGGGCGGTAATGTCAATCAAAAAACAGCCTGCAAATTCGCCTTCACTAGCAAATTGTGTAGAAAACGCAATGCCGCGCTTGGCCAAATGTGCATAAAGCGGAAAAGGCTCACGCGGCAAAATCAAGCGCAACAATTCGCCCTTTTTCAGGTTTTCCAAAAGGGATAAAGTTTGCACAAAAGGCTCGGGCGCGGGCATTTCGCGGGCATCCAAAATTTTCATTGTTCTAAAAAATTTGCGCCCAAATGTTTTTCACACATTGGATACAGCACGTTTTCTTCTTTCATATTGTGTTGTTGGGTCATAATCAACAAGGTTTCCGACAAACTGAAAAAATTTTCTTGTTCACCGTGGAAAATCGCCTCGCGCATTTCTTCCAACAAACTGCGAATTTGCGAATGTTCCATGCGCATCACTTGGGTGGGGCCCATTGTCATTCCCGTTTTGGCTTCAAAAGCGGGGAAGAGTCGTTGTTCTTCCAAATCAAAATGCGCAAACATTTCATTTTGAAAGTTGGCAAAAAGGGATTTTGCGCTTTCAAAATTTTGGCAATGCACAGCGGCTTCCACTTCGGCAAAAAGTTCATCGCAGTGGCGGTGTTCGGTGGTTAATTGTTGAATCATTGTTGGGGTTCTTTCAAAAAAAACACGCCTTATTTTAAAAAACAAGGCGTGATTTTGCTAAAAAAAAATCAATTTTTTGAAAAAAAATTTAGCGTTCCAAAACATAGGTTCCGGGCGCATCTTCAATTTTGGGATATTGCTTGTTGCTGGCAGGATAAGCCTTGACCATTTCGCCCATTTTGGGTTCTAGCCATTCTATCCAATCGCTCCACCACGTGCCTTGGCGTTTTTCGGCACGGTCAAACCACAATTCCCAATGCTCGTTGCGCTCAGGGTTGGCAACCCAATAAGAACGTTTGGGCGGGTTGGTTGGCGGATTCACAATGCCCATAATGTGCCCAGAAGTGGATAACACAAAACGCATAGGCGCATTGATGTTAATGGCTTTGCGAATGCGGTAGCATTGCTTCCACGGGGCAATGTGGTCATCTTCTGCGGTGACAGCATAAAGCGGTTGTTTGATGCGGTCTAAATCAATGGGTTCGCCCGCAATGGTTAAGCAATCGCGTTTGATGAGATTGTTGTTCAAATACATTTCATGCAAGTAATAACTATGCATGGCTTGCGGCAAGCGGGTTGAGTCGGCATTCCAATAAAGCACATCAAAGGCTGGTAGCTGCTCGCCCAACAAATAAGAATGCACCCAATAATGCCAAATGAGACTATTAGAACGCAACAAACGGAAGGATGAAGCCATTTCACCGCCTTCCAAATAGCCTTTTTTCTTCATCATTTCATCAATAGCGCGCACGCAATTTTCATCAATGAACACATCAATTTCGCCCGGATTAGAAAAATCGGTTAGCGTGGTGAACGTTGTCCAAGATTCAACGGGCACTTCTTCGGGTTTCATTCTGCGGTTTGCCCAAGCCAAATAAATGGAGAGCAAAGTGCCGCCAATGCAATAACCCACGGCGTGGATTTTTTTAACTTTGCAAAAGTCGGTCACCACGCGAACGGCTTGGTCAATGCCTTCGGTCACATAATCATCAAAGCGCACGCCCGACATTTCTGGCGTTGGGTTTTTCCAACTGGTGATAAAAACGGAATAACCTTGTTCCACCAAGTATTTGACCATGCTTTTTTTGGCGCCCAAATCCAAAATGTAGAATTTGTTGATAATGGGCGTGCAAATTAAAATAGGTTTGGCATGCACTTTTTCGGTGGTGGGTTTGTAGTGAATGAGTTCCACCAAACGGTTGCGGAAAATCACTTCCCCCGGCGTGTTGGCAAGGTCTACGCCTAATTTAAAGGCTTCTGGGTCAACGGTGAGAATATTTTTTTTGCCCAAATCGCGCAGAAAAAATTCAAAACCTTTTCTTAAACTCTCACCTTTGGTTTCAATGGCGCGTTTCATTGCAGGCGGGTTTAAAAAGAAAAAATTGGTTGGCGAAATGGCATTCAACCATTTTCTTATCCAAAACGCGGCGCGGCGTTGTTGCTTGTCAGATAAGCCGGGCGTGGCAAAACACATATCTTCCAAGCGGTGCGTGATTGCCAAATACCATTCTTTTAAAATATCCCAACTAGCGGATTCACTCCAAATGGGGTCTGAAAAGCGTTTGTCGTCAGAATGCGGCAACACCACATCTTCGGATGGCAAACCCATTATTCTGCGGAAAGTATGTGCTTGCAAAGCCAAAACATCGCCCGAAATGCCGTTGATTGCGCGCGCCAATTCGGTTGGATGCGTCATCCACGCATTGCAAGCGTTCAACATAGAAGAAGTAACGCCAAAAGGGTCAATGGTGTTGGTTACAGAACGGATGATATTTTCCATTGGCAGCATTGCGTTTAAATCCACCGTGCGGTGTTGTTCAGAAGGACTAGCCATCATCAAACTCCTTTTAGAAAAAAAACGCTGTTATTTTAAAACCATTATGTTATAAACGTAACATTCTTGTAATTTTTAACGACGAGGAGACCCGTATGTTCAAACACATTTTTTTGCCCACCGATGGCTCGGATTTGTCGTTTAAAACCGCGCAAGAAGCGGTGAATTTTGCCAAAGAAATCAACGCCAAAATCACCGTTTTTTTTGCGCAACCGGAATATCCTGCGGCGTATTTTGGTGAAAGCGCTTTGGCAGACCCAGCCGCGCCGGAGCATTTTACCGAATTAACCAACCAAAAAGCTGATCGTTATTTGGCGGATATTGAAAAGCTTGCCAAGGATGCGGGCGTGGAATGCAAAACCATCTCGGTTGTCAGTGATGCGCCATACCGCGCCATTATTGACAATGCCACCCAAGAAAACTGCGATTTGATTTTTATGGCTTCCCACGGCAGGCGCGGCTTGGCGGCTTTGCTTTTGGGCAGTGAAACCAAACGCGTGATTGACCATTCGCAAATTCCCGTTTTGGTTTATCGCTGATTGTTTTTGAATTACAATTCTCCACGGTAAACTTTCAAAAAATTTGAAAATTTTTGAAGGTTTACCGTGGAAAACTTTTAAAAAGGCTAATCAAAAAGCATCACAAAGCAACAATCCACGGTCGGCGTGGAATTTTTTTTTTATAGAATTTGAAGGTTTTTGGAAAACAGGGTTGGCAAATGAAAGAAAAAGTCTATGTTGGTATGGGGGCGGATTTGTTGCATCCCGGGCATTTGAATGTGATTAACACTGCCAGAAAATATGGCGATGTCATCATTGGGCTACTCACCGATGCCGCCGTTGCCAAATATTCGCGCATGCCTTATATGACTTATGAACAGCGCAAAATTGTGATGGAAGCGGTCAAAGGCGTAACAGAAGTTGTTATGCAATCTACGCTGGATTACACGCCGAATCTCCAAAAAATCAAACCCAAATATGTGGTGCATGGTGACGATTGGAAAGTTGGTCCACAAGCCAAAACGCGTGAAGATGTGATTCAAACCTTAAAAGAATGGGGCGGAAAACTCATTGAAGTGCCTTACACACAAGGCATTTCATCTTCAATTATCAATAGCATTATGCGCGACATCGGCGTTACGCCGGAAGTGCGTTCCTTGGCGTTGTATCGTTTGTTAGGTTGCAAAGACATTGTGCGGGTGATGGAAGCGCACAATGGTTTGAGCGGTTTAATTGTGGAGCAAACCGTGGTAGAGAACAACGGTTTTCCCGAAGAATTTGACGCTTTATGGATTTCTTCTTTAACGCAATCCGCCGCCAAGGCAAAGCCAGACAATGGTTTTTTGGACGCATCCACCCGAATTGCCGCCTTGGGCGAAATTTTGGATGTAACAACCAAACCGATTATCTACGATGGCGATAGCGGCGGACCCGCTGAGCATTTTGTTTTTACCGTGCGGGAATTAGAACGTTTGGGTGTATCCGCCATCATTATTGAAGACAAAATCGGTTTAAAGAAAAATTCTTTGTTTGGCACGGAAGTTTCACAAGAGCAAGATTCTATTGAGAACTTTTGTAACAAAATTGCATCAGGTAAGGCGAATCAAGTAACCAAACATTTTATGATTATCGCCAGAATTGAGAGTTTAATTTTGGAAAAAGGGCTAGACGATGCGCTCACGCGGGCAAAAGCGTATTTAGCCGCCGGGGCGGATGGCATTATGATTCATTCTCGCTCCAAAACTTTTGATGAAGTCAAGGAATTTGCAAGGCAATACAATCAGTTGCCTAACCGCAAACCTTTGGTTGTGGTGCCTTCTTCTTATGCTTATGTAACCGAAGAGGAATTGATTCAAAACAATATCAATATGGTGATTTACGCCAACCAAATGTTGCGTGCGGCGTATCCGGCAATGGTGAATGTGGCAAAATCCATTTTGACGCATCACCGAGCAAAAGAAGCAAGCGATGCGTATTGTATGTCCATCAACGACATCATCAATCTCATTCCCGGGGGAAAAGTTGTTCAACGCAAATGATTTTTTTGAGTCTTTAAAAAAACACGGTATTGCTATGTTTTGTGGCGTGCCAGATAGTTTGCTTAAAGATTTTTGCGCTTGCGTCACAGAAAACACAACGCCATGGCAACACATCATCGCCGCCAATGAAGGCAATGCCGCCGCCATCGCGGCGGGTTACCACTTGGCAACGGGCAAAATTGCTGCGGTGTATTTGCAAAATTCTGGGTTGGGCAATGTGGTTAATCCCTTGCTTTCTTTGTTGGATAAAGCCATTTACAACATCCCCGCTTTGTTGATTATCGGTTGGCGCGGCGAACCAAACATTGCGGATGAACCGCAACACATCACACAAGGTCAACTCACCTTGCCACTGTTGGAAGCGATGGGCATTCAATACGCCATTTTGGAAGACTTGGCGCAGATTCCATTAGCCGTGGCGTATATGCAAAAAACTTTGCAACCCTTTGCTTTTGTGGTTAAAAAAGGGACCTTTGAACCTTATCAAAAGACAGAAATACCGCAAAAATACACGCTCAATAGGGAAGAAGCCTTGCAACAAATTATGGCGTTGTTAAATGATGACGACATTGTGGTTGCCACAACGGGGATGATTTCTCGCGAATGGTATGAAAACCGCACAACGCACGAAAAAGATTTTTTGGTGGTGGGTTCCATGGGGCACGCTTCTTCTATTGCCTTGGGCATTGCTTTGGAAAAACCCAATCGGCGCGTTTTTGTTTTGGATGGCGATGGTGCTTTTTTGATGCACCAAGGCGCGGCAAGCGTGATTGCTTCTTGCAAACTGCCGAATTTTAAGCACATTGTGTTGGATAATGAAGCGCACGATTCGGTTGGCGGGCAACCAACGGTGATGGATGTTGTCTGTATTGCCGATGTTGCAAAGGCTTGCGGTTATGCCCGTGTTTTTAATGTTTTTAGCTTGGAAGAAATAAGGGCAGTTTGGCAGGAATTTTATACTTGCCAAGCCACCGCCTTGCTCAATATCAAAGTCAAACGTGGCGCGCGCAAAAACTTGGGCAGACCACGCGAAAAACCCATAGAAAACAAAACGGCGTTTATGCAGTTTTTGAAGTAAAAAATGAATATCAAAAGAAATATTTTGCTCAATCCCGGCCCAGCCACCACCACCGACACGGTTAAAATGGCGCAAGTGGTTAGCGACATTTGCCCGCGTGAAAAAGCGTTTGGCGAGGTAATGTTTTTTATCACCGAAAAGCTAACGGATTTTGTTGCCAATAACAAAGATTACGCCACGGTATTATTTGGCGGCTCTGGCACGGCGGGCGTTGAGGCGGTTCTTTCTTCAATATGTGCAAACAAAAAGATTTTGGTGGTTAATAATGGTTTTTATAGCGAACGAATGGCGCAAATATTAAAAACCTACAATGCGGATTTTTTTAATTTTCAAAGCGATATTATTCAACCGATAGATTTTAATCAGATGGAAGAAATATTAAAAAACAACGCTTTTGATTATATTTGCGCCGTTCATCACGAAACAGGAACGGGATTATTAAACGATATTCAAAAAATTGGTGCGCTTGCCAAAAAATACAATGCCGAATTTGTGGTGGATGCTATGAGTTCTTATGCGGCAATTCCCATCAATATGGCAGAAATGAATATCAATTTTTTGGTTTCTGCTTCTAACAAAAATATTCAAGGAATGGCGGGCGTTGTTTTTGTGATTGGCAAAAAAGATTCTTTGGAAAAATTAAAAAACACAAAAGCAAAAAGTTTTTATTTGGATTTGTATGCGCAATACCAATATTTTAACCGCACCAAACAAACACGATTTACGCCGCCCGTGCAAACACTTTATGCTTTAAAACAAGCCATTTTGGAAACTATAAACGAAGGCATAGAAAATAGAAATAAACGCTATACAAAATCGTGGCAAACTTTAATTGCAGGTATTCAAAAACTACATTTAAAAATGTTGTTGGATGAAAATAACCAATCCAAAATTATCACGGCAATTTTTGAACCCGAATGCGAAAAATATAATTTTGATGCCATGCATGATTATCTTTACCAACACGGCTTTACCATTTACCCGGGAAAAGTATCGGATTTTAAAACTTTTCGTGTGGCTAATATGGGCGCAATCAATAGCGATGATATAAAAGATTTTTTGAAGGTTTTGGAAGATTATTTAAAAATCATCAATTATATTTAAAATGCAAATGAAAATGAAAGGTATTATTTTGGCGGCGGGAATGGGCACAAGATTGCAACCTTTAACCTTAAAATTCCCAAAACCATTGCTTAAAATTCAAGGTGAAACATTATTAGAAAAAAACATTCGTTTTTTTAATCAAAATGGCATTGATAATATTACCATTATCACAGGTTATATGCACGAAGCCTTTGACCCTTATGTTGAAAAATACGGCTTAAAAAAAATTGTTTCAAAAGTATACAAAGAAAAAAATAGCGCAAGTTCTTTGAATTTGGCACGAGATAGATTAAACAATGCTTTAATTATCAATGGCGATATTTTAATTAAAGAAAATGTTTTTAATTATATTAAAAGCGATGTACCGCAAATTATTGCCAAAAAAATTACAAAAGGCGCAGAAGATGGTTATATTTGCGATGAAAATAATAGAATTATTCAAGTTATTAAAAAATCCACATCGGGTTATGGCGATACGGGAATGATTTATTTAACGGGTGAAATGGCACAAGCCGTGGCGGAAAATTTGCCGCTAGCCAAAGATGATTATTTTTGGGAAGACGTTGTTTATAATTTAATTGCCAAACATTCTATTTATTTAACCAAAATTCCCAATATTGTTTTTGAAATTGATTCAATAGAAGATGTGTTAAGAGAAAAGTTTTTAACAAAATCTGATTTAATTGATTGGTGCGGTGATGATGAAAAAGCAATTGCCGCTATAAATAAAATAAGTTTTTCCACGGTAAACGTTAAAAAATTTTGAGGTTGACCGTGGATTTTTGTTGTTCAACTTTTTAGGAGAAAACTATGTGGAAAGACATTTGGCAAAAAAAAGGCAAAAACTGCCAAGTGGATGCCAACATTGGCGTGGTTGAACTTTTGACCATCAATGGTTACGACACAAGCGGCGATTCTTTAATTGAGTCCGCTTGGTTGGATTATGCCCATTACGTTGGTAATTTGTGCCAAATTGAAAAAGGCGCAAAATCGGTTTTGGAAATCGGTTGCGGGGGGGGGGTATACCTGAAAATCTATGCCGAGTCAAATAAAGATTTAAACATTTTCGGTTTGGATTATTCCCAAAGTTTGATTGACGTTGCGCAAAAGGTGATTCCCCGTGGCACTTTTTATTGCGCAGAAGCCGCCAAAGTCGGGCAAACTTTTGCTGGCAAAAGTTTTGATTGCATTATTTGCTGTGGCGTGGTGATTTATTTTCCCAATAAAGAATACGCTTTTGATGTGATGCAACAAGCTTATCATCTGCTTAAAAAAGGCGGCAACTTGGCGTTTTTGGATTTGAATGACAGCGCCACAAAAGACATTTACCACCAACAACGCCGCGGTAATTTGAGTTTGGAAGAATACCAAAACAAATACAAAGATTTGGATCATTTGTTTTTGTCGCGCCAAGAAGTTTTTGAATTTTTCAATCAACTGGGTTTTGAAAAAATTATTGTGGAAGACCAACACATTGAAGGTTATATCAACAACCCTTGCCGATTCAATGTTTTTGCCATTGGTAAAAAAT
>ERZ1035025.1146-NODE-1146-length-14173-cov-5.600652_pt1 | contig 14173 bp, 1 predicted proteins | sample MGYA00520619_ERZ1035025 | MGnify/ENA primary metagenome ERZ1035025 (study PRJEB33766, sample SAMN09781742) | gut metagenome | biome: gut microbiome | host: Homo sapiens | place: Madagascar | study: EMG produced TPA metagenomics assembly of the PRJNA485056 data...
AATGAGAATTATAATAAACATAGAAGAAATATTATCGTTGTATTAACTATTATAGTATCTATTCTTGTAGCTTGTTCACATAATAGTGGAAAAGATACTCCTAAAGCAAGACTTGTAGATACAACAGATTCCTGTGGAATTAATGATGCTTACTATGAGATACAAGATGTTGATACTACAAATGATGGTTATGATACAGATAGTGTTATTTATCTTGATGCAAATGGTAATATAATTAAATCTCCTCTTAATTGAGTTGAGGTATATGACAAATCCAATATTTTGAAATCCTCTGTACGAGGGTGATTTTCATCTCCTGAATAATTGTTCAGCCGTAACATCAAAGTAGCTTAGATGCTAAATAAAATGGGTCTAGTTCAATTAACTGTTTATACTTAGTAGGTCTTATTTCGGTCTCCTGGCATACGAGATTAACCTATGCCAATCGTGGGAAACGCCCACAACCCAGTTTATTTAACGTCTAAGCGACTTTCATATTCGATTCGATTAATCATACTACTTGAATTAATTAACCGCTTATAGAAGAAATTAAAATATTAAATTTGATACTTACTATTACATTATCGTATATACCATAAATGATTTGAATTAGTTTGTAAGTTGTTTATTAATTATTGCAGCAGCGGCTGTAGTTCACAGATTTATAATTTAGCATTGACTTGAGTAGCTTGACCGTGAGGTTAGGTTACTCTTTTTTTATCTATTAGGCGACACATTTCAACACATTTTGTTGAGCACAAAAAAAAAGCAGTAAATAATCATCACGATTACTTACTGCTTCACTTCCCGTTAAATTTTTCATTAAACAAATGAGAATAAATGAACTCGCTAGTTCGACATCCGATTACAATATCATTCATTGTTTAATTGCATACACATAAAACATCCTATTACCACGGACAAAACATTTTCTTTATTTATCTAAATCTTTTGTTACTCTAGCAGGACTCGAACCTGCTCTAACAGAACCAAAATCTGTTGTGCTGCCATTACACCATAGAGCAATAAAGTTTCCGCATATATTTAAACTAGTAACTTAAACACATACATATCAGAATATGATATAAAAGAAAACCTTCAACCGTTGCAAAGATACAAATAATATTCATATCTCCAACAGTTGAAGGCAATTAATTTGATACGATTAAACTTATTTAATGATTACATACCATACACTCCTTTTACGGGGGGGGTACAACCATTTGATGTTTAACGTTCTAGACTACTAGTACCTCTAATATTATTAGCCCAATCTTTTACATTAATTAAAGTAAGAAGATTATCACCAGTCTTATAATAACTATTAGCTTTATCAAGAGTAGCAAGATTATTAAGACTTCTGTAAATCGGAATCTGACGACCAAGTTTAACAAGAATCTTATTTTGACCTGCATAACGACCACTAGTATAATTAGGGTCATAATCATCATCCATTACATAAGCAGCGATATTATTACAAGCAGCCATTATATCTTTACCAGCAGTTACACCTGCAATAGGACTAGACCATAACTGGTCAAACTGTTGTGGTAAGAATAACATATTGTACATCATTGACTGAGTAGTTAAATCATCAGCTTCATAAAGCATGAGATTACCCCAAAGACTATTCTTTAAATCATCATCGTCCCAAATACAACGAACAGCAAGAGCAGTACAAACACCACCAAGAGCACCGACTACATCACCAGCAGCACGTTCAATACTTGCTCTTTGCCATTTAGGCATTAACTGCCAATTAGTTTGTAAGTTCATTGCAAACTCAGCATAACCTTTAAGAAGTACCTGAAGACTTTCCAATGCTTCTACTTGACCATCAGACATTTCTTTTTCATATCTAAGTTGTCTAATAGGAGTAGTAAGGAAATCAAATAAAGCAGGAGCACAACCTACTTCTTTAGTTCCTCTTTCTTCATTGAAATAACCTTTTCTACGATAATGCTTCATAACTCCAGGATAAATATGTTTATGATACTGCATAGCTAATGAACCCCACCATTGCTTTTCAAGTTGAGCAGCACCAAGTTTATCATATACTCCGTGAATCTTCTTATTAACTGAAATAACTTTACCTTTCATATATCCAAGGAACATATAACCATCACCTACTTCTTTATCTTTAGATTTAGCTTGAAGTTCAGCAAGAATACTTCCCTCTTTAAAAGCAAGTCTTCCATCTTTAAGGTCAACTTGGTCCATTATTGTAGGAAGTTCTTCAAACTTAGCTTTAGCTTCTTTTTCAAGTTTCTTTCTTTCAGCAATAAATTGTTTCTTTTGTTCCTTTGTAAGATATAGATTAGCAAACTCAGTATTAATGTCTCTACGATTCCAAATATACTCTTTCTTTTTATTATCATCAGCAAGAATATTCTTCTTAAATTCTTCATATTTATTAAGAAGTTCTTCATTACCTCCAATAATATTCTTCATAGCATATTCGTGGAACTTGTTTTTATATTGTTCCCAAGTCATAGCTTCATAACCAAGTCTTCCATTACTTTCAGCATCTGGAACTTTAACTATTCTGTTATCAAAGAACATACTAAACATAGCACCATTCTGCATGAAATGTTCACCCATACTATTAGGACTATACATAAAGTCTCTAATTTTATTAAGAACAGTATCGGCATCAAGATGTACTGTAGGTCTATTATTAACTTCATCAAAGTCAACAATATTCATAAACTTAACAAGTGCATCAGCAAGTGTTGTACTATCTTCGTTAGCCATACCTCTAATAAAGCTTGGAATAGCTTGTCTCCACATGTTCTTTCCTTTGAGCCAACCTGTAGGAGTGAAGTACTCTTTAGCTATATATTCTCCAGCAATAGCAGATTCACCAACGGTTATATTACCAATACCACCAGTAATGTTCAACATCATAAATTTAGCACTAGTAAAACTTTGAAGCATACTAGCAGTTCTAGTCAGTTTATTCTGAGGTATTTTATATTGGTCATAAACTAATCTACGAACCCAGTTATCAAACTGTTCTTGAAGACGAGTATCAGCTTTCTCAATATAAGAAGTTTCATCGCTTGTACTAGTTTGATTATCTTTACGTAAGTTATTCCAACCAAGATTAGTATCATAAGCTTTCATCTTACCTAACATTCTATGCGTATAGAATAATAATTGTTTATTGTCTTGAATAGCATTATAATGTCCGGCAGCACTAATGAAATCTTGAATAGCACCAATATAATCTCTATCGAGAAGTTTTTGATGTATTTCTTCGTTCTTCTTAGTTGCTTCATCAATACGTTTTTGATAAGCTTCTAAATCTTTTTCGTAATCTTCATCACTAACATAAGTTTCTCTCTTTGGTTTAGTATTACGAATATTATCTAAGTCAACACTTTCTTTATTTTTAAGTTGATTCATTAACATAGGCATATCAATAGTTCTATCCTCAGAGTAATCAATCTTCTCATACCAAGTATCTTTACCACTAGGAAGCATATCACTAAATCCAATAAACTCTTTAGCTTGCTTTGCAGCCCACTTAGCATCATGTTCTGCTTTCTTAGCTCTATGAGGAGCCATTCCACTAGCAATAGCTCTCTTTGCAGTTTCAGTCTTAGCAAAACTCATAAGAGTATCTTGAATATATTGTTTAGCTTCTTGTTCATACTCATTAAGACCTAAGTTATTATCATAACCAGGAACATGAGTAGTTCCATTTTTATCGTCAGTTTCAACAGTTTTATAATTTTCATTATCTGTATAACCCTCGATATAATTTGGATTCTTATAATGAGCTTTAGGAGTAAGAGTAGTCTGAGTCCAATTAGGAGAATACTCACCATTATCTATACTAGGAATAACTCTTGTCCTATTCCAAATAGGAAGAGATTCATAAGCATGAGTAAATGGATTGTAAACATGATTGTTATCATACCATTCTTTATAAACAGCTTCACCTTGTTTAGCAGCAGCATCTCTAGCAGCATAATATTGAGGAGTATTAATAGTTTCAAGAGTATTGCTAAGGAACTCTTGAGCTTTAGTTTTATTCTCAACTTCTTGCTTTTGTCTAGCTGCTTCTTTAGGGTCACGCTTGGTTAAATCTTCCCAATAAGTATTATTAGGAGCGATAGTACTATAAAGCCAATGATTTGGTGTTGGTGCTTTAGTTAAATCATAAACAGCTTTACCAGTTGTTTCATCAATAACTATTTTACCTTTCTCATCTCTAAGAACTTCATATCTAGCATTAACTCGCTTCCATAAAGTATAGAACTCTGGTTCAGTTCGTTTCTTAGCTTCACCTTCTTCATCGTAATAAGCTTTCTCATTTACGTTTTCTTTAGCATACTTAGAATAAGATATATAAGCATCATAACTACCCTTTCCTTTCTTTTTCTTGGTTTTATCTAACTCATCATAAAGGTCTGCAAGAGCTTTCAAATCTTCGATACTCATCTTAGAAGTTTCAACTATCTTAGCAGCACTATTATAATATTTACGAGTAATATCGTTAATCTTAGTAACAATCTTTTGATACTCAGGATTAGTCATACCACCACTATTAAGCATTTTAAAGAACTCATTAGGAGCAGCTTCACTAGTCGGTTCAGCTGAATTAATAAGATTTCTATCAGAGAATAAAGAAGTACTACTTGTACCATAATTCTTTTCTATGTCTGCTTTAATGGCAGCAATCTCTGTATTAGTAAACTTACTGGCATCAATATTACCAAATTCATCATAAAGTTGCTCACCTTTAGCAAGTTTTTCTTTAATGATTCTTTTAGCTACTGAACCTTTACCTCCAGTAATACCAAGCTTTTTATAAGCATCTTCAATTTGAACTTTAATAGTGTCATCTACTGACCAATGAGCATTATTAGCAATCCATTCTTTAGCTTTCTTATACTCTTTATTACTTTCGAGCTGACTAGCTGGAGTAGTAACTTTACCATTAGAATCTCTAACTTCAGCATTATCGATAATATTGAGCATCTTTTCAAGCATATCACGGAAACCATCTTTCTCCTCTTTAGAAGTATATTCTTCCTTAATATCTTTAATTCTTCTAAGATATTGGTCTAATTGAATAGCATCATTAAGAGACTGTTTACGAGCATTATCATAAACTTCTTGATTAGTTACAATAATATTACCATCAGGAGCTTGTTCAGTACCAGGGAAACCGTATTCATAAGCTGGTTTATAATCATCACCAATAAATTGACTTGTTAAATCATTAATCTTAGTTCTAAGTTCAGTAAGTTTATCTTCAAACTCTTTACTTAAAACTCCATCAATTCTACGACTATTAATTTGTCTAATACCTTCTCTAAGTTTTACGTACTCAGAATATATTTGAGGATGATTATTAATAATAAATTCATCTTCATCATAAAGTTTCTGATAATAACTATCGACATACTCACGGTTAACGTGGTCAAGAAGGAACTTATCAAGTTTATGTTTAGCTTGAATATATTCCATTGGATTCTCTTGAACATTGACTCTAGCTTTAGCTACATTACGTTTCATCTCTTTAATATCTTCAACAAATTTATCTGTATAATTACGAACTATATTTCCGTTCTTATCAAATATTTTATTGAGGTCAACTGAAGCACCAACTTTAGCAGCTTTAGCTTTAATGTCTTCAAAATGTTTTCCAAAAGTTACAGCAAAATCTTTTGCTTGACTTTCTTTAGCACGAATATCAGCCATTACTTTTCTAGTAACTACTTGAACAAGACTATTACCTTGTTCTTGTAAATCACCAACCCAAGCATCAAACCAACCACTAGAATGGAAACCATCATATATACTAACTATACCATTTTGTATATTAGGGTCATTACTAAGTTTCTGAAGATAATCAATTCCAAATTTAACTTCTGCATCATCAATAATAGAACTATTACTGAGTTCCTTAATCATCTTCTGCATTTCATCAATGTAGAACTTCAAAGTAGGGTTCTCAATTTCATCAGCTTTAATCTGATTAATAATTCCAAACTTATCAATAATAGCATTAGCATCAGCAAGTGCTTCAAGGAATTGTCTTTGTAAAGCAGGATTATTCTTAATAGCATTAATTACTTCAGGACTATTGATAGCAAAGTAATTACCATTATCGTCTCTGTAGAATTGACTAAACTTTCCAAGAGTACTATTAACTTTATGTTTAAGATAAGCATAACCACTATAGAATACACTATCTTTAAACTCTTTATAACCTTTAGTACTTTGTTCAAATCCTTCTCCACGAAGTTGACGCATAAGTTTACCAGCTTCTATATCTCCAAGACCACTTCTACGATTAAGCTCTTTTACTATATTCTTTTCAAAAGAATCAGTAGTTGTTCTAAGATTTTGTTCAAGTCTAGAACTTGCAGAACCAAGAGTTACTTCTTCACGAGAACTAGCCATAGGAGTTTCTCTAACTATTTCAACAAGTTGAGGTTTTTCTTCAATATGTTCTCCAGTACGAATATTATGACTTTCAATACTTATTTTATTAGCACGTCTAAATAAGAAGTTTCCATTAATACTAATAGGCTCACCAGTACTAGAAGTTGTTTCACCTTTAATATGAATAGGAGGAGTAAATGAATCGTATTTAGTTTTACCATAAAGATACATATTTTGAATAAAGATTCTATTACCTTCGTAATTATTGAAAGTTTTAATAATCTTATTAATTGCATCTTTAGCTCCACCATTATCATTACTAGCATCATTCATTATATCAAAATGTGTTGCAGCTTTTACTTTATTTACTTTTGTTGTAGCAATATGTTTCTTATACAATTCATTCATTTGGTCTAATGTATAATCAGCTTCATCACTCATCAGATTATCAATAACAGTTTCATAATAACTTGGAAGAGGAACAGAATTATTAGCATTATTAATACTAACTTCTCTATCTTCACCAGCTTCAAGACTATTTAATGGATAAGCAAATGCTATACTAGGAGCAGGAGAATAAATCTTATATAATCTAGTAACATTTTCATTACCTTCTTTCTTAGTAATATAAATGTAGTCATTAAACTGTATTGGGAATAGTTTAGAATTGCTTTTTCTAGCAAAACCAAAATCAACAAGATTAGAATCATCTGATAAACCAAGTTCATACATTCCTCTAGTTACAGTTTTAAACATAGAACTATATTTCTTACTCATAAACTTATGAGGAACGTTAGTAACTCCTGGGTCAGTTCTAAGATACTGTTCAACTAAATCAGTTCTAGCAACTGCATTATTTATTTGAGCTTTAATCTGGTCAACAACACTAGTTCTAGCACCATTATATTGAACAAAAGTATTTTCGTCACGAAGAGTAGTATTCTTAACGCATTTATTAATAGCACCTCTACCCATTTTAAATCCTTCAGCAACAAAAGCATACTTAATCATATCCATAGCAGCAAGCTTAACTAATGGATTTTCTGAATTAAATGCAGTATCAAAAAAATTATAAGCAGTTTCGCTATCAATAGTATCTTCGTTAAAACGAATAGTTTGACGACTTTGACCATCTCTATTCATTTCATACTCATTAAATAAATTAGTATTTATATAATTGAAAATGCCAGCATCAACATTATTAGCTTTAAGCCAACTAATTTTCTGAGCAGGACTAAGTTTACTCCAAGCATCTACTTCTTGTTGTGTAGGATTAGTTACATCTTTAACATTAAAAGTAAAATCAGGAGTACAACCATAACCCATAATTCTGAGAGCTTCATCTTCTTCTTCAACTTCTTTATTTACTACAGTTTGTTTCTTCTCTACATCATAAGTATAACTGTTTACAACAGCATCAGTTTGTTTATATGCAGTATTAAGAATATACTGAGTAAAACCTTTATAATCTTTCTCAGTAACATTATTATTACCATTTATAGCTTCAATAGCTCTATTAGCGATTCTAAAATTATCTTGTTCTGTATCAAACAACATTCTATTTACAAGAATAGAAGGAGCACTAGCATACTTTAAGAAAGCGTTAAGGCTAGGATATGCACTTTTAGCATCGCTAGTAATATAACTTCTTAAACCTTTATTAGGCTCATAACCTGCATAAATACTGCTAACAATAGAAGAAGTTCCAACAACTAAAGCAGGATGTTCATCTTCAATTAAATCTGCAATGTCATTAAATACTTTACGAGTAGCAAAAATACTTTGTTTAGCACCAAATCTATCAGGATTACAAACTCTTGCAGTAGAACCTATTTTATCTGCTAATTTAGCTATATCATTATAAGCAAAAAGAACAGCCCAATCATGTTGATATACACTTCCTTTTACGGGGCGGTTTTCATCATTAAGCAGTCTCTTTGCTAACTCATCAGGTGATAAAGTAATATCATTATGTTTATCTAAACTATACTTAGTACCAAGTAATGCGTTAACTTTATCAATAATATCTTTAAGATTCATCTTATCGGTTTTAATACGATAAGTTTCAAGAATCTCTTTACCTAATGATTTAATAGCTTCTTCTATTGGTTTATTATGTTTATCTGAATAAATAGATTTATTAGCATTATAAGCATTTACAATTCTTGTAATAGCAGGTTGCATAATAAAACCTACAGCAGTATCATAATTACTACCAATATCAGCAAGAGTTTTATATACAGCAAAAGTAAAATCATTTACATTTGGAATAGCACCTTCCTTAACAGCATCAAGAATATGAGCAGTAGTTTGAGAACTATATGCAGTAAGAATATAACCATCTACATTCTTATTATCATTAGTCCAACCAAGAGTATTATGTGTAACAACATAACCTTCATTAGTTTCTTCTACTTTCTCAAATCTCTTTTGAAGTTCTTTAAGATTATATTTATCTTTACTGTATGCAACTTTAACAACGTAATTATCTGCAATATGAGGTTGAACTGTGTTACATACAGAACAGAAAGTATCTCTAGTAACACTAAATGCTTTAAGTTTAGCACCACTCATTACATCTTCTTGATACGCAGCTTGGTCAAGAAAATCATAAGGACTCCTAGCTTCACGAACTTGCTTAACTATTGGATTCATAACTTTATTACGAGCTGCAATAATACTCTCAAAGTTAGAACGAGAAAGGTTCTCTTCAAGAGATTCATTAGCTTGAAGAATATTAATCATATCATCAAGAAGTCTATTATTACGAGCTTCACGAGTATTTTCATCAGCAAGATTTTTATCTTTACTAAACTCTTCACGACTTTGTAAACCATATTCAGTAGCTACATTACTAAGAGCAGTAGTTTCATTAACTCCTTCTTTAATAGCTTTCTTAAGTTTATCTTTAGCTTCACTATTAAGTTGAGACTTTACATAGTCATCATAACTTTTTCCAGCTAAATCATTATAAATAACTTTTTGAATATTACCATCAGCATTTATAGTAGTATTATATTGAATACCATATACAGAGTCAATATCAAAGTCAGAACCAGTTTGAGAAACCCAATCATCAGGAACAACAATAGTAGAACCTTGAGCATCATCAAGGAAACCAACTACTTTCATTACACAAACAGATTGTTTACCTTCAGTTGGAATACGATAACCAATAAGAGTATCAAGACCTGCATCTTGAAGTTCTTTAAGAAGTTCTTCTTTACTCTTTTTATAAGTACCATCAGCATTCTTAGCAAAACCAAAGTTACTAGCAGGAAGTATTATTTCAATATAACGTTCTCCATTTGGATGATACTTTAATTCTTTAGAATAACTAACTTGGTCTTTAGTAGCTTTAAAACCAACATTAGTAATCTGAGCAGCATGGAAACCAGGAAGTTCTTGTCGAGTAATAGCACTATTAAACATAGCTTGGGAAATACTCTCAAGCTTATTAATTACATTACTCAAATAAGTAGGCATTACAGGATTTGGACAACCATTAGTAGCTATAGGTGCACTAGCATTAAGAGTAACAAAGTCCATCATATTACTATCAAGACCAAGTCTCATAGCTTCATCTTTGAGTTTATCAAAGAATACTTGCATGTCTAAACCTTGAATACTTCCATCTTCATTAAATTTAATATTACCATCTTTATCAAGAGGAATCTTTAATTCATTAACAAGTTGATTAAAACTATCTTTAATGTTAGCAACATACGTATTGAAGAAATCTTCTTTATATTTATAAAGAGGACTCTTACTATCAATATTATCAAGAATCTTCTTCATAATCTGAATACCAGCTTTATTTTTAGCATTCATATGTTGAGGAGTCTCTTGCTGAGTATAAAGATGATTATAATCATATTCCTCACGATAATCTTCAGCTTTATTATTAAAATCTTTAAGATGTTCTTCAGTAACTTCACCAGTCTTTTTATCAAAGATAGTAAGTACTCTAGCTTTACCTGCTTTACTAGTTTCCTCAGTATTAAGCTGGTCAATATTATTATCTTTCATTGCTTTATAAACTTGTTCAAGTTGAGTTCCTTTAATAAATCTTGGAACAAGAACAAATTCAGCATTCTTAATTTGACGAGGAGCAATAGTATTAAGGTCTTTATCATAATACTGGTCATAGTAGAAGTTCTTCTGTACTTGAACAAATTTCTTCATCAAGTCAGCAGGAATCTCTTTACTTTCATCTTGAATAGCTTCAATTAAAGGAAGATAATCATTAAGCTGACCTCTACCAGCAATACGACGAATCCATTCCTCAAAAGTAATATAAGATTGAGCATCGTTTACAGTAGTTCCACTAAAACCTTTCATAAGCGTTCTAGCTTGTTCTACAGTAAGTTTAGCATTCTTTACTAAATCTCTTACCAGAATACCATCTTTGCTAGTAAGTTTACCTGTAGTATCTTCAGTATCTACTTTACATTCCTCACTGGTTCTAACAGTATTTTTAATAGTAATACCATTAAATTTAGTCTTCTGTTGAACATCAAGACCAATAGCTTTAAGTCTATTTTGAACTTCAGGAGTATTAAGAAAAGCTCCTTGAACAACTGCACTATTCTCTCTAAGGTCAAGACTTGTATCAACAAATCCATAAGGAACACCACTAGCTTGAGACTCTTTACTTCTCTTCAAGAAAGTCTGAGTATCTTTATAAAACTTAGTATCACCTTCAAATACATCATCGAAAGCAATATACATAAGTCTATGATTAAGAGCAAAATCTATACTATTCTTTTCATTAATGAGATTATTAATGTCAAGGTCTTTGTATTTGCTCATACGAGTAATAGCATCATTAGAATAGTCAGTTACAAAACCTTTAACCATTCTAGTAATCATAGCTTCTTGGTCTGCTGTAAGGTTAAGTTCTACATCACCGTTAGCATTAGATGTGAAAGGGATAAAGCCATCTCTAGCCCCCCCGTAAAGAGAAGGAAATAAGTATTTTAATAATCTATTACCATACTTTGTAGTCTCACCAGTTTTATAATCTGTAAGAACAAATCTATCATCATTAAAAAGAAGTCCATTAAATGCCCAACCATTATCTGTCTTTTCAATGAAATGTTTGTGTCCTTTACCAATATGATAATTAGCAAATACTCTACGAGCAGATTCATCATCTAAACCCCAACCTTTCTTAAACATTGGGGAACCATCATCATTGTATTTAATTTGACCTAAACTATTAGTCTCAAATACAATATTGATAAAGTTTGTCATATCCAACAGTTCTTGTTTGAATATATTTCTAAACTGCTGTACTATTGGATGATTTTCATTAATATCGTCAACATTAACTTCTTTGCCTATAACTTCACCTTTAGCATTTTTAATAGCGTGCATCTTAGAGAACAGTCCATCAACTTTATATCTAGGAGCATGAACTACAAAGTTCTTTGGAGCATCAGAAGGAATACGCATAAAATAATCACTCATAAGCATATTAGGATTTTGCTCTGCATTAAAGTATTGAGCAAATGCTGTATATACATAATCTCCTTTAGACATACCTGAATAAAGAACATTATCTTTAGTATTAGGATTTCCTGCACCATCAAACAAAGAAATATTAATCATGTCTCTAGCATAAGAAGTGATTTGAATATTTCCATCTTTATCTTTATAAAAAAGCCCATAATTAGTTATAGCACCATTCTCATTACGATGCTCCATAAGAATACCACTAAGATTATATTGTACTCCTTGGAACTTATACTTTCCATAATTAATAAGTTCAGTAGAAACTTTACTTCCATCTTTCTGCTGTTCCATTAAAGTTCCTTTAACTGCATTAAGGAAGTTAGTAATCATACTATCATTAATTTGGTCAGCAGACTGATTACCAAGAGCATTAGTAGAGTTACAATCAATATTAACTACAGAATATGGAGCTAAAGATTTAGCTAATTCAAGAGCATAAGCTTTTGTATTAGTAGAAAGATAACCTTGTTTATAAGCTTCACGAACACTATCTAAAGCTTCTTTCCTAGCTTTCTTATCCTCGATTTTATTAGCTTCTTTAAATCTATTATCGAGAGTTTGTTTATTGATAAGAGTTTCATTAGCGTATTTTGCAGTATTAGAAAGATAGCCATAAAGTTGAGTAAGGTTATTACCAACATTTGGAATTTTACCATCAACTTTTCCATTAAGTCTAGCAAATCTTTCAATAGCAGCTTTATCAAGAGAAGGATAATATTGCTTTAAACGACTAGCAATAGCATTAATAATATCAGCACTTAAAGCTTGTCTATTTAAATCAAATCTACTATCAGCTGGAATTTTCTTGTATTCTTTAATTTTATTATTAATTGCTCTAAGAATTTCATTAGTATCTTCGTTCATGATATTAAGAGCAGTTGACTTAATATCATTAAGATAGTTAAATCTTAAAGTTTCAAGTTTATCTGCACGACTATTACTTCTAGTAGGAGTAACATTATTATCATCAATACGAACTTGTTGTTTTCTGATAGTACTTCTTTGATAAATCTGAAATACTTTATAAGCAAAGTCTGGTTTCTTTCTAAGGTCATTAGCTAGATAAGCAAGACCAGCATATTCTTTATTAGACTTAGCTATATCTTCAAGCTTCTTTAAAAAAGAATTAATATTAGTAACATCACGGTCTCCTTGAATGGCAGAATTTACAGCTTTAAAGTCCATATAATCTACCATTCCAAGAGGATTACTTTTATCATATTGATATTTACCATCAGCACTTATTTCTGCACTACTAAGTTTAGGAATAGTTGAAAGATAACTACGAACAGCAAAACTAAAATCTTTTGTAAAATCAGATTTAGTTCCGTTATCTTCCCAACGAGCAGTAGTAGTATCTTTTTCATTGTTGCTTCCATTATCGGCAGCATCATCACTATTGGAATCTTCGTCTTCTTCTATAGAATAACTTTCATTCCAATCTACATCTTGCTGATTCAATTCATCATCTTTCTTAAAACGAATTTCACCAAGTCTTGGGTCAGTTTGAATAACTTGAGTAAAATACTTAACTTTATCAGAAAGCATATCTTTAAGAGTAGCAAACTGATTTCTAAGTTGAGGAGTAGCTTTAGCAATTTCTTCTTCAATCTTAACGAAATCGTTTCCATTAATATTCATAAGTTGCTTACGAACATTGTCTATTTCAGCAGGTGTAGGTTTGGTCTTTCTATTAATAAGAATACCTACAGCAACTCCTGACAACATACGATTAATAACTCTATCTGCAAGATTATTCTTTCTATCATTTGCATGTTCATCAAGACGACCTTTAATTAAATCATCGTGATAGAACATCAACATTTGATTACCAGCCATTCTAATACCACAAGATTTTGCAGCAGTACTAGTATAGCCTTTAGATTTAACATCAGAAATGAAAGCAGAATCAGTTGTATGCTCATTTACATTAAAATTTCTATTCTTATAAAAATTTTGAATAGCAGTAGTAACTTCTTTACTTTCATCATTTACATTAGGAATAGAACCATAATTATTTGTATAATATGTTTCAAATTCCTTGTTAAAACCAGATGGTCTAGAACCATCAATTACTGAACTCATTAAGCTGTTAAATAAAACATCATTGTTTCCAACTTCAGCTTTAAGGTTAGTGCCAACCTTAGTTTCATTAAACTTTAAACTACAATTATTAGCCATAACTATCTATATTAAGTTATTTAATATTTTAAAAACTCGCTGAGAGCCTTATGTCCCAGCGAGTGATTAATCT
>ERZ1035025.1149-NODE-1149-length-14155-cov-5.104823_pt1 | contig 14155 bp, 11 predicted proteins | sample MGYA00520619_ERZ1035025 | MGnify/ENA primary metagenome ERZ1035025 (study PRJEB33766, sample SAMN09781742) | gut metagenome | biome: gut microbiome | host: Homo sapiens | place: Madagascar | study: EMG produced TPA metagenomics assembly of the PRJNA485056 data...
TGTTGTCATTCACCTCAGGCGGGAGAGGCGGCGTCACGGGAGGAGTTGGCGGGTTGGGATTCGGGTTGGGATCAGGACTGGGAACAGGATCAGGCTGAGAATGTTCGGACTTCACAAGGTACCACTTGCCTTTGCCATTACCGTTTGTTTGAGTGCTGATCTGTTGACGACCTTCGTCCGTATCCAACAAGGCTTCATCGCCCTCTTTGACGAATCCGAGATTCCAGACGGTTAGCATGCCGCGGCCGGAGAAAGTCGATCCGCCAGATAGATTTGTCAGAGAGAGATCTGAATCGTTGCCTTGACTTACAAGCCAGTTAACGGAATGGGTCTTATCAGGAGAAATATTTGTGCCAAGAAACGTGACTTGAGCTTTGAGCGTACCTTCGGCTTTATCGTTAACGATCAGTTGATTGACATGAACATTAGTATCAGATTCCGTTTCAAGATTGATGCCAAAGTTGACAATACCGTTGCTTCCGTTTAGCTTTTTGGTCGTAACCTTGTTCCACCGATCATTCGCCCCGACATTAGTCAAATCAATGCAAGCGTCATTATTGGCAGTCAAGTTCGTAAGGTAAGAGTTCCCCGTAACCGTCCAACGAGACTTATTGTTAAAGAAGAGATCAAGCGTACCAAGCGAAGTCATCCTATCGTCGATAACATGCTTGTTCGTCGAAGAACTGAAACCAACAGCGCCGATAAGCCCAGAAGCCTCATTGACGAGGGACATGGAGAGCATCCCCTATTCCAAATCGTTGGCCAACACATCCCCTGTGAGCGTTACCACCGAATCAGCACTGCGCGTTTTGTTGATGCTAACAGTGCCTTCGCCATTGGCAATGACGGCTACGTTGCGTGCGCCATGCAGATCTGAAACAGACAGTGAATCGATGTCGGCATTTTTAGCGGAAAGACCAACAGCATCGTTTGGTGCCTTGATGTTCGCAATGACCGTTGCGAGAGACTTCAAATCATTGTCGCTGTAAATGCCATAAGCGTCGGTCTTTTTGCTCTCGATAGTATCAATGCGAATCGCTGAAGCGCTGGTGGTTCCCCTAAGCTTCATGCCATACGTCATTTTGTCGCCCTTGACCTTGTCAATGGTTACGACCGAAGCATTGAACTTATTGTTCTTATCCGACTGATCTATAGCACTAACAGGAGCATCAAATGAAGGTTTGTCATCCGTGCTCACGACCTCATGATTCTCGATACTGTTGATCGTAACATTGTCGATGGTCTGTTCACCGCCAAATGCGAGTCGAAGACCATCGAAATAGCCTGGGCCGCGTGCATTAGAGTCCGACAACTTATCATTGGTGATGTCGTTGATGGTCAAACTCTTGAGATTATTAACCTGATTCTCAATACTGATGGCTGCAAGCTTATCACCCAACAGTCGACCAGATGAGCCCTTGTTCAGTGACGAATGCTTAATGGTTATGACACCAGTCTTCAAGGAAACGTCCTTGTTGTTCCTAAACCGCACCAGACTATTAACGCCCTGATTTGTTTTTTCCGAACAATTTGCATTTTTAATGCTGATATCACCAATAGAAATTGTACTATCGGTATTATTATTAATAAATACAAGAGCGCTTTCTGTAAAACTCGTCGCTGTTACGTCCGATATCGTAATATTTCCGATATCTGCATTGACAGAACCATTGGCCTGATTAGTCGCATTGCTATCTTTAGGGTTACTTGTCCCGATATATAGGGCGTCTTGAGATACGGTCACATTGTTGACAAATACGTTATTCAGCTTGACAGTTGAACGCTTATTCTCTGCCTGTTGACGTCCGTAAAATTTGAAAACTTGACTGTCAAAAACGGAATCATCGACAGTGACATTTCCTGCCAGCAAGTGGCCGCCATAAGAATCAATAGCCTTATCCGCTTTAACATTGCTCAGCGTAATGTCGTTTGCCTGAAGGGACGGACCGGCTTCAAGCTTGTCATAGCTTGACGCCCCCATAGAGATCGCAAAGCTTGTAAATGCCGAATCCTTCAAAGTGATGTTCCCGAACGATCCATCAGCCTTCTTCAAGCTGAGTGAACTTCCATGTTCGACATATACGCCGGAGCCTATATACTTACCAGTAGCGTTCCCCCTGCTGATGCCGTTGAGAGTCAAATCCCCTTGAATCTTTAAGTGTCCTCTGGCTCGACCGTTTGACAACGAACCACGACTAGTACCGACTTGAATCACAGCGTAAGTTTTCACTGCAGCGCCTGTACTATCCAAACCAAGGTTTAATTGGCTTGTTTTGGAAATGAACTTATCTACAATCACAGAACCATCGACTGTTAATGTAGGTACATTTGATCCGTCAGTAGTCTTTCCTTTTCCCGTTACGAGAAGTACGCGATCGTACGAATTATCCGGCAGATTAAATTCAACTTCTCCACCGGTAGTATTTAATATGAAATTTTGATTGAAATCGCCATAAATTTCATAATTATCTAATTCCAACCCACTTAATTGATGAGAAAGATTAGCATTATTAAAAACAGTTTCACCTTTTGAATATTTATAATCATTAATTAACGCTGCCTGAACACCGAAAGAACCAGCGCCAATAGCAATGGCGACTGCTGTACAGATTGATGTTTTCTTGTACTTATTTTTAATGTTTTCTGCTTTCATCATGGTAAGGAACAGAACCCATTCCCTTGATAGGGGAGAGAATGCGCTGTTCTTGTTTTTAGAGTGACAAAAGGGGCCTACTTATCAGAATCGTCATACTCTTGACTTCCGACGTCCCCCTGTGGTTGATCAAGATTTCAAACCCGTTGCTAGTACGAACAGTACTGTAGTATCAAAGAGATATAATAGTTAATCGCATAGGTTTTTTACCTACTGCAACAGATACGAAACAACTGCCCTTTTCGGAGATTCTTGCTTTAAGCAAAACCTTTTGCCAATCTGGACCTCACTCCTTGAAGCGAGCTGATCTGAATTGCTCCTTGATTCATGGGGAGATCTATATAAGTTTGGCTGTGTAACAGTCGTTTCGGCGGGATCTGGATACAAAAAATTGGGTGTTTGTGTTATAATTTAAGTTCCTAAACAAACACAAAAACCCCATTATGGCCACATTCTACAGAGACTGCGGATCTTTTGCAAATCTTTTTTTCGGAAGGCGACGAAAGGATCGCTGCCAGTCTCATCGAGACTTCAGATGACCCTTTATGGAAGATCGAACAGCTTGTCGATTTCGAAGCGCTCCGCCCGGTCATCGAAGAGAAGTTGAGGGCTTTTAAGCCCTTGTGTCTCGGGTACAAGTCCGCCAGTACTCTTTCGTCACGCAATGGTCGTCCTGCTCTCGATCCTCTGCTGATGTTCAAGATCGTCTTCATTCAGATGCAATTCAATCTGAGCGACCATGCAGTTGTCGTTCAGATCAAAGACCGCGTTTCTTTCCGCCGCTTTTTGAACATCAGTTACGATCTCGTCCCTGGGGCCTCAACTCCGAAGGGGAGGCGCGCATCATCGATTCCTCCTTCACGGAAGTTCGCATTCAACACAACACCGCCGAGGAGAACAAGATCATCAAGTCTGGCGAGGGCGAGTCTCTCTGGCTGGATCAACCGGCTAAGAAGCGGCAGAAAGACATCGACGCCCGCTGGACCAAGAAGGGAAGCAAGAGCTTTTTCGGCTACAAGCTCCATACGAAGGTTTGCGCTCAAACCAAGCTCATCGTACAGATCCATACCACGCCTGCTCATGTTCACGATTCTCAGGTTGTCGCTCCCTTGCTCAATGCCAAGGACAAGGAAAAGCAAGTCTACGCCGATGCAGGCTACGCCGGCGCAGCCCAAGAAGCGCTCGTCCGAGGCATCGGTGCAATTCCCGTATTTTGCGAGAAGGCATACCGAAACGTGCCTTTGACAGACGAGCAGAAAGCGAACAACCGCGTGAAATCATCCGTCCATAGCCGAATTGAGCACGTTTTTGGTTTCGTGGAAAACTCGTTGCATGGTGCTCGTTCTCGCTATGTGGGACTGGCGCGCAATCATGCGCGTCATTGGATGCTTGTCTTCTGCTACAACCTAAACAGGTTGGTACAGCTGAAGGAATGTGTCTTCAGAAAGACGCTGGGGCCGCCCACCGCACCGGTCTAGATTGACCCCGGCCGCGTCTCCGAGATGACGCACAGGTCCTCCCCGCAACAGTAACCCGTACCACCCCTGATTGAGAGGCTTCTTGATTGGGGGACTTTTGCGCATCCGTAGAAACCCTACCTCTCTAGACGCATCAAAACTCCTCTGAGTCAGGTTGAATATGTAGAAGTCCCCTTGAGGGAATTCCTCTGCGGGAAGCTCAATCGTATTCGCAGGGCATGCGCATCGGATCGGCCCCCTGCATGAGGGCGACGAGCCCCTGGATCGCCGTGATCGCGGCGGCGAGCCGCACCGCGTGGCGGTCGCCCGGCGCGTGGATGGTGCGCACGGACGTGATGATCTCGCCCTCGTCCGCACGCTCGGCCCAGCCGATGCAGACCGTGCCGACGGGCGTCTCGCGCGTGCCGCCCCCGGGGCCGGCGACGCCCGTGAGCGCCACGGAAAGATTCGCCGAGGAGCGCGCGAGCGCCCCGCGGGCCATCGCCTCGGCGACGGGTTCGGAGACGACGCCGTGCTCGGCGACGGTCTCCTCGGGCACGTCGATCATCTCCTCCTTGGCCTCGACCTGATAGGTGACAAAGCCCCGGTCAAACCATACGGACGAGCCCGGAACGCCCGTGATGAGCTCCGAGACAAGCCCGCCCGTGAGGCTCTCTGCCGTCGTGACGGAGAGCCGCTTCTCAAGGGCAACGCCTCCGAGGATCGTTGCGGCGAGCTCGGCCTGCTCGCGAAGCGCCTGCGCCATGCCCAGTCTCCTTCGGAAAGTCAGTCAAACGCGTGCCATGCCGCCAGAGCGAGCTCGATCGCGGCCCATGCGTAGAGCGCCGCAAAGAGGTCGTCGAGCATGACGCCGAATCCAGTCTTGAGGCGCCGGTCGATCCACGAGCCGGGCCAGACCTTCACGATGTCGAAGAGCCGGAAGGCTGCGAAGGCCGCCCACCACCAGCCCCAGCCCTCGGGAAGCGCGAGGCAGAGCGCCCAGACGGCGGCCGCCTCGTCGACGACGAAGCCGCCGTGGTCGCAGACGCCGATGTCGCGCCCCGAGCGCTCGCAGGCCCAGCAGCCGACCACGAAGAGAACCGCCGTGAGCGCCATCCACTCTCCGCGCGTCACCCAGGGCGAGAGTCCCCCGAAGAGAAGCGTCGCGGCGAGCGACCCCCAGGTGCCCGGAGCGGGCCGGAGCATGCCGACGCCGAAGAAGGTCGCAATGACGTGCGCCGGCGCGGAGAAGGTCCATGCGGGCGTGAGCCGCACGCGGTTGGCGGGATTGGCGGGATCGTACTTGCCTCGTGTCACGGATCAGTCTTCCTTTTGGAAATGGTCAAAGCCGACGGTCGGCATCACGACGGGGACGCCTCCGGCGGCGCGCACCGTGAGGGCGCTCGTCGTGCGGGCGGTGACGCGGCCGATGCGCGTAACGGGCGTTCCCGTGCGCAGGCCCGCCTCGTAGATGCGCTCAGCGGCGGCCGCGGGCGCCGTGAAGACGAGCTCGTAGTCGTCCCCGCCCGTAAGCGCGGCCTCATGCTGGCGCGCAACGGTGAGCGAGCGCAGGGCCGTCGAGACGGGGATGCGCTCCCATTCAATCTCGCCCGAGACGCCGCTCCGGTCAAGGATGTGCCCGAGGTCCGCAAGAAGTCCGTCCGAGACGTCGGCCGCGGCGGAGGCCGCGCCGAGGATCGCCTGGCCGAGCGCGACGCGCGGCGTCGGACGGTCCATGCGCGCGAAGAGCGCGGGCTCGAGGTCGGGCATCACCTCCCAGCGGCCCCAGCGGCACTGCAGGGCCGCGTAGGCGTCGCCCGCCGTGCCCGAAAGCCAGATGTCGTCGCCCGGACGGGCGCCCGCGCGGGTGAGGCCCATCCCCGCGGGAAGGTCCCCCATCGCGGTGATGCTGATCGTCACGGGCGCGTGACGGCCCTCCACCTCGGGCGTGCGGGTCGTGTCGCCGCCGAGAAGCGCGCAGCCCGACTCGCGGGCGAGCGCCATGAGGCCGCGCGAGAAGTCCGCGAGCCAGCCGTCGTCGCGCCGGGGCAGCCCGATCGAGAGAAAGAACGCGCGAGGAATCGCCCCGGCGGCCGCGAGGTCCGAGAGATTGACCGCGAGCGCCTTGTAGCCCACGTTCTCCGGATCGGCGTCGGGCAGGAAATGCGTGCCGAGCGCCATCATGTCGCAGGTGACCGCGATGCGCCCCGCGCCCGTGTCGATGATGGCGCAGTCGTCTCCGACGCCCTGGCTCTTCCAGTTGCCGAAGCTCTGATAGGTAAAGAACTTTTCGATGATCTGAAATTCACCGGCCTGGGACATGGCCTTCTCCTCCTTCGGACGCTCGGGATTGTCGGCGTCCGCGAGCGGAATCCTATCCCAATCGGGGACGCCCGCCGCAGGCGGAGCCGAAGTGAAGCCGGCTGGGCGCTCCGACCGGACCGGATCAGCCGGCGGCGGCGGGCGCCGCGCCCTCCGAGATCGAGCGATACGTGCTGAGGCAGTCATTGATGTGCGCCTTGTAGCGCACGCCGAACCACTCCGTGAAGCTCCTCACGCGGCGCTTGCGCCAGGCGTTCGCGCTCGCATAGAGGCAGACCATCCGCGCCGGGCAGCTCCAGCCGTTCATGACGGGCACGAGCCGGCCGCGGCGGTACTCCTCGATGAAGTACGGCAGCGCGATGTCCGGGCAGACCCCGCCGCCGAGAACGAGCGCCTCGATCGCGTCGAGCTGGCTGCTGCAGGTTGTCGTCGACTGCCAGGAGAGGCGCTCGTAGCCGCCGCCCTGCGCGAGGTGCGTCACCGTCGTTCTCGAGGGGAGCCTCAGCAGGATCCCGCGGTGCCGGTCGCAGCTCGAGGGACGGTCGGGCGCCCCGTGCCGGTTGACGTACAGGGGCGAGGCGCAGGCGACGAATGGAACGTCGATGAGCTCCTCGACGTGCGCGCCCTCCGTGTAGGCCGCCTCCGTGCGGTAGGTGATGACGATGTCGTTGAGCGAGCCGTCCGGAGCGATGAAGAAGTTCCTGGAGCCCTGGACCATGTCGCGCAGCTCGACCGAGACGCCGGGATTGAGCTCCTGGTACTCGACGAGCATCGGCGTGAGGAGCTGCCGGCGCACGCCCGAGGTGGAGGCGATCTGGATCATGCCGCTCTCGCTCTCGAGATTGTCGCGGATCGACTCGATCATGTGCGACTGATCCTCGAGCATCCTGCGAGCGCAGTCAAAGAAGATCTCGCCCTGCGCGGTGAGGCGCATCGGACGGCTGAGCCGCTCGAAGAGCGGCACGCCGAGATCGGCCTCGAGCTGGCGAAGGAGCCGAAAGATGTTGCTCGGCTCCATGAAGAGCCCCATCGCAGCCTCCTTGACGCTGCCTCTGGCGGCGACGGCGCAGAAGATGCGATAGCACTCGAGGTTGTCTGTCTTGCGCATGGCGCTCCGGTCTCTCTCTCTGGCTTCGGGCAGCGGTGTCATTTTTGATCTGCGGCTGGCGCAATCCGCCTTTGCGCCGCCCGGGAGGCGCTCACATAATCCGAAGCGCCCGGACAATGAGCATAAGCATGAGGGAGCCCCTTCGGGCTCCTTTTTTTTAAGGATTTCCCTTTGTTTCGCACTTGTGATCATTTCTGATCCTCAAGTGGCCGGTTTCGTCTGTACGAAATGTAACCCCCCTCGAATAATCAGGACCGTCCGCCAGGGCGTCCGCGCTCCGGGGGACACAAAAGAGAGAAAACAGACAACCACCACCCAAAGGAGTCCAACAATGGTCTGGATTCATTTCGCGCTCCTCTTCGGCTGCATCATCTATGCGGCCAAGCTCGGAGGCATCGGCGTCGGCATGGCCGGCGGCCTTGGCATGGCGATCGCCGTCTTCCTTCTCGGGTTGCCCCCGGGATCGATGCCGATCGACGTGATCCTCATCATCATGACCGTGCTCTTCGCCTGCTCGGTCATGCACGTCGCCGGCGGCATGGACTACATGGTTCGCGTCGCCTCGCACATCCTCCGGAGCAACCCGAAGTACATCAACGTGCTCGCCCCGGCCCTCGCCTTCGTGCTCACGATCTTCTCGGGCACGGGCTTCACCACGATGGCCATCCTGAACGTCATTCAGGAGGTCGCCAAGCAGAACGGCGTGCGTCCGTCGCAGCCGCTCACCTCGGCCGTCGTAGCCAGCCAGATCGCCATCTCGGCCTCGCCGATCTCCGCCGCCACGGCCGCCATGTGGGTCGTCGTTGAGACGATGGGCGTCTCCTTCGGCCAGGCGCTCTGCGTGATTCTCCCCGCGGGCCTGTTCGGCGCCGCGGTCGCCTCGATCGTTTCCGCCATGCAGGGCGTCGACCTCGAGAAGGATCCGATCTTCCAGCAGCGCATGCGCGACGGCCTCGTCTCGATGTCCTCCCAGGCTGACCGCGAGAAGCCCCTTCCGAAGGGCGCCCGCCTCTCCGTGGGGTTCTTCCTCATCGGCGTGGTCTTCATCGTCCTGATGCTCCTCTTCAAGAAGGAGATCGGCCACACCCTCGGCTCGCGCGACATCATCGTCATCACGATGCTCTTCATCTCGATGCTGATGTACTGGTTCTGCGACGTCAAGCTCACGGCGATCAAGGAGTCCTCGATCTTCCACGGCGGCTTCGAATCGCTGATCGTCATTCTCGGCATCTGCTGGCTCTCCTCGACCGTGATCGGCGTCTACATCCCGACCATCAAGGAGCAGGCCACCGCCCTGCTCGCCCAGTACCCGGGCCTGCTCGCCGTCGCGTTCTTCTGCGTGTCCGCGCTGCTCTTCTCGCAGGGCGCCACCTCGGCCCTTCTCGTGCCGGTCGCCGCCAGCCTCGGCTGCGACGCCCCGATGATCCTCGCGTGCTTCGTCGCGGTCTCGGGCATCTTCGTGACGAACGTCTATCCGACCTCCGCCTTCGCGGTCTCCTGCGACGACACGGGCTCGTACATGGGCAAGTGGAGCGGCTCGCTCGTCGTGAACCATCCGTTCTTCCTGCCCGGCATGCTCGGCCTGATCGCCGCCATTCCGTTCGGCTTCTTCCTCACCTCGATCGTCTTCTGATGATCGCCGCCGGCCCGGCGACGGGCCGGCCGGATCCCAGCTGAAGGCGCCTCTCAGGCGGCCCTCGCAAAGATTCGCTCCCGGGCTCGGGAATCCTCCGCGCAAGCGACCGGATTCCCGGGCCCTTTTCCTTGGGGGCTGCGCCGGCCGCATCGCAACCGGACAACCTTGCGGTCTGCGCCGGAGCCGCCGACGGTTTCAACCTGTCCGCGAACAACAGGCAATCGCCTCTTCTCCCTTGCACCGCTAGCGAAGAGAGGATTCCACGCTCTGGAGAACAGCAAACTTGTCGATTCATGCCGCCCTGCTCCTGACGGCCGACAAAAAGCCCGCGCAGGCGCTCGGCCTCGCGGGCTTTTCAATTGACGAAGCGCCGGACCGCCGGCGCTTCCGGGCCGGGCGTCAGGCGCCGGCCTTCTCCTTCTTCGCGTGATCGGCGGTGAACTCCGCCTCGCGGACCTTCTGGGCCACGCGCTCGAGCACGGCGTTCGTGAAGCGGTAGCCGCTGCCGAAGCGCTTGGCGAGCTCGATCGACTCGTTGAGCACGACGCGATAGGGCGTCTGCGGGCAGTGCATCAGCTCATGCGTGCCGAGGAAGAGGATCGCGCGCTCGACGAGCGAGACGCGACGGAGGTCGCGGTCAACGAAGGCGGCGAACTCAGCCTTGACGGCCTCGCTGCCGACCGTGACGCCGCTCAGGAGCTCAGTGAGGAACGTGCGATCGCAGCGCGCCCAGTCCTCGACCGTGAGATCGGCGTCCTCGACGGGACCGCCGTCCTCCTCCTGGACGAGATCAGGGAGCGAGGCCTCGATCTGCGCCGCGGAAAGCGTCGGGTTCGTGATCCATTCATAAACGCCAAGGAGCGCAAAGGCGCGCGCGAGGCGGCGCGGCGTATGCGTCTGATGGCTGGTCTTGTGCGCTTCGGTCATTTTGTTCTTCGATGCTGGTGCGGAATTCGAGTGTCCGGCCCTCCGGACGGGGCGCGACGCCGCCGTCCCGATGAGGCCCGGGCGCGCCAAAGGCGAAAGCGGAGGGCGCCTGCGACCGGCGGTCGGGCTCCTCCGCACGGAGCGGCGGAAAGCCGCGCATTGTAGCGCGCTCCCGCATTGCTCCGCACCCATTTCTCAGGGATTTCCGGGCGATTTACTTGTCCTCGCCGTCCTCTTCCTCTTCGAAGTCCTCGGCGGTGACGAACTCCTTGGCGAGGTTGGCCATCTCGACGGCGCAGCGGGCGCAGTCGCGGCCCTTCATGTCGAGGCGCTCCTGGCACTGCTCGTCGTTCTCGGTCGTGAGCACGCCGTTGGCGATGGGGATGGCGTAGTCGAGCGTGACGCGGGTGATGCCGGCGCCGGACTCGTTCGAGACGAGCTCGAAGTGATAGGTCTCGCCGCGGATCACCGCGCCGAGGGCGATGAGGGCGTCGTACTCGCCCGTCTCGGCGAGGCGCTGCAGGGCGAACGGGATCTCGAGGGCGCCCGGAACGGAGACCTTCGTGACGTCCTCGTCCATGACGCCAAGCTTGCGGAGCTCATCCATGCAGGCCTCGAACTCGCCGCGGCCGGCATATTCATTGAAGCGCGAAACGACAATGCCGATGCGCAGATCAGTGCCGTCGGTCGAAGTCGGGATGATGTCAACTGCCATTTGCGTCTCCTTATGGAAGGGCAGATGCGCGGTCCCGCCCGTTCGGGTCCGGGGCCGCGCGAAGGATCATGAATCTCGGCCGGTGCGCGGCGGCGCGCCGGCCGGACGACGGCCCCGATCCCGCGCCCCGTCCGGGGCATGCCGGCCGGAGAGCCGTCTGCTGGAACCCTTGATTTTACCGCAGGCGCCCCGGACCGCCTGAAGAGAGATCCGCGCCCGATTCCCCCCGCCTGAGCCTCGTCATCAAGTCGTCACTCTCCCGTCAAGGGACCTTCACGGCCGATTCCTAGACTGCCCGTCAAATTCTTCCCGGGCGAGCTCCGGCCCGCCCTCTGACTGTCGTTCGCGGCGGATCCCGCCGCAAGGAATCATCGTGAAAAGATTCGCTCTCAGCGCCGCTTCCGCCGCGCTCGCCGCCGTCCTGCTCTCCGGCGCCGCCTCCGCCGCCCAGATCTACCCCGTGGACCAGGCCCGCTTCATGACGAACGCGAAGTTCGACTTCAAGATCGAGCTCGACAAGGTCGCCGCCCGCAAGGACATCCGCATCGAGATCAACGGCGCGGACTACCGCAAGGTCCTCAAGAGCGATGAGATCTACGTCGCCGAAGAGATCGACGCGAACGGCTCGGCGATCATCGTCCGCGACGTCGAGATCGCGAAGCCCGGCAAGTACGAGGTCACCGTCACGAGCCCCGAGGGCGTGATGCGCGCGAACTGGGACATCTACACGACGCCGCAGAAGGCTGTTGCGAAGAACGTGATCATCCTTCTCGCCGACGGTCTCTCCGTGGGGCACCGCACCGCCGCCCGCATCCTCTCCAAGGGCGTGAAGAACGGCATGTACCAGGCTCCGCTCGCCATGGACGACATGCCGCACATGGCCCTGCTCGGCACGAGCTCGGTCAACACGATCGCCGCGGACAGCGCGAACACCGCCTCGGCCTACATGACCGGCCACAAGTCCTCCGTCAACGCCCTCGGCGTCTACGCCGACCGCACGAAGGCCTCCCAGGACGATCCCCGCCAGGAGACGATCGCCGAGCTGCTGCGCCGCAAGACCGGCAAGGCGATCGGCGTGGTCTCGGACGCCGAGATCGAGGACGCGACGCCCGCCTCGGTCGTTTCGCACACGCGCCGCCGCGCCGACAAGGCCGACATCGTCGGCATGTTCTGGGACGTCCGCCCCGACGTGATCCTCGGCGGCGGCTCGGCCTACTTCCTCCCGCAGGGCACCCCGGGCTCGAAGCGCAAGGACGGCGAGAACTACATCGCCAAGTTCACCGACGCGGGCTACAAGCTCGTCACGACCCGCACCGAGCTCACGGGCGCCACGAACGGCAAGGCCCCCGACAAGCTCCTCGGCCTCTTCCACACGGGCAACATGGACGGCTGGATCGACCGCCACCAGTGGAAGGGCAACACCGTGAGCAAGTTCCCCGACCAGCCCGACCTCACGGATTCGTTTGACGCCGCCGTCAAGGTGCTCGAGAAGAACAAGAACGGATTCTTCCTCATGCTCGAGGCGGGCCTCGTCGACAAGTTCTCCCACCCGCTCGACTGGACGCGCTCCGTGGGCGACACGATCGCCTTCGACAAGGTCGTCGAGCGCGCGCAGAAGTACTGCGACGCGCACCCCGACACGCTCCTCATCGTGACGGGCGACCACACGCACTCGATCTCCGTGGCGGGAACGGTCGACGACAACAAGCCCGGCAAGGACATGCGCGAGAAGGTCGGCGTCTACGCCAACGCGGGCTACCCCAACTACGAGGACAAGGACAAGGACGGCTTCCCCGACGACTTCGCGCCGAGCAAGCGCCTCGCCGTCTTCTTCGGCGCCCATCCGGACTACTACGAGACCTACAGGCCTGATCCGAAGCGCACGTTCAACCCGGCCGTCAAGAACGAGAAGGGCGAGTACGTCGCTGACGAGGAGTACAGGAAGGTCGAGGGCGGCCACTTCGTCGAGGGCAACCTCCCGAGGAACGAGGCCCAGGGCGTGCACACCGTCGACGACCTCGTCGTGACGGCCCGCGGCCCCAACTCCGAGAAAATCCGCGGCTTCATGAACTCCACGGAGATCTTCCGCGTGATGGCCGAAGCCATGGCCCTCGGTCACTGATCCCGGCGAGGCCGGAGGAGGCGGGGCTGCGATCCCCGCCCCTGCGGCCTGACGCGGGCCCCCGAAGGCGGGCCCGGCGCTTCCCCGAAGCGAGCGCCTGCTTTCGGCGCATCCGCCCCCCACCGTCCCTCTTCCGGAGTCCGATCATGCGCCGGCGCGCGATTCTCTCCCTGCCCTCCGCACTTGTTCTGTCCGCCGCGCTCGCGCCGCTCACGGCGAGCGCCGCCCCGCGGCCCAACCTCGCCTTCGACGAGATGTACTCGGGCGTCTCCGCGCTCGGCCTCGTGCTCTCCGAGAAGATGAAATCGCTCGAGGGAAAGCCCGTCACGATCCTGGGCTTCATGGCCCCGCCCCTCAAGGCGGACGCGGGGTTCCTCGTCCTCACGAAGGAGCCCGTGAGCCTGTGCCCCTTCTGCAACTCTGACGCGGACTGGCCCGACAGCATCATCGTCGTGCGGCTTCGCAATCAGCAGGACTTCGTCCAGGCCAACCGCATCATCGCCGTCACCGGCACGCTCGAGCTCGGCAGCCGCGTCGACGAGGAGACGGGCTTCGTGAGCCTCGTGCGGATCGTCGACGCTTCGTTCGAGATCGTCTGACCGCACCCCGGCACTCCTTGAATCTTTGAGAAAGGCAAGACATGGCCAGAAACCGCGCGCCCGCGCTGGCGCTTGAAAACGTCTCCCTGCGCGTTCGGGACGGAGCGAGCGAGCGCACGCTCCTCCTCGCCCCCGCGCTCCATCTTCCGCCCGGCTCGGTCCTCGGCGTCCGCGGCGCCTCCGGCGCGGGCAAGAGCACCTTCCTGAGAATTCTCTCGGGGGTCGTGCCGCCCACGTCGGGCTCGGTCAGGTGGGGCGACGTGCGGCTCGAGACGCTCTCCGAAGCCGAGCGCGACCGCTGGCGCGGCGAGCGCTGCGGGTTCCTCTTTCAGGACTTCCGGCTCTTTCCGGACCTCACCGCCGAGGAGAACGTGCTCCTGCCCGTCACCTTCACGCGCGCCATCACCGCGCGGGACCGGGCGAAGGCGCGGGAGCTCCTCACCGAGCACGGCGTGCGGCCGCAGTCGCGCGCCGCGACGCTCTCCCGGGGCGAGATGCAGCGCACGGCGCTCGCGCGCGTTCTGCTCGCCGAGCCCGGCGTGATCCTCGCCGACGAGCCGACGGCGAGCCTTGACGGTGCGCGTGCAGAAAGCGTGACGCGGCGCCTGCTATCGGC
>ERZ1035025.1166-NODE-1166-length-13958-cov-4.054089_pt1 | contig 13958 bp, 10 predicted proteins | sample MGYA00520619_ERZ1035025 | MGnify/ENA primary metagenome ERZ1035025 (study PRJEB33766, sample SAMN09781742) | gut metagenome | biome: gut microbiome | host: Homo sapiens | place: Madagascar | study: EMG produced TPA metagenomics assembly of the PRJNA485056 data...
CGACTCGAGCTGGATCGCGGCGATCTTGCGGACGTTGGCGGCGTCGAGCGAGTTGAAGACCACGATCTCGTCGATGCGGTTGACGAACTCGGGGCGGAAGTGCTCGCGCACCTCCTGCATCACGGCGTCCTTGACCTTCTCGTGCGGCTCGCCGGTCATCGCCATGATCTCCTGCGCGCCCAGGTTCGAGGTCATCACGATCACGGTGTTCTTGAAGTCCACCGTGCGGCCCTGGCCGTCGGTCATGCGGCCGTCGTCGAGCACCTGCAGGAGCACGTTGAAGACGTCCGGATGGGCCTTCTCGACCTCGTCGAGCAGGATCACCGAGTAGGGCTTCCTCCTCACGGCCTCCGTGAGGTAGCCGCCCTCCTCGTAGCCGACGTATCCCGGAGGCGCGCCGATCAGGCGGGCGACGCTGTGCTTCTCCATGAACTCGCTCATGTCGATGCGGATCATCGCCTCGTCGGTGTCAAAGAGGAACTCCGCAAGGGCCTTCGTGAGCTCGGTCTTGCCCACGCCCGTGGGCCCGAGGAAGAGGAAGCTTCCGTAGGGACGGTTCGGATCCGACAGGCCCGCGCGGCTTCTGAGGATCGTCTCCGTCACGCGGCGCACGGCCTCGTCCTGCCCGACCACGCGGCGGCTGATCGCCTCGGCCATGTGCAGGAGCTTCTGGCGCTCGCCCTCCATCATCTTCGAGACGGGGATGCCCGTGGCGCGGCTCACCACCTCGGCGATCTCCTCGGCGCCGACAAACGTACGCAGCAGCTTCGGGGCATGGGCCTTCGCCTCCTCGGCGCCCGCGGACTTCTCCGCGCTCTCGGCCCTTCTCAGGCGCTCCTCGAGCTTCGGAAGAACGGCGTACTGGAGCTCGGCGAGCTTCTCGTACTGGGCGCTCCTCTTGTACTCCTCCATCTGGCGGTGCACGCGGTCGATCTCGTCGCGGACGGACTTTTCGCCCAGGGCCTCGCTCTTCTCCTTCTTCCAGACCTCCTCGAGGTCGGAGTACTCGCGCGACAGGCGTCCGATCTCCTCCTCGATGGCGCAGAGGCGCTTCCTGGAGGCGTCGTCCGTCTCCTTCTTCATCGCCTCGCGCTCGATCTTGAGCTGGATGAGGCGGCGGTCGAGCTTGTCCAGGGCTTCGGGCTTGGAGTCAATCTCCATCTTGACGCGGGCGGCGGCCTCGTCGATGAGGTCGATCGCCTTGTCAGGCAGGTAGCGGTCCGTGATGTAGCGGTGCGAGAGCTCGGCGGCGGCGACGATCGCGGGGTCCGTGATCTCCACGCCGTGGTGCGCCTCGTACTTCTCCTGCAGGCCGCGCAGGATCGCGATCGTGTCCTCGACCGAGGGCTCGTCAACGAAGACCTTCTGGAAGCGGCGCTCAAGGGCGGCGTCCTTCTCGACGTACTTCCTGTACTCGTCGAGGGTCGTCGCGCCGATCACATGGAGCTCGCCCCTGGCGAGGGCGGGCTTGAGCATGTTGCCCGCGTCCATGCTGCCTTCGGTCTTGCCGGCGCCGACGACGGTATGGATCTCGTCGATGAAGAGGATGATGCGCCCCTCCTGGGCCGTCACCTCCTTGAGGAGCTTCTTCAGGCGCTCCTCGAACTCGCCGCGGTATTTCGCGCCCGCGATGAGGCCGGCCATGTCGAGCGACAGGATGACCTTGCCGCGCAGGGTGTCGGGCACCTCGTTGTTGACGATGCGCTGCGCGAGCCCCTCGACGACGGCGGTCTTGCCGACGCCGGGCTCGCCGATGAGGACGGGGTTGTTCTTCGTGCGGCGCTGCAGGATCTGCATCGTGCGGCGGATCTCGTCGTCGCGCCCGATCACCGGATCGAGCTTGCCCTGGCGGGCGCGCTCGGTGAGGTCGATCGTGTACTTCTTCAGCGCCTCGCGCTGGTTCTCGGCGTCGGGGTTGTCAGCCTTGTCCGAGCCGCGGACGGCGCGGATCGCCTCCTCCATCGCGCGGCGCGTGAGGCCGGCGTCCTTCGCAAGGCGCCCCGCCTCGGAGCGGTCCTCGCAGAGCGCGAGCAGGAGCATCTCCGTGGAGATGAACTCGTCGCCCGCCTTCATGGCCTCCTTCTCGGTGAGGTTGAGGAGACTCGCGAGGTCGCGCGAAACCTGGATGTCACCGCCCTGACCGGAGACCTTCGGGAGGCGCTCGATCGCATCATTGACGTCCCGCGTGAGACGCGCGACGTTCACGCCCGCGCGCTCGAGCAGACTCCTGCTCGAGCCCTCGGAGTCCGAAAGGACCGCGGCGAGCAGATGAAGCGGCTCCATGACCTGGTTGTCGTGCGCGAGCGCGGCGGACTGCGCTCCGCTCAGGGCATCCTGGAACTTGGTCGTGAGCTTGTCTTGACGCATGTGTGTTTTTCTCCTTCTCCGGGGCTCCGTCTCGCTGGACCGGAACGCCCCGGACATGTCTTTCATATGGGGCCGGAGAGGAGAAACAACAAGGGCGCCGCTCCCGGGGAGCGGCGCCCTGTTAACCGATTGCTACAAATCAGCTCGCGCCGAAGCGGGCCGGACAGCCCTCTTACGCCCAGCGCGCCTTCGCATGCTCGTCGCTCTCGCGGGCATCGACCCAGCGCTCGCCCTCGGGCGTCGCCTCGCGCTTCCAGAAGGGCGCCTCGGTCTTGAGCCAGTCCATGACGTACTCGCACCCCTCGAAGGCCTCGCCGCGATGCTCGGCGCTTGTGAGGCAGAGCACGATCTGATCGCCCGCGGCGAGCTCGCCGACGCGATGGATGACGATGACGTCGATGAGATGGAAGCGCTCGCGCGCCTTCTCGACGATGCGCCCCAGGGCCTTCTCGGTCATGCCGGGGTAGTGCTCGAGCGTCATGCGCGAGACGCTCGCGCCGTCGCTGCGGTTGCGCACGACGCCCACGAAGGAGACGACTCCGCCCGCGGCGGGGCTCTCCGCGCGCACGCGCGCGAGCTCGCGGTCGAGCGAAAAGTCCTCGGGGCCGACGCGAATCTCTGTGATCGCCACTTGCAGACTCCTTCGGGCTTTCAGCCGCCCGTCACGGGCGGGAAGAACGCGACCTCGTCGCCCTCGGCGACGGCCGCCTCATCGTCAGCCATCTCCTGGTTGACGGCGCCGCGCACGCGCTTGAGGTTGCGGAACGCATGCGCCCAGGGATCGCCCCGGGCGACGAGCGTCTCGCGCACGCCCGCGAGCGTCGCGGCGCCCTCGGGCACCTCGACGATCTCCGAGCCCGAGCCGATCGCGTCGCGCAGGCTTGCGAAATAAAGCACCTTCACCTTCATGGCTGCTCCTTTTCTGAGGTTGATTCCGTCGGAATCGTCCCGTCACGCGAAGAACTGCGCGAAGGGGAAGTAGTTCACGATGTCGCCCCGGCGAACCGTTCCGCCCGCGGGGATGTCGACGAGCCCGTCGGCCCAGGCGCAGCTCGAGAGCACCTGCGAGTTCTGCGTGTGGTAGAGGTCGAGCCCGCCCTCGGCGTTGCGGCGCACGCGCACGAACTCCTCGCGGTCGCCGGGCTTGCTCCAGTCGAAGTCCGCGCGGATCTTCATGGGCGAAAGGTCGACCTTCGAGAGCCCCATCCGGCGCATGAGGAAGGGCCGGGCCATCATCAGGAAAACGACGAACCCCGAGACGGGATTGCCCGGCAGTCCGATGAAGGGAACCCCCTTCACCTCGCCGAAGGCGAGGGGCTTGCCGGGCTTGAGCTTCACGCGCCAGAGATCAAGCCGGCCGAGCGCCTCGACCGCGGGCTTGATGTGATCCTCCTCGCCCACGGACATGCCGCCCGTCGAGAGGATGACGTCCGAGGTCTGAGCGGCGCGCTCGAAGGCGCGCTTGGTGGCCTCGAGGCTGTCCGGGACGTTGCCGAGGTCGGCGGCCTCGCAGCCGAGGAGCTGCAGAAGGCTGCGGATCATGAAGCGGTTGGAGTTGTAGATGCCGCCCGGGCGCAGGGGGTCGCCGGGCTGCACGAGCTCGTCGCCCGAGAAGAAGACGCCGACGCGCAGCTTGCGGAAGACGTTCACGTACGCCCGGCCGATCGAGGCGGTCATGCCGATCGCGCCCGGCGTCATGCGGTCGCCCCGGCGCAGGATCACGCTCCCGGCGGCGACGTCCGAACCCCTGCGGCGCACCCAGGCGCCCGTCTTGAGCGGCTCGGCGAAGACCGCCTCGCCGCCCTCGCGCGCGACGAGCTCCTGCGGCACGACGGTGTCCGCCCCCTCGGGCATGGGCGCGCCCGTGAAGATGCGCGCGCAGGCGCCCTCGCGGAGCGTTCCGCCGACGCTGCCCGCGACGATGCGCTCGGCCACCGGGAGGCGAACGGGCCGCGCGGCCGCGGCGGCCACGATGTCCGCGGCGCGCAGCGCGTAGCCGTCCATCTGCGAATTGTCCCAGCCCGGAACGTCGATCGTCGCGGTGACGTCCTCGGCGAGCACGCGGCCCGTCGAGTACATGAGAGGAATCGTCTCGGCCTCCCCGATGGGACTGGCCTCCCGCATGAGGAGTTCAAGCGCCTCGGCGTAGGTGATCATGAGTGTCTGGTCCTTGGAATGGGTTTTCCGCGAGGCGCTCAGGCGCGCAGCCGCGAGCTGCTCGCCAGGCCCTCGATGAAGTCGGCGACGGCCTTCGGGTCGTTGACGTCGAGCCGCGGCGCGCCCGCGAAGGCGGGCTCGTCAAAGTCCGTCGCGACGGCGGCGAGCTGCTCGCGCCCCTCACGGGCGAAGAGCGGCGGCTCGGAGGACGCCTCCCGGCGGCGGACCTCAATTCTAGGGAAGGCGCCCTCGCGCTTGAACCCCTCCACAAGAATGATCTCCGCATCCCCCGCAAGAGCGAGAAGCGCCTCGACCGAAGCGGGCCCCTGCGGGGTCTCGGCCATCACGGCCCAGCGCTCGGCCGTGCGCAGGATCACCCGCTGCGCACCCGCCTCGCGGTAGCGCCAGGTGTCTTTTCCCGGCCGGTCGAGGTCAACGCCGTGATGCGCGTCCTTCAGGGCCGCCACGCGGCGACCCCGTCCGACGAGCTCGGCGGCGACGGCCGCGGCGAGCGTGGTCTTTCCCGCGCCCGAGCGGCCGACGAAGCCGATCACGAAGGGCTCTGCGCGAGGCCCCTGCGTCACGCCCAGGGCCTCGCGACGAACTCGGCGATCCTTTCGCGCGCGACGTCCGCGTCCGCAGGGATCTCCACGCGGCGCGTCTCGCGCTCGAAGAGGTCCGCGTAGTCGTCGGGCAGGGCAACGGCGTTCCCGGTGGCGAGCTTCGTCATCTTCGGGAACTTCACGGCCTGCACGGTCTCAAAGCAGATCGTCTTCACGCCGACCGGATGGAGGTAGACGCCCGTGTAGAGGCAGTCCGCCGTGTGCGGGTCGATCGTCGTCTCGTAGCGGATGTTGAGATGCTCGATGATCTCGAGCCGGTTGGAGTGGTTGGACGTGCCCGAGGCGAGGCCGCTCCTGCGCACGAGCGCGAACTCCTCGGGCGTGAGCGTGAACTCGCCCTTCTCCTCGAGGTCGTGGACGAGCTCGGTGACGCGCGCGCCGTTCCGGCCGAGAAGCTCGAAGAGGAAGCGCTCGAAGTTCGCCGCGCGCGAGATGTCCATCGAGGGCGAGGAGGTCGCGATCGTCTCGCTCGCGGGACGCGGGTTGTAGGTGCCGGTCCTGAGGAACCGGTCCATCGCGTCGTTCTCGTTCGTGGCGACGAGGAGCTTGAGGATCGGCAGGCCCATCATCTTCGCGACGTATCCGGCGAAGGCGTTGCCGAAGTTGCCGCCCGGCACGCAGAAGACGACCTGCTCGTCGCGGGTCCCGGTCGCCTCGATGTAGGCGTAGAAGTAGCAGGCCACCTGCACGGCGATGCGCGCCCAGAGGTAGGAGTTGATCGCGCCCAGGCGGTTCTCCGTCCTGAACGCGTCGTCCGCGAGGATCGACTTCACGATCGCCTGGCAGTCGTCGAACGTTCCGTCGACCTCAAGGTTGAGGATGTTCTCCGAGAGCTCGGAGTAGAGCTGCGCCTCCTGGAACTTCGACATGCGGCCCTTGGGCGAGAGCATGACGACGCGCGCGTCCTTCCTGCCGCGGAAGGCGTGCTCGGCCGAGGCGCCCATGTCGCCCGTCGTCGCGCCGACGAGCGTCATGCGCTCGGGCTCGGTACCGAGGCGCTCCTCGTGCAGGCGCTTGAGAAAGAGCATGCTCACGTCGTCGAACGTGAGCGTCGGCCCGTTCGCAAGCTCGAAGAGCCCCACGTCATCCTGCAGCCACTGGATCGGCGCGATCTCGTGGGACTTGAAGATGTCCCGGCCGTGCCGGAAGCACTCGGGCTTCCAGGCGTCGCGGCACACGACCCAGAGCCGCTCGGGATCGATGCGCACCCAGAAGCGCTTGAGGATCTCAAAGGCGACGCCCGAGAAGTCGCGTCCGCGGAGCTTTGCGATGTCCTCGAGCGTGAATTTCGGATACGTCTCCGGCACATAGAGGCCGCCGTCCCCGGCGAAGCCTTCGAAGGCGATGTCTGCGAAGGTCCTGCCGTCCGCGGCGCCTCGCGTCGAGATGTAAAGCATGGATGGTCTCCGTTTGCTTCGCGGGAATGCGCCTCATGGCGCAGTCCGCCCCGCCTCCGTCCGCGAGGGACGGATTCGAGACGCTGCGCGGCGCGCCCGCGGAATTGCTCTCCCGCGCGGAGGATCCTTTTCGGATCCCGCGCGGCTGATGTCTCAATGCTAACCCGAGAGCGGCCGCGCGCAGGCGGACAAATGCGCTGAAAGTGCTCCGAAGCCTCCTTTCGACGTAGATCCGCCGCGCGGCCATACCATTTATGAATACGTGCTTTCCCTTCCCGGCGATTCCCCCAAGGATGTAGCCCGGGCTACAGAACATCCGCCGCGCACGGGCGAGGATTGTCCGCATCAGCCGCGGCCGGGCGCTCCGGGCGTCCGAAGGACCGGCCGAAGCGGCGAATGAAAGCCAAGAGAAAGGATTCACCATGAAGCACGCATTCAAGCTTGCCGCGGCCGCCTCGGCGGTCCTGCTCGCCCTCAACCCCGCCTTCGCCAAGGACGTCGCCTACGACGCGGACATCGTCGTCATCGGCGCGGGCGCCTCGGGCACGGCCGCCGCCTGGGCCGCGGCCGAGAAGGGCCTCAAGGTCGTCACGCTCGAGAAGTCCGGCATGATCGGCGGCACGGGCAAGTTCTCCGAGGGCATTTTCGCCGTCGAGAGCAGCATGCAGCGCAACTGGAACTACGGCCTCACGCGCGACGAGGCATTCATGAAGATCATGAACTACGGCCACTGGCGCGGCAACGCCCGCATGGTGCGCGCCTTCGTCGACCGCTCGGGCGACACGATCGACTGGATGACGAAGAACGGCGTGAAGTTCGAGAAGCTCTTCTCGAACTATCCCAACGGCCTGTACACCTGGCACATCTACGAGGGCCGCGGCGCGGGCTGGATCAACCTCTTCATGAAGAAGTACCAGGACGCGGGCCAGACGCTCCTGCTCAACACCTGGGGCGAGAAGCTCATCGAGAAGGACGGCAGGATCGTCGGCGTCGAGGCGACGAACAAGGACGGCGACAAGGTCACCGTCACCTCCAAGGCGACCATCATCGCCACGGGGGGCTTCTTCGCCAACAAGGAGATGCGCGAGAAGTATCTGCGCTTCCCGAACGCCGACGGCCTCGCGCAGAACGGCAAGACGGGCGACGGCATCCGCATGGCCTGGTCCGTGGGCGGCGGCTCGGAGGGCGCCGAGGTGCAAGCCTCCTACCGTCCGGGCCCTCGCGCCGTCTCGACGACGAACCACGTCTCGGCGACCGCCAAGCAGCCCCACCTCTGGCTCTCGCCCAAGGGCGAGCGCTTCTGCAACGAGGAGATCATGCTCGAGTGGCCGTTCGCGGGCAACGCCCTCGAGCGCATCGGCGGCACGATGTACGTCGTCTACGACCAGAAGACGCTCGATCACATGGAGAAGGACCAGGGCATCGACCTGGGCGTCGGCGTGATGGTTCCGGTCGGCACGAAGCTCGGCAACTTCCAGAAGGAGTGGGACGCCGCCGTCAAGGCCGGCTGGGCCTTCAAGGCCGACACGCTCGAGGGCCTCGCCAAGGCGACCGGCATGAATCCCGAGAAGCTCGCCAAGACCGTCGCCGAGTACAACGGCTACTGCGAGGTCCGCCATGACGCCGAGTTCGCGAAGAACGCCAAGTACCTGCGCGAAGTGAAGACGGGCCCGTTCTACGCGATCAAGTCCGTCGCCTCGACCCTGGGCACCCTGGGCGGCATCAAGGCCAACGAGCGCTTCGAGGTCGTCACGCAGAACGAGGATCCGATCCCGGGCCTGTACGCCGCGGGCAATGACGTGGGCGGCATGTACGGCGACTCGTACGACCTCCTGATGGCCGGCTCCACCGTGGGCTTTGCCGTGAACTCCGCGCGCATCGCGGTGGACTCGGCCGCCGAGTACATCAAGGCCGCGAAGTGATCTCCTGACTCCGCGCGCCGGCTCAGGGAGCGGCGAGCTCCCCGGCTGACGGCTGCGGACGCGTCCTCCGAACGCCGCCGCGGGACAGGCTCCCGGGCGGCGCTTTGCTTTCCGCCGCGCCGTCCGGGCGGCTTGACGAAAGTTAACGGACCCGCCGCCGGCGCCCGCATGCACTGGGCCGCACGGGCGGAGCGCGATCGGCGCTATCCGCGCCTGTGAAAAAATGGAAAGGACAGACCATGGACGCAAAGGAACTCATCTCCGAACTCGGCTCCCGCTTCGGAATCACGCTTGAACTCTCCGACGCGGGCACCTGCCGCGTCATCTTCGACGAGGACGCCGTGGACTTCGAGCTCGCCGGCCGGAGGCTCTTCGTCATGGCGGACCTCGGCCCCGTCGCGGGCGGCGAAGCGCTCCTGCGCGAGCTTCTCGAGGCCGACTACCTCGGCGCAAAGACCTTCGGCGCGACCATCAGCATCGACTCCGAGCACGACGTCTTCTCGCTGCACGCGATCCTCCCCGCCCAGGACGACTACGAGGCTTTCGAGGAGAACTTGACGGGCTTCGTGAAGGCCCTGCGCGAGTGGAAGGAGATAATCAGCTCCGCGCCTCTCGCGGGCGAAGCGACGCAGACGCTCGACGCCGTCGCGGGCGACATCCCCGTCTGATCGCTTCAGCGAGATCCCAGAAGGCTGCGCGATCCGCGCGGCCGACTCAATTGAAAGCCCGGCCGTGCGCCGGGCTTTCGTCGCTTTACCGATTCTCCTTCCGGCACGAAAGAAGTATGATCATTGAAATTCATGGATTTCATTCCCAGAATCGGTAAAAGCGCGGGACGGAATCGAACAAATCGGTCAAGAGCCTTTTACCGATTTGACCGATTCCGCAGGAGAGAAGCTCGCCATGCGCCTGCCCAGGCATGAAGGCATCGAATATGCGCAAGGGTGGGACGACCGCTCCTGGGAGACGCTGATCGCGTTCGCAAACGGCTCGGGCGGCGTTCTCTGCCTCGGCGTCGCCGGAGACGGAACGGTCGGAGAGATCGACCTTGAAGAGACGCAGCGCGCCGTGATGCGGTTCGCCCTGAACGGAGCGGAGCCTACCATGGCCGGACTCGTCCGGGTTGAGCCTCGGACGCTTGACGCCCGAACGGCGGCGCTCGCCTTCGTGGCGTCCGGCCCGCGGCGCCCTTACGTCCTCAAGGACAAGCGCCTCTCCGAGGACGGCGTCTTCATCCGAATGGGCGGCGAAACCGTGGCCGCAACGCTCGAGGAGATCCTTCAGATCGCGCGCCGCAGCAGCCCCCTCAACTGGGTGAGCCGAACCTGCGGACGCGATGACCTGACCTTCGACGCGACCGCCTCCTTCCTCGAATCCCGCGGCATTCCGTTCGGGCCGGACGCCCGGACCTGCCTGGGGCTTCTCGCCGACGACCGGCGCTTCACAGGCCTGGCGCTCCTTCTCTCGGACCAGAATGACGTACGAATCACCTTCAACCGATTCGGGCAGGACGGAAGTCCCGAGCGGTGCGAGCAGGTGACCGGCCCGCTCCTCGAGCAGATGCGGCGCCTGCGGGAGCGCCTTGAGATCGTCAACGCGCCGACCGCGGGAAAGAGCGCCGGCGAAGGGCCGTGCGAAATGCGACGCCCCTGGCCCGACGCAGCGCTCAGCGAAGCGCTCGCCTTTTGCGTCACGCACAGAGACTGCGACCTGCCGCTTCAGTCGACGATCAACCTTTGGCCGGACCGGATCGAACTCCTGATCGCCGGCGGGCTCCCGCCGAAGCTGACGCCCGACGACGTGGTCGCGGATGCGCTGATGGGCGGCGGACTTGCGGACATCTTCCGCAGCCATGCGTCCCGCATGCGAAAGCCTCTTCTGAGAGGCGTCGACCGAAGCCTGCTGCTGGAGCTGCCGCGAGAGGAGGACGATGCGGACGGCAGTCTGGAAGAGCGGCTCGCAAGTTTTCTCAGAGCAAGCCCGCACGGCCGCTCACGGCAGGAGGTTGAGCGCTTCCTCGGCGTCAGCCGCCCGACGGCGCTCAAGCTGCTCGGCTCGCTCCGCCAGGAGAGAAGGATCATCACGAGAGGCAAGGCCCGAAGCCTGCGCTACCACTACCAGGCTGCGACCGCCGCAACCGAGTGATCCGCAGCGCCAGCGGAGCGACCCATGCAGGCAAAGTGTCGATCATGATGGACAAACTCCTTCGCTTCAGAGAATCTGTCGACCATGCCGGACAAAAACGCATAAATATAAAATTTTGTCTATCATGATCGACAAAATTTTAATTTGCAGCGCCTTTGTCTACTGTAGTCGACAAAGCTAGCCACTTCCATCAAGTCCACGGAGTCATCCATGAAGCAACTGATCCGACGCGAGCACTACCTTGATCGAATCCGCCCCTTCGTGAACAAGGATGTGATCAAGGTGCTCACCGGCATGCGCCGCACAGGAAAGTCCGCAATGCTTGAACTCATCCGAGAGGATCTCATCAAGCAAGGCGTCAGCGCAGAACAGTTCATCAGCCTCAACTTTGAGTCCTTTCGAACGGAGAAGCTCCGCACCGCACGCGCTCTGTACGATGAGCTCTCCGACAAGATCGAAGCGTTAGGCGGTCGAACAGCCTATGTTCTTCTTGATGAAATTCAAGAGGTCACCGAGTGGGAAAAATGCGTGAACTCACTTCGCGTGGACTATCCCTGCGACATCTTCATCACTGGTTCAAACGCTCGTCTGCTCTCAAGCGAACTCGCGACGCTGCTGAGCGGCCGATACGTTACTTTTGAGATTTTTCCGTTTTCCTTCGCAGAACATCTTGAAGGCCGCTCCGAGAAGAGTCCGGATGTACGGGCAGCCTTCCTCGAATACGTCGAGCGCGGCGGCATGCCGTTTTTCGCAGGGAATCCTTGCACTCACGAAGATGCTGTGCAGTACCTCTCAGATATTTTCCAGTCCGTCATTCTCAAGGACATCGTGAAGCGTCATGCCATCCGGGATGTAGACCTTCTTGAACGGATCATCAAGTTCGTGATGTCCAACGTCGGACGTACCTTCAGCGCTCGAAGCGTCACAAATTTTCTTAAGAGTGAGAAGCGAAGCCTCTCGACCGATACTGTTCTCAACTATCTCAACGCATGTCTCGAGGCATTCCTCTTCGAACGCATCCGTCGCGAAGATCTATCAGGAAAGCGGATTCTGACCGTCAACGAAAAGTACTTCATTGTCGATCACGGCATCCGCGAAGCCATTTGTGGTGGGAACACCCAAGACATGGATCAGATCCTCGAAAACATCATCTGCCTAGAACTGTTGCGTCGAGGATGGGCTGTAACAGTCGGCAGGCTCGGCGATAAAGAGATCGACTTCATCGGAAGCCGGAACGGAAAGCGCATCTACATTCAGGTCGCATACCTTCTCGCCAGTGCCGAAACCGTGGAGCGCGAATTCGGTGTCCTGAGATGCGTCCGCGACAATCACCCGAAGTTCGTCGTCTCGCTCGACGAGGTGGACATGAGCCGCGACGGCATCCGCCACATGAACGTCGGCGACTTTCTCCTCGCGGACGACTGGGTCTGACAGTCTGTGAATTCAGGGCATCGGCGCCGGATCGCGGTTCTCGATCCAGTCCTCGACGGCGTCGAAGAGCCGCTGATGAAAGGAGAGCCGCCGTCCCTCGCGGCGCACGACGCCCGCCTGCATCCAGCGCGAGAGCTGCCGCGCGACGCTCACGCGGTTGAGGTTGACAATCTCGCCGACCACCTCCGCCGGGAGCGCGAGCGGCAGGCGGCTCCAGCTCGCCTCGTCGGGCTCGACCTCCATGACGCGGCAGAGCACCTTGGCGTAGATGACGAGCCGCTCCTGGGGCGAGCGCAGAAAGTTCGCCGCCATGCTCTCAACGATCGACTCCTCCTTGGCGATGACGTTGCGGATCTCGATCTGCGCGAGCTCGGGCGTGCGCTCGATCGCGCCGGCGAGCGCCTCCGGCGGAATGACGAGCACGCGGCAGGGCGAGAGCGTGCGCGTGAAGACGTTGCACCGCGTGCGGATGCTCGCCGTCATGTCGCCCATGCAGCGCCCGGGAAGCAGCACGGAGAGGATCGAGGGCCGATGGTTGAGCGCCTCGGCGGCGTAGTACGCGCAGAGCCCCTCCTCGAGGAGAAAGAGCTTCTGCTCCTCGCCGCCGCGCTTGAGAAGCTCCCCCTTGCCGACCTTGCGAGGCGTGCCGTGCCGGCGGAAGAGCTCGACCAAGGGGGCGGGCTCGGCGGGAAGAAAGTACGGATAGGGCGTGAAGATTCGTCGCATGCCTCGGGTGCTCCTCCTGCGGTCGCGGTCCGGTGACGCCCGTTCAGGGCTCCCTTCGCATTTTCGCACCCGGATCCGCTCCGGCCGCCGGAACCCAGAAATCCCCAAGACAAGCGGGAGGCCCTCCCGCTCCCGCCTGAAGGCAAGGCGCGAAAGGACCTCCCGCCGGTGCAATCCGCCTGAAGGCTCGGACAGGCTGAGTCAGTCTCAGAACTTCTTCGTGAGGCCGGCGTAGACCTGCGTGGTCTGGCTCTTCTCGGTCTTCGAGCCGGCGGCGACGAAGTCACGCTCGATCTGCTGGAAACCCGCGCCGCAGTAGACGGAGAAGGTCTTCGAGAACGGGCGGACGTAGCGCGCGGAGACGGACCAGGCCGAGAGGTCAAAGTCCTTCGCCGCATTCTTGCCCGGCTCATGCTCGCCGTCGGCCCAGCCCGCGGAGACCGTGAGCGAGCCGCCCGGAACCGGCGTGACGGCGCCGGCCTGCAGGGCGCAGCCCTTGATGCCGTTGGCGTCATAGTAGCCGCCGAGGTTGTCAGCGCCGTCGACGTACTGCGCGGCGCCGAAGATGCGCGTGACGCCGAAGTCATAGTTGGCGGAGAGGCCGTAGACGACCTTGTCCTCGAACTGGTCGGCGTTGTTCGCCCAGTGCACGGTCTCAGCCGTTCCGGCGATCGTCAGAGCGCCCGCCTGCCACTTGAGGCCGACGCCCATGTAGCGCTCGTTGCTGCCCTCCTGAGCCTTCTCCGTGCCCTTGCCGAAGCTGTACTGCGCATAGCCCGTGACGCCCGCGAAGGTCGGGGTCTGGTAGGTCACCGTGTTGTCGCGGCGGGCGTCGTAGGAGAGCGCGCCGACGACAAGGCCGTCGCCGCCGTCGAAGGCGTCGCCCGTGCCGAAGAAGAGGTCATACGTGCCCGCGGCCGAGGAGAGCGTGCCCATGCGGCCGAACTCGACGCGACCGAAGTCGCCCGCCACCCAGAGGGAGGACTGGCGGTGGAAGAACTTCTCGTTCTTGAGCGTGCCGTCGTCGACGTTGTACTGGCCCTCGAGCTGGAAGCCCACCTTGACGCCGTTGCCGAGGTCCTCGGCGCCCTTCAAGCCGAAGCGCGAGCCCGCGTTTTGGCCGGACATCATCTCGGTCTTGTCCGAGCTCGTCTTGGCCGCGGTCGCGCTGCCGCCCTTGTGCTCGGTGC
>ERZ1035025.1174-NODE-1174-length-13902-cov-4.663176_pt1 | contig 13902 bp, 10 predicted proteins | sample MGYA00520619_ERZ1035025 | MGnify/ENA primary metagenome ERZ1035025 (study PRJEB33766, sample SAMN09781742) | gut metagenome | biome: gut microbiome | host: Homo sapiens | place: Madagascar | study: EMG produced TPA metagenomics assembly of the PRJNA485056 data...
GTCCTAAACGTGGAGGTTCAAACAAAGGGGTAACTCGTGAATCAATCTTGAATATCACTGATCCGATGGAAAGACAACGCATGATTGCGGAAAACATGGATTTATTCCAGTAATAGAAAAAGGAGAACTAACATATGAAAAAAATTTATAAAGGTATGAACTTGCAAATGTTCGCAGCACCTACAGGATTAACAGGAACAGGCAACATCCAAGTTAGAGCACACGAAATTGATTTTGTTACTAGTTTTGGAAAGAATATCCAGGCTTTATTGGATGTATTAGGAATCATTCGTCCAATCCGTAAAGCAAATGGTTCTGTTTTAAAAACAAAGAAAGTAACAGGAACATTAAAAGATGGACATGTAGCAGAAGGTGAATCAATTCCATTAAGCGAATATAAAGTTGAAGAAGAAGTTTTTGATACAATTCAAATCGAGAAATTCCGTAAAGCCGTTCCAATTGAAGCAATTGCAGAGAAAGGATATGAAGCTGCAGTATCTGATACAGATGAACAATTCCGTATTGATTTGCAAGATAACATCACTGATCGCTTATATAAACAGTTGAACTCAGGCAGCTTAGTAGGACATGAAGCTACTTGGCAATTGGCTATCGCAATGGCAATCGGTAATGTTAAACACAAATTCCAACAAATGAAACGAAATACTACTGGTATTGTTGTATTCGTAAATACTTTGGATGCTTACCGCTATTTAGGAGAAGCTAATGTATCTATGCAGACTGCATTCGGTTTAACATACATTAAGAACTTCTTAGGAGCAGATATTGTATTCTTAACAGACCGAGTTGCAGAAAAAACAGTAGTGGCTACTCCAATGAACAACATCATTGCATATTATGTAGATCCAAGCGATTCTGAATTTGTTAAAGCAGGACTTTCATATACTACTGACAGTACTACTGGCTTCTTAGGATTCCATGTAGAAGGGAACTATGATCGTGCTATTTCTGATATGTTCGCTATCATGGGATTACGTTTAATGTGTGAATACCAAGATGCAATTGCACACTTTGCAGTAGGTGGTTCTGACACTCAGACATTGCGTAATTTAACATTAACGGCTTCTAAAGGTGAAGAAACAGGAACTACAAAAGTAGCAGTTGACGAACAGTTGCAATCTATGAATAACAAATTCAAATTCAAGGTAGGCGCTTCAGAAGAAACAGTGGCATATGGTACAGATGTAAAATCTTGGAAAAACTTTGAAGAAGGAGCAGATATCAAAGCAGCAGAATCTAATCATTGTACAGTAGTTGAATGTGACAGAAACTACAAAGCAGTATCAAAAGGCGATGTAGTTGTTGATTTAAAGGCATAGGTGATTGAAGATGTCGACAACAACCGTATTAAATGATGTAAAACTGCTTCTTGGTTTGCAAACTGATGATGAAAAGCTAGAGACCATTGTAAGACTTACGGAAGGTCGACTTAAAGCGCTTCTAAGCGTAAAAATCATACCGGATGAACTCGAATATATCATTACAGAAGTGTCTATCAAACGCTTTAATAGGATTGGTTCTGAAGGTGTTCAAACGCATTCAGTTGAAGGGGAGTCAATGTCATTTAATGATGATGACTTCTCTTCTTTCTCTTCTGAGATTCAATCTTGGAGAGATGAGCAAGCCAATCAAAATAAAGGGAAGGTACGATTCTTATGAGGTACGATAAACCTATTTACTTTCAAAGATTTGTGCAAGGCTCTTATAACGAGAATACAGGCAACTATGAAGATGATTCGCCTGTAGAAGAAATGGTAATGGCTTCCGTAATGGATACAAGAACTGAAACTATGATGCAGGTATACGGGCAAATCAGACAAGGTAGCCTTACTTGTCATATACAGAACATCTATCAAAAGCCATTTGATCATATTAGAATCGGTACAAAGAAATACAAAGTAGATTACTCACGAAGACTCCGGACAAAGGAGTCTTTTATTCTGTCTGAGGTGCAGTAGATATGGCAAAAGTTGAAATAAGAGGATTAGATAAACTGCAGAAGAAGCTCAAAAAGAATTGTTCTTTGGAAGATGTGAAAACAGTTGTTTTGAAGAATGGAATGGATATGCAAAATAAAACTGTTAAAAATGCAGTATTTACAAAAGGGTATTCAACAGGCACTACGAAAAGAAGTATCAGAGGTGAAACACGTGCTGGCGGATTCACATATGCAGAAGGACCATCTACACATTATGCACCTTATGTTGAATTTGGAACACGTTTTATGGATGCACAACCTTTTGTTAGGCCTGCGTTTAAACAACAAGTACCAATATTCAAGTCAGACATGAAAAAACTAGTTAAGTAGGTGATGTAATGGATTCACAACAAGAGTTATTCATTGCACTAAAAGTGCAATTAGAAAAAGCGTTAAAAAGTAAAGGCGTTAATGTATATGACACGTTTCTTCCAAGTGAAGGGACACCATATCCATATGTATACATTGGTTCAAGTCAACTAGTGGACGATTACGGAAATAAAACAATGATTCTAGGCACTATCACGCAGGTTGTGGATGTTTGGCACAACAATCCTAGGAAGCGTGGAGAATTGTCTGAAATTATGCAAACCATTAAGAAAGTGGTTAGACAAATCAACCACACAAACAACTTTGCTTTTATGATCCAAAATATCAACCAACGGATATTATCGGATTCAAGTACAGGAGCACCATTGATGCATGGTGTTCTAGAGTTGGATTTTAGAATTACAGGAGGAATAAAATAATGAAATTTGATTTACAAATGTTCGCAGAAGCAATGAAAGAATCAGTTGCAGGTAAACAGTTGATCTATCTTTTCAGAGTTGCAGAAGATTCAAAAAAAGAAGATGCTAGTGCAATTGCATTCCCAACAGAAAACGAACGAAACGTAACAAAAGATGCAGATACAACTGCTACAAAAGATGGAACTATTCGTACACCATCAGTGGCAGAAATTGAAATTACATCAACATCTGTTTTAGCAAAAGGTGATGCGATTATCGACAAATTAGAGAAAGCTATGTTGGCAGATAAGTTAGTCGAATGTTGGGAAGTAAACCTAGCAGAAGAAGGAACTGAAACAAATGTCGGCAAGTTTAAATCTAAATACTACCAAGGATATTTGACTGAATGCTCAATTTCATCAGAAGCAGAAGGAGTTGTTGAAGTTGATTTAACATTCGGAGCAAATGGAAATGGTGCAGATGGATATGCAACAGTCACAAAAGAGCAACAGGAAGTAGCATCTTACGTTTATAAGGATGTAACTAAGGAAGCGTAATAAACGCATGAGGGGCTGAGATTGCCCCTTTTATATTTGTGTTTAGAAAGTGAGGACTTTAAATGAGTAAAAACATGGAAATTGAAGTAAATGGTGAAACATATCAACTAGTAGCAGGGTTTGGATTTTTACATGAAGTCAATAAAAGAGTGACTGTAGATGTACCAAACACTAAAAACAAAAAAGAAGTAGGTTTGAAGTTTATGGTCGCAAGCATCATGGATGGAGATATTGATGCATTAGTCGATTGTATCTTCTGTATGAATATTGGACAAACACCACGTTTAAAGAAAACAGACATTGAAAGATATTTAGAAGATGTAGAAGATATCGACAAAGTTTTTGAGGACGTATTCAATTTTTTATCTCAAGCGAATGCGTGCAAGAAAGAAGTGAAATCACTGATGACGAGCATGCAGAAAGAAGAGAAAGAAGAGAAGAAATAGATGAAACATTTGATGAAATGTATGAGCGTGTCGCTTTGACTTGTTTTAGATATCTAGACTTCAAAAGTTTGGATCAGGTAAATAATCTTACCCCTTACGAATATCATCTTTTAATGAAGGCCAAAGAGCTACAAATGGTGGATGATCAGTATTATCTGCATTTGCAAGCATACCTAAATATGACTGCACAGGCTAAAAAGCAAGTAGGCAAGAAACAGAGAATGGTATACACGAAATTTAGCAAGTTCTTTGACTATCAGAAAGAGTTGGATCGTGTCATGGGGATAAAGAAACAAAGCAAGTTTGATAAGTTGGCAGAGTTCATAAATAAAAAGGAGGGATAACAATGGCAGAAAGTTTTAGTGTTGAAGCCATACTAACGGCAACCGATAAGAATATGACCTTAACCATGAACAAAGCTATAGGAGCGTGTCAGTCGTTTGGTGATAGAGTTAAATCTATCGTTGCAGGTGTCGGCATAACTAAAGCTATTGGTGCAACGATGAACGTTCTTAGCTCATCCTTTGATGGTGCTATTAATAGATTTGATACCATGCAATCCTATCCAAAAGTTATGAAGTCTTTGGGATTTTCTATTGAACAATCTCAAAAGAGTGTTGCAAAGTTAAATCAGTCAGTACAAGGCTTACCTACAAACTTGGCAGATGTTGTAACAACATCTAAGTCGTTGGCTGCCGTTACAAGTAATATCGATAAAGCAACTGATACTACAATCGCATTAAACCATGCGTTTTTAGCAAGTGGATCTAGTTCTGAAGATGCATCACGTGGTTTACAACAGTATTCACAGATGCTTGCTAAAGGTACAGTTGATATGCAATCATGGAGAACCTTACAAGAAACAATGGCACCAGCATTAACTAAAGTTGCAAAGAAACTAGGTATTACAAGTGGTAATGCAAATGAATTGTATGATGCATTACAGAATGGAACGATTACATTTGATCAGTTTAATGATGCAATGATTGAATGTGATACTGAAACCGGTGGCTTTGCAGAAACTGCATTAGAAGCTTCTAAAGGTGTTAAAACTTCTATGACTAACATCAAGAGTGCAGTACAAAACTTAGAACAAGGGTTCTTGTCTGCAATGAATAACATGTTGAAGTCAAAAGCCATGGGTGGATTAGTTGATAATCTAGAAAAGATTAAATCTAAAATCTATGACTTTAGAAATTCAATCATGGAATCCAAGGATGATGGTTTGACATGGGATTTTAAACCTGGAGTTATGGAAAATGTTTCAAAGGCTATGGATTGGCTTGCAGATAGAGCAAACAATGCTAAAGCTATGGTCCAACAATTCTATGATGGATTTATGAAGACAGATGCAGTACAAAACGCTATTACATTGTTCGACAAAGTCAAAGATGCTATTGGAAATGTAATGGATAAGTTGCAAGACAGTAAAGTCTTTGAGCAGTTAGGACAAGACATTGGAAATATCATTGCAAAAGTAGAAGATGTAACTGGCAAAATTGCAGATTTCATAGCTAATCTTAAAACGGAAGATGTTAAGAGATTTGCAAGTGCAGTCAAATTATTGGCAGGAGCATTTGTTGCGATCAAAGTCGGTAGCAAAGTATCTACTATGATTAGTGGTGTCGTTGGCACGGCTAAAGGTGGATATTCAAAGTTAAAATCAATTATTGACAAAATCAGAGGATTAGGAGAAAAACCAACTCAAGAAATACCTGGACAATTACCACAAAATGGTACTCCAAGTGACGGTATTGGTGATGCAACAATGCGAACTGCTCAGAAAACATCTAAAGCTGCACAGATTATTAATTCTGCATTTGAAGGAATCAGTAATGTTATTACTTCGGTATGTGAAGGTGTAAAAGGAATTATAACAGGTCTAGGAGAAGCTATTAGTACTGCTTTTCAAGGTATCGGACAAGGCATTAAATCAGCTTTGGAAGGAGTAGGCACTGTTATTGAATCATTTGGTACTGCAATCAGTACAGTAGCACAAGGCATTGGGCAAGGTTTAGCAACTGCATTTACAGGATTAGGAACTGCAATCGCAATGGTGCCACCAACTACATGGCTTGCGCTGGCAGCGGCTATTCTAGCAACTGGTGCTGCAATGGCATTGGTTGGATCACAAGGTGAAGGTTTACAAATGGTTCTTCAGGGTGTTGCAGATGTTGTTTCTGCGTTTGGACCTGTTATCAAAGAAGTATTTGAAGGTATCAGTGGTGTAATTACATCATTTGGTGAAACAGTAAGTGGAATCTTAAACTCAGTATCAGGAGTGATTGAATCTATTGGCCAATCGGCATTAAATGCTGGTAAAGGATTTAAAGAATTAGCTAAAGGTATTCAGATTATTACTGGTTTAAATTTGTTTGATATGGGAGCTAGCTTAGCTGCAGTAGCAACAGGTATAGGAGCTATATCTGCAGCTTCTGTAGGCATAGGAAGCGCTGGAACTCAGATGATGGCCCTTGTAACTGCTATCAGTATGGTAGGTACTACATTTGCCAGTACGTCGGCTACAGTGACAAACTCATGCAATAACATTATCAGTGCAATGTCTGCAGCAGAAGCTAGGGCTTCGACTTCAGGAACTGCAATGGGTACTAAGTTTACATCAGGACTTAAAGGAAGTTTATCAAGAAGTGTGTCAATAGCACGATCTTCATGCAATAACATAATCAGTGCATTCAATGCGTGTCAGTCAAAAGCACAATATTGTGGTCAGATGATTGGTCAAGGATTGGCAAATGGTTTAAGAGCTAGTGAAGGTGCTGTTAGAGCAGCGGCCGCTAGTTTAGCAGCAGCTGCAGATGCCGCAATTCAAGCAAAGGCTAAAATTGGCTCACCTTCTAAAGTCACTAAGAAAGATGGTATGTGGACTGGAAAAGGCTATGTTCTAGGTCTTGAATCCATGTATTCTGACGTAAAAAGAGCTGCAGAGAAGTTATTATACCTTCCACTAATGAGCACTCCTAAAATGGCTTTTGGAGGTGTTGTGAGTGATATGAATGCAGAATACGATTACACTAGCAACGCTCAATTAACGGTTGAAACACCACTTTACATTAATGATCGTGAATTTGCACGTGCAACATATAGAGCAAATCAGAATGAGATTAACAGAAACTCAAAGCTTAACGAGAGATTGCGAGGTAACAGATAATGTATGCATTCGTAAATACAGTAAATAGTGGCATCGTCGGTACTAATTTACCGACAGAAGCCATGTCATATAATGGCGTATATTTAGAAAATGAAATAGATGGATATCGTACACTTTCTGTAACAGGACGTGAGTTGATGGAATCAGAAGTAAAACATACTGAAATTGATGGAATGGATGGTTCTTATTACAGATATAAAACAACTCCTGCAAGAACGATTACTGTTAAATATCAGTTGAGAGCTAGAGGAAGCAGAGAATTTCGAGAAGCTTACAACAAGATGAATAAATTGTTGAGTGGCGAACAAGTAAAAGTCATTTTTAATGATGAAAGCGACAAGTATTTCATTGGAACTAAGACATCTAACACACAAGTTGATGGCGGAAGTAATAACGTGATCGGTGAAATCGAAATCTATTGCTCAGACCCATGCAAATATTCAACCACAGAAAAAGAATTTACTGATACTGATGGAGTGTTAAACATTGTCAATGAAGGAACAGTACCAGTAAGCATTGATTATGAGGTTCAGACTACATCTGAAACTGGATATATTGGTATAGTATCGACTGAGGGTATTATGCAGTACGGCAAAATTGAAGAACTAGATTCTGAAGCTTATCAACAGAGTGAACATTTAGTTAGTATCAACAATTTCTATAATTGTGCAGATGATACAAGCGGAACGGATGTGATGCATCCACAGTATGGTGCTAATGGAACTTGCGCTAAAAAAAGTTGGTTTGGTCAAAACTTTCTAGGCTTTGGAACAGTCGGAGCTAAAAAAGGGAATGCTAGTGGTGGATTAAGAACGTTGGTAATACCTGCAGATTCAAATGGAGATTCAAGTGGATCTCAGAACTTCTATTGTTATTTTCACTTGATATTCTATGCGAGCTTGATGGGTCAAACTGGGGAGATGTGTATCAACTTCTTAACTGCAGACAATAAATTGATTTGCGGTTGTAACTGGTACAAGACAGATACAGTAGGCAATACAGGACATTATGAGTTTTGGGCGAATGGTAAAATGTTAAGAAACTTCTCATATACTACTTCTCATTTACAATCTCAAAATCCATGGTTTTGGAATTGGGGACATTGCGATATCTTGAAAGAAGGCGGAAATATCCGCTTCTTCTATTACGGAGGATATTACAATTATTACATCCCAGAGATTGCAAACATGAAGTGTGCCAAGATTCAGGTTGCTTTCAAACAATGGGGCAACAGAGGTGGAAACCAATTGATGGGTATGATGGGATTTGATGTAATCAACTTTATGAAGAACAATGTATCAAAATGGAGAGATATTCCTAATAGATATCCAAGCGGTACGAAGATTACAATTGATGGTAAATCATCTCACATTTATGTGAATGGAATGAGTAGACCTCAAGATGAGGTGCTAGGAACTAAGTATTTTAAAGCACCAGTAGGAACTACAGAGATAAAGACTACGTGCTCGAGTTGGTCAAAATCGAAGCCGACAGTGAAAGCTAGAATAAGGGAGGCATGGTTATAATGGAACAAATAAGAATAGCAGTATTAACTCCTTACGATAAGGTTCTAGCTTTTTTAGACAATACAGTACCTAGCGCAATGCATTACTTTGATGAAACCTTGCATACATACTTGAAAGGCTCGGCATATACATTTGAATTTACAACATTGACTGCACATGATGATGCAGCCTTTTTAGTTGATGGAAATAAACTGAGCTTTACAAGAAAAAACAAAGGCTACTACTTAACTATCATGAACGTAGAAAAAGGTGGTAACACGACAAACGTTACCGCCTATGGTCTTTGCCTTGAATTAACGAATGAATATGTAGATGCATATAAAGCGCCTAGAGCGATGTCATTTGCAGAATATGTTAATGCGTATGGATTTGAACAATCGTTCGTAATTGGCAAGAATGAAGTATCAGACAAACGTATCACGCATGAGTGGACTGGTAGCGATACTGTACTAGCTCGATTGTATTCAATCGCAAATGTATTTGATGCAGAGCTAGAGTTTATTACTCAATTAAATGATGATTACTCGTTGAAGAATGTTGTGTTGAATATTTATCGTGCTCATTCAGATTCAGTTCAAGGTATGGGAACAGATGAACGCAGTACGATCTTAAGATATCCTAATGATGTTTACGGAATCACTAAAACAAGTGATATTACAGAGTTGTATACAGGTATTAGACCTACGGGTAATAATGGGTTACAACTTAACTCGATTAGTGGCCGTGTTGTGAAAGATTCAAATGGAAATATTTTGTATAAAGTTCAAGGTAACAATATACTTGCACCTCAATCTAGAGATAGATTTCCTAGTACGTTATTAACAAATCATTCAAACGATATGTATGCAGTGCTAGTGTGGTCTTATGAAACAGACAGTGTAGAAACCTTATATGGTCAAGCACTAGCTCAATTAAAAAAGAACTGCATTCCTAAAGTTACATACGATGTAGATGCATACATTGATGCAGATATCGGTGATACGTTTACTATCGAAGATGCAGAATATAGTCCTACATTGTATTTAGAAGCACGAATAACGGAACAAGAGATTTGTTTCACGGATTCCGAGAAGTGCAAGACTATTTTTGACAACTTTGAAGAAAAGCAATCACAGATTAGTTCAGCTCTGATCAGTGAAATGAACAAGATGATTGAATTGAAAAAAGTTTATGAAGGTTCAATCGTATCTTCAAATGGAGTTCTTTTTAAGACAGATTCAGATTCAACCAAATTAACTGCATTGGTAAAGGATGATGGTGTTGATATTACATCTAAGTATTCAATTATTTGGTACAAAGACGATGTGCAAATATCAACAAGTCAGACCATTACAGTCAATGCCTCAGACTTCACAGAAAAGGCCGTATACAGATTTAAAGCAATGAGTGGTGAAATACTTAAAGCAAGTGCAGAAGTCACTGTAATGCGATTACAAGATGGTCAGAATGGAACGAGTGCATATGTGCATATTGCCTATGCCAACAGTTCAGATGGGCAAGTTGATTTTAGTTTGACGGATTCAAATCGTAAATTTATTGGTCAGTATTCTGACTCAAAGCAATATGGTTCTGATGACCCAACCAAATACAGATGGTCGGCAATTAAAGGGGAAGATGGTCAGTCATTTGTGAGCGCCGAGGAACAGTTCTATTATTCTACATCTCAAACTGAATTAATCGGTGGTGAGTGGTTTGTTGGAAATGTGGTTTATCAATCAGATAAGTTCTTATGGAAACGTTGGAAATGTACGTATGCCAATCCAAGTGAAATCAAGTACACGAAAGCTATATTCGATAACACGTGGAATGAAATTGATGCAAAAATCGGTGAGATTCATACTCAAGTATCTCAAGCAAATGTGCAATCAAAAGAAGCACTTGGCAAAGCAGAAGATGCTGAAAAGCTTGCAACTAGTGCAAATGGATTAGCAAGTACTGCTAACAAACAATCTGAAGATGCAGTGAAATTAGCACAAGATGCAAATACAAGCACTGGTAAAGCTCAACAACAGATTGATGCTATTAAAGGTGATATCACTGATTCAAAGCAACAGATTCAAGATGCAGTGGATAAAGCCAACGCAAACGCAAGTGAAATCGATACAGTAAAAGAAACATACGCTACAAAAGTTGATTTAACTACTGAATCAAAATCTATTCATGCAGATGTTACAACAGAAATTGAAAAGAAAGTTGGTGAATTGTCGACTACTGTATCAGAAACTTATGCTTCTAAGAGTGATTTAACAAGCATTGAAGGTAGTTTAAATACCAAGATTAAACAAAATGCCGATTCAATCACGACTCAAGCAAGCTCGATTGAAAAGCTGCAGTCTGATACAACTCAAGCTAAGAAAGATATTACTGATGCGACTAAAAAAGCAACGGGTGCTCAAACTCAAGCGGATAAAGCTTTAGGTAATGCTCAGAGTGCTCAAACTTTAGCAGACCAAGCTAAAAAAAAGGCAGACAGTGCACAATCAAATTTAGATAGCGCTAATAAAGAGTTGGCAGATGCAAAAGCTAATCTAGAATCAGTGACTGGTAGAGTTGATGCGACTGAGAGCGAAATCACAAAAGCTCAAACACGTTTAACAAACGCAGAATCTGCAGTACAGAAAGCTCAGTCTGATGCAACTAAGGCTCAAGGTAACGCAACTACGGCAATCAATAATGCAAAGGCAGCTCAAGGAGTGGCGGATAATGCAAAGCAGAAAGCAGAACAAGCTCAAAAGGATTTGAACGCATTGACTAATCGAGTTACTACTGCAGAAACAACTATTAAGCAGAATAGTGATTCTATCAAATTACAAGCAACTCAAATTACTGATACAGGCAAAAAGATTGATGATCTAAAAATTGGTGGAAGAAATTTACTATTACAATCCGGTCATTGGCAAAGCAAACCAACTTGGTGGCGTGATAATGGCGGTGGATTAGAATTAGATACTACAGTTAAATATAATGGATACAACACGATAAAAACAGTTGCCGGGAACGGTATTGTAGGAAATAATGGTAATTTTTTAGAAGTTGATATGAAAAAAACATATACATATTCTGCGTTGGTTAAAGTAGTTGAATCTGATTTTACTGAAGGGAATGTATTCTATCCTTTGCATTTTCAAAACAGTGATACTGCCGATGGTAAAACTTTTAGTTCTGATGTAACTTCTATATCTTATAGTCAAAACGCAAAAAAGGGTGAATGGACTTTAATATATACAACATTTATACCTAAGCATAAATATATCAGACCATTTGTATGGTTTGGAAGTAAAGATAGGACTTTTAATATTGCCTATCTAAAGCTTGAAGAAGGAAATAAGCCAACCGATTGGACTCCAGCTCCTGAAGATGTAGATGAAGCAATAAATACAGAACGTACTGAGCGACAGTCCGCAATTGAGACTAAGGCAAATGAAATTACTTCAAAGGTTAGTGAAACTTACGTATCAAATTCGGATTTGAATCATTATAAAGAAGAAGTATCTACTCAGTTTAGCCAAACTAAGAGCGATTTTACGTGGTCAATTAATCGAAGCGTGACCGATGCTAAAAATGAAATGAATGGTCAAATCAGCAGTGTGAATGGTAGATTGGATGGTTTAAAACAAACTGCAGATAACGTAAATAGTTATATGTCTTTTGATAACGATGCATTGACTTTAGGTAAATCAGACAGTGCATTTAAAACTAAGATTACAAACCAAGAATGGTCGATTCAAAAGAATGGTGCAAAGGTAACATATATAAACGATCAAACAATGTACATTACAGATGGACAATTTACGCAGTCTTTAAAAGTTGGTGCATTTGGATTCGTTCCAAGAGCTAATGGCTCTTTAGATTTCAAGAAAGTAGGGTGATTGAATGGCAGAATTTAGTGGAAGTATACAAATCACAAGTGGTGAATGGGGAAAATATTCCATCATATTAAGATGCTCGGAAGATTCTTACTCAATAGAAAATAACACTTCTCGTGTATATTGGTGGGTTGGTATCCGTTCAAATACTCAATATCACAATCACCAAGGATTGAGCGAACACTATAAAGTGGTAGTGAATGGTTCAACAGTACACGATGCTAACCATACAGTTTCGTGTGGTAGTGGCCAAACTGTTGGAATCGCAGATGGATATACAACAGTATCGCACAATGCAGATGGTTCTAAATCAATCAGTGCTAGTGCATCATTTAGTTGTGGCGATACAAGTTATTACGCACCTCGAACTGGTTCTTGCAGTGGTACAGTTAAATTAACAACCATTCCAAGAGCTTCAAGCATATCTATTGATAGTCCTAGTATTGAATGTGGTAACACTATTAATATTAATGGTTCTAGTGCTTCAAAGAACTTTACGCATAAAATCTATGCAACATGGAACGGTAAAACAAGTGAATTAGTAACGATAGCTAGTGGTACAACAACCCCTAGCTTTTCTTATACCATTCCTACGGCATGGGAAAAGGATTTGCCTAACTCGACAAGCGGAATTGCTACATTTACATTAGAAACATTCAGTGGTTCAACTTCGGTTGGCTCAAAATCAGTAAATGCAACAATTAAAGTAAGAAGTGGAGTCGTTCCTTCGATTGATAGCATCAAAATAGCAGATGCAAATTCTGTATGTGCAGGAATTGGGCAGATAGTTCAGTCGCAATCTAGGTTGAATTTTACAATTACATATAGTGGTGCACAAGGCTCAACTGTTACATCTGTATCAACCAAATTTGAGGGGCAAACGTATAACAATAGCTCATTTACTACTGGTACTGTACAAGGTAGTGGTAGCATTACCTATACAACAACGATCTATGATTCACGTGGTAGAAGTTCACAAATTAGTGGCAAAGTAACTGTATCTGCATATAGTTCACCTAGCTTAACGAATGTAACTGCAAAACGTGCTAACTCAAGTTATGCAGTTGATGAAGCTAGCGGAACATATGCGTTATTGCATTTCAAAGTAGGATTTACTAGTTTAACTGGAAAGAATGTGACATCGTTCTATATCCAATATCGCGCTAGTGGTGCTAGTTCATGGACGAAAATAAATTCATGGGATAACAACTATACTCTTGAGCAAGACTACAAAGCAGGTAATTTATTTACATCCGCAACAAATTCTTATGAAGTGGCATTCGGTGTTAAGGATAAGTTCATGAATGACTACTCATGGCAAATCTTTACTGTAGCACCTACTTACTCGTTAATTAACTTTGGTAAAGATGGAAGATCATTAACGTTCTTCGGTCAAGATGGAAACCAAAAAGATACACTAACCGTATTAGGTGATATTGTAGCGCCTATGTTTTTGAATAAGATATTCCCAGTTGGCGCAGTCTATATCACATACGACAAAAAGAACCCAGGAACATTCTTGGGTGGAACTTGGGAACAGTTTGGTCAAGGTCGTACACTAGTCGGTGAAGGTACTGGAAATGATGGTAGTACAAGTATGTCATTTACTGC
>ERZ1035025.1175-NODE-1175-length-13901-cov-6.011989_pt1 | contig 13901 bp, 11 predicted proteins | sample MGYA00520619_ERZ1035025 | MGnify/ENA primary metagenome ERZ1035025 (study PRJEB33766, sample SAMN09781742) | gut metagenome | biome: gut microbiome | host: Homo sapiens | place: Madagascar | study: EMG produced TPA metagenomics assembly of the PRJNA485056 data...
ACATGGACACCGGCTGCGTGGAGCTGCTGCTCCGGGATGGGAGAATGATCTCCATCGACTGCACCGGGGTCGAGGATGCACTGGACGTGACTATGGCACAGAGGTCAGAACTGGATTACCTTATCTACAATGACCCCCTTGACTATGCCGATTTGATTCTGAATGGCGATCCGGAAGAATATTTGAAAAATACGGCTGGGAGCCACGGACTAGAGGACTAAACGCAAAAACAGGATGCGCCCTGCCGGACGCACCCTGCGAAAATCCACATACGATATGTACAACAGGGCGTTCCCCCGTCGGGAACGCTCTATTTTATGCGGCCGTACCGGTATGCGGTTTCATGGCGTTTTCTGTATCTGCAACAGCCTGACGATAAGCACTTACAGCGTTGATATATTGTTCAACCAGCTGGGGATAGTCCTCTGCACCGGGTGAAGTTTTCCGCAGCACGGTCTCCACCGCGCACATGGCAATTTTTGCAACCTCCAAGGTGATCTGATTCGTCATAGCGGTATCCTCCGTTCATTTTTCTGTGTATAGAATACCACATAACGCAAAAAAGAGAACGGAAGTTTCCGTTCTCTTTTTTGAAAAATACAGATATTTTATGCGTCTGAAGGTAAATTTTGCGCTTTCAGATCGCTCTGTCGCAGTAGGATGCGCACGGTAGTGCCGGTGGCGTCGCTGTCAAAATCAAAGCCAAAATCCTGATACAGCATGGAAAGACGCTCATAAATATTTTTCAGGCCGATGCCATGCCCCTGGGGTTTGATCGTGAATGCCCGGATCTCATCCAGTCGTTTCGGCTCAACGGGCGTTCCGGTATTGTGGACGATCAATGTCAGGACATCGTCCGCAGCCTGTGCAGCGATGTGAATCTTGCAGACCGTGTCACTATCCTCCACGCCGTAATGAATCGCATTTTCGATCAAGGGCTGCAGCGTAAAGTGCGGCAGCGTCCACTGTTCCAGTTCCCCGGAGACAGTCAGCGTAAACTCCGCACGGCTTTTATAACGGAGCTGCTGAATGGCAATGTAGCTGCCGGCAAGCTGTACATCTGCCGCTGCCGTAGTGTTCTGGCGCGGGCTCAGGGCGGCCCGGAGGATATCGCCCAGACTGACGATCATCTTGCAGGCGTTCTCCCGATCCCCTGCCTTGACCAGCCAGTTCAGCGTACCAAGTGTATTATACAAAAAGTGCGGGTTGATCTGGGCTTGCAGCATCTTATACCGGGTCTCCTGCAAGAGAATCTGCTTTTCGTAGTTTTCATGGATCAGGGTGTCGATCTTGCCCAGCATGGAATCAAATTCTTTTGTCAGGGTACCGATCTCATCCGCCGCCGGATCCTTGGGTAGCAGGGCGCGGGCGGCGGCAAAATTGCCCTCCTGCTGATCCACGGTCTGCATGGCTCCGCTCAGGGTATGGATGGGTTTTGTGACCAGCCGCGCCATGTGCAGCAGCACCCACGCAAACAGTAGCAGGATGGCGCACTCACCAAAGATCAGGGCATTGCGGGCGGTGTTGATCTGGCCATAGATTTCGTGGTAGTCGAATACGCTGCACAGCCGCAGCCCAGTCACGGAACTTGTCAGCCAACAGATGTAGTATTTTTTACTCCCGATGGTGCTGATCTGGTAGCCGTGGGCACTTTCCTCCTGCGGCAGGGCGGCCGCCGCCTCTTCGCCGCTGTGGTAGATCAACTGCGTTCCGTTATAGAGATACAGCTCCGAGGGCTGGCTGGAAAGGCTGTGAATCTCGTTGTCCAGCAGCTTGCCCACATCCAGCGCCACCACGATGGTGCCCAGCTTTTTCAGGCTCATGTCCTGACTGCGCAAAATGCGCCGCCCGCAAAGGATGTAGGGGAAATCCGCACTGTCGGAGGTCTGTATCACAAAGCCGCCGGGGGTGGCGTTCAGCGCCATTTCCAGCGCGGTCTGCCGCCCGGCGCCGGGGTCTGGCATGTCCTGCCCGATGGTCAGGGTGTGGCCGTTCAGGTCGGTGTATTGCAGGCTGTTGATCTGGCGATCCTGATAGATTTTTTCCAGCAGCAGCGGGCGCACGCCGGTAAGCAGATAGTAGTAGTTTGCGGTCTGCGGGTCTGCCTGCGCCAAAGCGTTCAGCTGCTCCTGAATGTTGGAATCCACCGCAATGCTGCGGGTCAGGGTGTCGATATCCTGAATATCGTCATCCACCTTCTGCACGAAGAAATCCAGTTCCTGCAGGGATCTCTCATAGAACTTTTCCTCAAAGACCGAAAGGCCCAGATGCAGCGCACCGATCATCAGTGCACCGCTGAGCAGCGTCAGCACCGCAAAGATCCCTACAAATTTCTGCGCCAGCGGCAGATCAAGAAAATATTTCTTCGCACGGTGGACCATCGTATCGCCTCGCAGTTCTCTTACTCGCCCCAGTGCTGTTCCATCAGCCGCCAAAGCGCATCGTCATCCGGGTGATTCTCGGTATTCAGGATCAGCATCACACGGCGGTCTGCTTCGCTGTCGCCAAACTCCCGCATCCACGCATAGAAATGCGGGCCTTCGCCCATCGTGCGGGCAAAGCTCATCAGGTAGCCGCAAAGCAGCGCCGATTGTTTAACATCAGTTTGACACTCGTTGGCGTAAAAGTCAATCCATTTTCCGTGTTCCCGGCTCCGCATGGCGGCGTTGGCGGCAGTGTAGGCATTTTTTGCCCGGCCTGCCTGATAGAAGCAATGCTTCCAATCTCCTGCGAACCCGGCTTCCATGGCCGCACACACCGCTTCGCCGCCCTCTGCCCAGAATGCGTAGAGCTGCGCCTGTAGCAGCAGCGTATCCTGAAAAAGTGTCCGCGCTGCACCGGTCATGGTAGCGGCAGCGGCTTCACACTGACGGAGATACGGCGCATAGCTTTGGCAAGCCTCCCGGAATTTCTCTCTGCACCATACTGCCTGCCCGCTCAGGGTCGGGCGGTCGCACAGCCATTGCAGATCTTCGGCAGGCTGGGTACGGTCACGGAGAAACTGTGAGATGAGCATCCGGGGAACGTGATTATAGAACTGGTCTCCTGCGTGATCATCCGGGTGCTCCCCATACAAAACCGCATGGTCGGCATATCCGGCAAGGCATTTTGCCACCGCAAGGCCGCTGGGCTTGCCGTAGTAGGTTTGTGCGTAAGCGATGCGGTGACCCTCCGGATCGGCGGCGCCGTTCTGCCAGAGCTGCGCAATGTAATCCAGCAGATAGGCGTGGGGCTTGACATTGGAACAGTTGATGAGCCAGTAGTCATCCACACCACAGCGGAGCGCATGGGTCAGCTCCTCACAAACAAGCTCGGTGCTGTTGGGCAGCATGGTGATATGGCTTGCCGCCTGCAGATCATAAAACGAAGCGTGATAGTACAGCCCATGCGCCCCGGTGTCCCCCTGCGGCGGCAGGGCCCTTACACGGGGATTGCTGTTTCCCTGACGGCGGCTGACCATCTTGCCGTAGCCGTTGTCCGCCCAGATCTTGATAACGTCCTCCGGCAGGTCAAGACAGCCCTGCTGGTACAGCTCCATGGTCTCCCCATACAGATTGGTACAGCATACGGCATTCGGGTCGCTGCGCTTGACGAGGTTATACTGCTCCTGGATGAGGGAGGAAATGAGAGCACCTCGCTTTTCCGGGGTGTCGTACTGAGGGTCATCCTCCCAGAAGGGTTTATCCCCCTGTCCCCGGAAGCCGATGTTCCAGATGGTGGGGGTGGTTTTCTGCCGGTCGATGGCTTCCTGCCAGAGCGCACGAAACTTTTCCGGATAAAGGCTGAATTTTGCCTCCAGTTCCGGGTATGCCTGCACGAACATTCTTGCGCCCAGCGGCTCAGCATGGTGGTGGGTGATCATCAGGCCCATATCCGCAGCAAGGTCGTGGTAACGGTGCCCGTTTTCGCCCGTACCGGGAATGACCAGATTGCCGCCCAGACGCAGCAACGTTTCAAACACCATCACAAAGGGCATCTCGCTGCGGCGCTCCACCTTCCAGTGGGAGATCAGGGTCTCATCGTTGACGAACCAGCCCCGGTACCGTACCCGGGCAGGCTTGCTCTCATAGGTGAAATTTTGCGGTACGGTCACGCTGTCGGTCAGGCTGAATTTCTGGTCATTCCAGAACCAGAAGGGCTGCACCCCCAGAAAGCGGCGGCTGACCTCAAACAGGCCGTACACAAACCCCAGCGTGTCAGCGGCGGTGAGCAAAAGCGCATTGTCGTGAACCTGCAGGCAGAAGCATTCCGGGAGAAGATCGCTGTCTTTGGCAAGGCGGATGGCATCGCCGGGGGTGTTGGTTTCGGCAAACACGGCCTTCATATCCCGGTACAGGGCGGAGACGGCATACTGAACCGGTTTTGTCGCTTCACAGGAAATGATCGGACTGTTGCGGTTGAGAATCATAAGAGTACCTCTCTTTTGAAAAAAGGAAAACCCTCTCAGTCTCGCTTGCGCTCGCCAGCTCCCCCGAAGGGGGAGCTTTGGCACAGCATTTCGGTTGCGTCAAAACCTCGCCCTTCGGGAGAGGTGGCAATGCGAAGCATTGACGGAGAGGGTTCTATTCTTGAATTTTAGCCCTTGATACCGTCGGTGGCAATGCCTTCAACGATATACTTCTGGAACGCGATGAACACGATGATGACCGGCAGCAGCGACAGCACCGACATGGCGAACAGACCGCCGTAGTTGTTGTAGCTGTTGGGATCGGTGTAGAGCTTCAGTGCCAGCGGGATGGTGTAGTTCTTCGGGCTGGACACGAAGATCAGCGGCTGGAAGAAGTCCTGCCAGATCCAGTAGAAGGCGAAGATGGCTGCCGTGACGATGGCAGGCTTCACGATGGGAATCATGATCCTGAACAGGATGCCGGGCTTGGAGCAGCCGTCCAGCATGGCGGCCTCGTCCAGATCACGCGGGATACCGCGCATATACTGAGCAATGAGGAAAATGAAGAAGCCGTAACCGAACACCCACGGCAGGGTCATGGACACCAGCGTATCGGAAAGGCCCAGCTTTTTCAGGATGATGTATTGGGGCACCACCATGACCTGCGAAGGAATCATCATCGTCATGACGATGCAGCCGAACCAGAAATTTACGCCCTTGAACTTCAGGCGGGAGACTGCATAAGCAGCCAGAATCGAACAGAAGATAGTGCCCACCACCGACACGACGGTGACGATGACACTGTTCAGGGTGAAGCGCCAGAACGGGATGCCCGCAATGCCCTGCCAGCCGGAGGAGTAGTTCATGAAGGCATCCCACTTTTCCGGGATGAGCGACCATGCGTTGTGGAACATGGTGTCGTTGGACTTGAAGGAGCTCATCAGCAGCCACAGCAGCGGATACACCATGATGAAGCCCAGCAGGCAGGAGAAAACGTGGAACAGAACCGACTGGATCTTGGAACTTTTTTGACCGACCATTTTTACTCCTCCTTACCCTTCGTAGTGGACCCAAGCCTTCTGGCTCTTGAACAGGATGGCGGTCATGATGCCGATGAGGGCGACCAGGATCCATGCCAGTGCGCAGGAGTAGCCCATGTGGAAGTTTGCAAATGCCGAGCGGTACAGGTACAGCACATAGGTCAGGGTGCTGTTCATGGGGCCGCCGTTGGTGATAACGTAGCTTTCGGTAAACACGCGGAAGCCGGTGATGATCTGCTGGATGAGGTTGAAGAAAATCGTCGGGGTCAGCATGGGCATGGTGATCTTCCAGAACTGCTGGAATTTGGTTGCACCGTCCAGCGAAGCGGACTCGTACAGGGAGACGGGGATCTGCTTCAGACCGGAGAGGAACACCAGCATACAGGAGCCGAACTGCCACACGCCCATCAGCACGATGACCAGCAGGGCGGTCTTGGGGTTGCCCAGCAGGGAGTACTTCTGCTCAATGCCAAGGGCAGAAAGCAGGCTCATGAACACGCCCTTGTTGCCAAACACCTGCTTCCACACCACGGAAACGGCGATGGAGCCGCCCACGATGGATGGAATGTAGTACAGCACCCGGTAGAAGGCCATGCCCATGTGCTTTTTGTTCAGCAGGGTGGCTACGAACAGCGCAAAGGCCAGCCGCAGCGGCACCATGATAAAGACGTAGAGGAAGGTGACCGCCAGAGCCTTGCGGAACATCGCATCTGCGGTAAAGATGGTGATGTAGTTTTTCAGGCCCACCCAGTTGGGGGCGGACAGCAGGTTGTAATCCGTGAAGGAATAGTAGATGGACATGGCAGCCGGGATGACATACATAAAGATGAAGCCGAACAGCCACGGAGCCAGCAGCAGATAGCCGACCTTGGTATCATCGCCGAAATGATGCTTTTTCAGCGCAACAGCTTTTGCGTTGGACACAGCGAGACCTCCTTTTTATAGATCCAATTTCCTCTCAAGCCTCGCCCTTCGGGAGAGGCGGCAGTGCGTCAGCACGGACGGAGAGGGTTACTTTCCCAAAAAAACGGGAGGGGTCTTTAGGAGCGACCCCTCCCGCATAGCTCGATCAGTTGTTGGAAGCGAGGATGCTGTTGGCCGTGTCAAAGAAGGTCTGTGCAGCTTCGGCAGGGGTGGCCTGACCGTAGAACACGCTGTAAGCGATATCCTTGAACTGGGTGTTGACTTCGGAGATGCCGGAGGGGTCCGGAGCAGGGGTGATGCCGCAGTAATCGGCGGCATCGGAAACGAAGTCGAACATCTCGACCTGCTTCTCAGTCAGGGCACCGGCGCTGGTCAGGTGGTCACGGGCGTTGCTTGCAGAAGGAGTTCCGCGCTCGCCCAGCATGATGTCGTTGGCCTCGTCGCTGTTCAGGAACCAGCTGATAAAGGCGGCAGCCTCTGCCTGCACCTTGGAGGTGGCAGAAACGGAGAAAAACATACCGGGCTTGTACCACAGAGCCTTTTCACCGGCCTTCTTCACCGGGGGAACCAGCAGCTCCAGCGTGTCGTTGCCGGCGTTGGCGCCGATGGTGGCAAAGTTGTTCCAAGACTGGTGGAACGCAGCGTCACCGGTGATGACCGGGCTTGCATCGTTGCCCAGAGTAGCGATCTGCTCGTACTCGTCGGGGTTGGGGGCTGCACCGGCGTCGACCAGGTCCTTCCACAGCTGGAAGTAATCGGTCAGGATCTGCACGTCATCAAAGCCAAGGCTCTTGTTGTCCTCTGCGAACAGGGAAACGCCATACTCACGCACCCAGTAGTTCAGCAGGTTGGTGTCGATAAAGGCAGAGCCGCCGAAACCGTACTTGCCGGTCTTTTCTTTTACGGTCTTGCAGATGGAAACGAAGTCGTCCCAGGTCCAGCCGTTTTCAGGAGGCGTCACCCCGGCTTCTTCCAGCACAGCGGGGTTGTAGATGAAGGACACCAGCGAGGTGGACAGCGGGATACCCACCATCTTACCGTCGATGGTGCCGGCATCTGCCAGAGCGTCATCCACATTGGAGATATCCAGCGTGCCGTCGGAGGCAAAGGAGGACAGGTCTGCCAGAGAGCCGTTCTTTGCGTAGGTGGAGATGTACATATAGTCCATCTGGACGATATCTGCCATGCCTCCGGTAGCGGTGTCGGTAGCCAGCTTCTCAAAGTAGCCGTCCCAACCGGAGGGGGTGGTCTCGAAGTGGACGTGGGGGTTCAGCTCGGTGTACTTGTCCAGAACCTTCTGGGTCAGGTCGTGACGGGTCTGACCGCCCCACCATGTCATGCGGATGGTCACATCACCGTCCGCAGCAGCGGATGCACTGCCGGAAGCTGCCGTAGAAGAAGCAGTGGTAGAACTTGTAGAACCGCCGCAGGCGGCCAGAGCGGATGCCATACCGGCAGCACCGGCGGCTTTCAGAAAGTTTCTGCGAGAGATCTTCATGAGAATTTCCTCCATTTTCCTTCGTGTTTTCTGTTACGATGGAGCCGTCGCTCCCTGTGTGGTACGCACCCTTTTGTTGTCTTTATTGTATCGCTTTTTTTTCAAAAACAAAATGGAAAATGCCGGTCTTTCTCTTGGAAAAAACCGACATTTGAAAAAAGGAAAACCCTCTCAGTCTCGCTTACGCTCGCCAGCTCCCCCGAAAGGGGGAGCTTTTTTGCTGTCGGTAAAAACAGCTTGAAACCTCGCCCTTCGGGAGAGGTGGCAGTGCGTCAGCACTGACGGAGAGGGTTTGTTCTTAACACTTGTTCCTATATTCCGTGGGTGTTACGCCGCAAAGTTTGCGGAATACCTTGGAAAAATACTGTCCATCCAGCGGGTAGCCCACCAGCTCGGCAAGGCGGCTGATCTTCATATCCGGCTGGAATTCCAAAAGCCGCTGCGCCTGCGTGATGCGGGCGTGCTCTAGATAAGCCGAAAAACGCTCGCCGGTCATCTGGGAGAAGATACGCCGCAGATGGTCCTCACTCATGAACAGCCGCTGCTGCGCAATGGTCTGCAGGCTGAAATCCGGGTCGGAGAGGTTTTCGTAGATGGCAAGAAAGATCTCGCGGCTGCGGGCATCCGGCTGCGGCAGGCTCCATGCAGAGGTCAGGGCATCTGCCCATGCCGGGAGCGAATCCTCCGGGGCAGCCTTGTCCTCGAACAGCAGCTTCCATGCCAGTTCGCACAGCTGCTGTCGCTGCCGGGGACGGTAGTTTTTTGCTTCCATCCGGGCAAAGGCAAGGGCCAATTCCCGCAGCAGCTCCTCGTAGCTGCCCGCCTGCCGCAGGGCGCGGATATCAAAAATTTCGTTCACCGTTTCCGGCAGGGCGGCGTTCTGGCTGGGGCGCAGCAGGGCGGTCTCGTTCTCGTCCGGATTCAGCTGCAAAAGCTCCTGCACCTGCTGGAACAGAACGGAAAGCTCTGCAAGCATTCCTGTCCGGCTGGCAGACGAAAGCATCGGAAGGGTCTCAAACCGCTTGAATTCTTTTTTGAGGACATGAACGGCAGTTTCCACGCTTGGCTCTGCCATTGCATCGGTCAGCACCAGCACATCCCGGTTGATGCCCGTGGTCATCAGCAGGGTGCCGTCCGGCAAAAGGTCCCCCAGCATATTGCCTACCACATACCGCTCCAGCGAGTCGAACCCGCACTTGAGCCGGAAGTCCAGCAGCAAAACGCTGCGCTCCTCACCGCCCAGCTCGTCCAGCAATTGCCGGGTGCTGCTGCCGCCTACCGGCAGCGCACGCCCCTGTAACAGGTCACGGAACAGCTGCTCCCGGGCGTAGGGCTTCAGCAGCCGCGCCTCGTTTTCCAGCTTGGCAGAGTGGGCGTTCTGCGCCCGTGCCTCGTCCAGCTCGGCAATGGCTTTGTTCAGCACCGGGATCATCTTGCCCTCATCGCAGGGCTTGAGGATATAGTGCCGCACGCCCAGCTCCATGGCCTGACTGGTAAACTCGTAGTCGCCGTAGCCGGACAGCACCACAAACGTCATATCCGGGTACTGCTCCCTTGCCTGCCGGATCATCTCAATGCCGTTCATCACCGGCATCTTGATGTCCACAATGGCAAGATCCGGCCGGTATTTTGCGATTTTCTCCAACCCCTCCGCACCGTTCCGGGCAGTGGAAACGACCTTCATTTCATAGGAGTCCCACGGAATGAACTGCGCCATTCCCTCGCGCTCGATTTCCTCATCGTCCACGATCAAAAGAGTATACAAGCCGATCCTCCCCTTCTCCATTTCTCCTGCCTATAAAATAATATACTTTATTATAATTTGCAAGATTTGTCTGCAGAATGTCGCTCTGGTTCAAGAAGAATGCCGGATTTGTACAGGCGGAAAATAAAAAAATGTGCTATTCTATAGCCACAGGAACTCCGCAGCGTGCAGCTCCAGTCAGACCCAACTGCCACTGAGTTCTGGCCGGAGTGCGGAACCTTCCTCCCAAGACTTTTTTGCTTGGTTTTCTCCTTCTTCATCATTTTCACAGCATAGAAGCAGCCGTTCGTGAATGTCGGCTGCTTTTGTGCTATACTGAGGTAAAAAACACGCAGGAGGCGTTTTGTTATGGCATTATGGATCAACGATGGACTGCACGAGGCAGCGCAGGACATCCGCTCGTTTTTACTGGTGGGGCAGTCTAACATGGCGGGGCGGGGCGATCTGACCCCGGAGAACACCATCACCGCCCCGGACTGCTTTATGCTGCGGATGGGGCGCTGGCAGGAAATGAGCGAGCCGATCAATGTAGACCGGGCGGTGGCAGAAGGAGCCTGTCCCCGCAGCGGAGCGAACCTTGCCGCAAGCTTTGCTGCACAGCTGCAAAAAGAGACCGGAGCAAAAATCGGTCTGATCCCCTGTGCAGACGGCGGGACCCGCATCTCGCAGTGGCAGCCGGGCGAGGTGCTATTTGACCATGCAGTCTTTCAGGCAAAGCTGGCTATGCGAACCTCCGCGCTGACCGCGATTTTGTGGCATCAGGGCGAGAGCGACTGTCTTGCCCCGGAGCAGCTGGAAGCCTACCCGGAGCAGTTCTTGCGCACTATGCGGGCGTTCCGGAAAGAACTGGGCGATTTGCCCATCGTGGTGGGGGAACTGGGCTACCCGGAAAACGGTTTCCACGGCACCCCGGCAGAGCTGCTGCGGGAGTTCAACCGCCGCCTGCCGGAGCTGGCCGCGCAGTTACCGAACTGTGCGGTGGTCTCCGCTGCAGGGCTCACCGCCCGCCCGGACGGCCTGCACTTTACCACAGAGGCCCTGCGCACGCTGGGCCTGCGGTATCTGGAAGCCTACAAAAGCCTGCTGTAAGGAGAGTTTTTATGCCGAACCATTTCTTTTCACAAAACGGTCTGTCCGCCTGCTGTACCGATACCAGTATTACCCTATTCTGGGATAAGCCCGCCGCAGCCGGTGCAGCTGAAACCTATACGGTTCTGTTGGACGATGCGGTTGCTGCTCATACCGAAAAGACCCATTGCACCTTGGAAGCACTTCGCCCGGAAACGGCCTATTCTCTCTTTGTCCAGTGGCGGAGCGGAAGTATCGGGGAACTGACCGTTCGCACCACTCCTACCAAGCACCGTCTGAATGTGACCGCCGCACCGTATTTTGCGGTGGGCGATGGCGAGACCATGAATACTGCCGCCTTGCAAAAAGCAATCGATGACTGCGGTGAACAGGAAGCCGTTTACCTCCCGGCAGGCATCTACCGCACCGGGGCATTGCGTCTGCACAGCAATATGGAGATTTTTCTGGAGGAAGGAGCTGTGCTGCAAGGCACTGCGATCCCGGAGGATTATCTGCCGCGCATCCCCAGCCGGTTTGAGGGTATCGAAATGGAGTGCTACAGCAGTCTGCTGAACCTTGGCACACTCGACCATACCGCCGGGCCGAACTGTGAAAATGTGATTCTGCGCGGCAAGGGTACGATTGCATCCGGCGGCAAGCTGCTGGCAGAGCGCATCATTGCAAGCGAGCGGGAACAACTGAAAGAATATCTCGATCAGAACGCCGAACTCGTATCCACCTGCGAAAACGCCGATACGATTCCGGGGCGCGTCCGTTCGCGCCTTGTCAACATGAGCAACTGCCGGAATATCTGGATGGAAGGGCTGACCTTTGCAAACGGCGCAAGCTGGAACCTGCACATGATCTACTCCGACCGGATCGTAACAGACTATTGTACAATTCGATCGGATGGGGTCTGGAACGGGGATGGATGGGACCCGGATTCCGCTACCAACTGTACCCTCTTTGCCTGCGAATTTTTCACCGGAGATGATGCGGTCGCCATCAAATCGGGAAAGAACCCAGAGGGAAATCTCATCAACCGCCCCACAAAGCACATCCGTGTGTTTGACTGCCACAGCGGTTTTGGACATGGCATTTGCATCGGAAGCGAGATGAGCGGTGGTGTGGAGGATGTGAAGATCTGGGACTGTGATATGGCAGTATCCACCTCCGGGCTGGAGGTCAAGGCCACGAAAAAGCGGGGTGGCTATGTCCGGAATGTGGAAGTGCGGGACTGCACGCTCTCTCATGTCATGGTGCACGCGGTGGGCTACAACGACGACGGCATCGGTGCACCTGTACCGCCTGTGCTGGAAGATTTTCGCTATGAGCGGGTGACGCTGCTTGGGCGGTACATCGACCACGATCATGTGTGGCACACCTGCCCTGCCATCGAACTGAAGGGCTTTGATCTTCCGAGCCATGAAGTGCGGAATATCCACTTCAAAGATGTCGTACTGGAAGATAACAGAGGCCCGGAACAGAACATTCTGATGCAAGACTGTCTGAACGTCAGTTTTGAGAATGTGACAGTCCGACCGGGAGTACAGCCGGGATGATGCCGGTTTTCTCCAAGAAAGCGGTCGCTTTTCTGCAACCGCTTTTGGGGCTTCTATGCTACAATAGAGCCATAGAGAGGTGAACAGATATGCTGTTTGGACGCGAATTTATGCCGGAAGGCGCGGGGGGCAGCCCGGATGCGCCCCGCAAAAAGGGCGTTGCCCGGTTGGTCGAGATTTTGAGCCGCGATCTGGACGGTATTTTTCTCTCCGGCCTGCTGGCATTGCTGGCGTGCGTCCCGGCGGCAGTTCTGATCGGGCTGGCCCTTTGGCTGGGCAGCCTGCCGCTTTGCCTGCTGGCGGCGGTGGCCGCCGGCTGGCTGGTGGGCCCGGCTCTGACCGGCCTGCACGATACCATCCTGCGGGCGCTGCGGGATGAGCCGGGCTACTGGTGGCATACCTATAAACGAGTCTGGAAGCAAAGCCTCCGCAGCAGTCTGGTCCCCGGCATCGTGTTTACCGTACTTTGGGCATTGCTTGCATGGTCGGCGTTCGTGCTGCCGCAGATGACAGAGATCTCCGTAAGCTTTGCAGGCATCCTGCTGTTGGATGCGGTTCTTCTCCTGACGCTGGGCAGCTATTTCTGGATGCAGAATGCCCTGTTTGCGTGTTCGGCTTTTCAAAAGCTTTCCAACTGTATGCGGATGTTCCTTGGCTTTCTGCCGCAGACCTTTCTTTCTGCGGCAGTGCAGAGCGGATACTGGCTTCTGATGGTGTTCCTGATCCCTCGGTGTGCCTTTGTATTCCTGCTCACCGGGCTGTGGGTCCCGTGTCTGTCGGCCGTATTTGCCGTATATTCCACGATGGAAAGTACGTTGCATCTGGAAGAGCAGATCCATGATGCCCATGTTCATTGAGCGTTTTTCTTCTCCTTCATCATAAAAAGCATATCTCCATTCTGCAAAAACAGCCGTTCGTGATTTTCTCCGGACGGCTGTTTTTGCATCTCGAAATTCTTCTTGCGATCTGCAGCAAAGCATGGCGTATCCATTCTGTGAAACGATGCTTTGAAAGAACGTTCCGCGCTTCCATCGAAAAGCGTCCCAGACCTTATCATAAGAAAGCACGACAGACCACTGTAAGAGTGCCGTAAGGCGGAAAGGACACAAACATGAAGTACGATGGAAGAGCCTGCAAATTCAACATGGACACCGGCTGCGTGGAGCTGCTGCTCCTGGATGGGAGGAAGATCTCTATCGACTGTACCGGGGTCGAGGATGCGCTGGACGTTACCATGACACAGCGGGCAGAACTGGACTACCTCATCTACAATGACCCCGCTGGCGTATGCAGGCCTGATTCTAAACGGCGAGCCGGAAGAATATTTGAAAAATACGGCTGGGAGCCATGGGTTAGAAGATTAAGGACAAAATACAAAAAACAGGGTGCGCCCCTGAATAGGACGCACCCTGCAAAAGACCACAGACGATAGCGATATGTACAACAGGGAGTTCCCCAGCGGGAACTTCCTGTTTTTCGTTGTTTGCATTATGAGCCTGTTCCGCCTGCCACACGGCAAATTCTCTTTGCCCTTCCTCGCTGTTCCAGCAGGCAAGGATGGCCGGATAGAATGCCCGTGCCAAACGGTCAATGACTTCATCAGGATAAGGGGAAGTGTTTGTGGACTTTTTCTTTTTGTTCAAACGCACGCTCCTTT
>ERZ1035025.1189-NODE-1189-length-13837-cov-6.341678_pt1 | contig 13837 bp, 10 predicted proteins | sample MGYA00520619_ERZ1035025 | MGnify/ENA primary metagenome ERZ1035025 (study PRJEB33766, sample SAMN09781742) | gut metagenome | biome: gut microbiome | host: Homo sapiens | place: Madagascar | study: EMG produced TPA metagenomics assembly of the PRJNA485056 data...
GCTATTAACACTGCACTTGAATTTCTTGCAAAGCCAGAGACAGCTGAGCTTCCAGTTGGAAGATATGAACTTGATGGAGATAACATTTTTGTTCTTATTCAGGATCAGACAACTGCACCAGTAGAGAACAAGCGTGCTGAGAGTCACAGAAATTATATTGATATCCAGTATCTTTTCACAGGAAAAGAAGTTCAGGGATATGCACCACTTCTTCCAGGCGTTACAGGTGAAGAGCCAGCTGGTAAAGACAATATCTTTTATGAGACAGTAGAGAATGAGCAGTTCATTACATTACATCCTGGTGAATTTACAGTATATTTTACTAATGATATCCACCGCCCTAATTGTACTATGGATGAACCTGTTAACATTCATAAGGCAGTTGTTAAGATTAAGGAAAGTCTTATTAAGTAATTGGAATAGTTGACTTGTTGATACAATATAATATTTAAAACAGAAGCACCATAAGAAGCGAATGCAATGTATTCTTATGGTGCTTTTTTTGCCTCAAATCCTTAGTAGGAAGAGGACAGAACAAATGAAAATTTTACCCACAATTTTCTTTAACATAAACCTAGATTTTACATAGTCTTTTTATAATTATGACGTTTCTTAAAAGCCAAACTAATAAGGAGAATGTCATGAGAAGGAGAAAAAATAAGATAATAGCAGGTACTGTGGTTGCTGTTATGATGGCAGGCAGTATTATGGCAAACATTTCACCGCTTATAGCAAGTCAGACGGGTGCGAATAGTGTTGCAGCAAGTGAAACCTTTAATAAAGAAGGTTTGTGGATTACAGAAATTTACCAGAATGATGTAGACAGAAGTGAGAAGAATAACACAAGAGAGAAAAGTGGGTACGAAAGTATTAAACTTTATAAGAGTACAACTGATTTGATGGAGTTTGTTGAAATAACAAGCACATATGACAAAGCTGTTAATTTCAACGATATATATGAATTTGTATATGACGATACAGTTCAGAAGGTTACTACTATGGATGGTAATGATGAAGTTATAATCCAGCCAGAGGAAAAGGTTGTACTGTGGAATTACAGAAGTGATGTTACAACTGCAATTCCAACTGAGGAAGAGTTCAGAAGAGAGATGCGTGTTCCAGATGATGCAGTTGTACTTAAGGTTACAAGTGGAGTGAACTGGGCAGTTACATCAACATTTTCATTAAAGACAAAGTCAGATGACAGAATTATCTCTACATTCAAGGCAACTGATAAGGTTGACACAATGGACGGATATTCAGTTGAACTGGCAATTCCTGATATGGGTAATGAGATGCAGGTATACCGTGAAATGTGTGAGCCTTCACCTGGATATGTATATTCAGGACAGCTTAATGGCCTTGTTAATGCCAAGGTGCCTGATAATCAGATTGCGGATGGTGTATTTATTACAGAAGTAAGGCCTAATGATATTAACAGAAGCAGTGTTTATGGAATTAGTGATGATCTGATGGAATGTGTTGAGGTTGTTAATACAACTGACCATGATGTCGACCTCAATAATGAATATCAGTTTGGATATGCTGTTAAAGAGGGAAGCAGAAAGATATTACAGCTAAGTCATTATGATGAAAATGCAGAGTCAAATATAGGTTCATCAGAAGGATGCGTTGTTCCAGCAGGAAAGACAGCGGTTCTGTGGTATTACAGAATTAATTACCTTAAGAATTATACAAGTTTTCCTACAGAGAAAGAATTCCGTGCAGCTTATAATATAAGTGATGATATTCCTGTATATTTATGCACAGGCCAGAATGGAATGAATAATACTAACCGTGTGGTTGAACTTTATAAGCTGGATTCTGATGGAACAAGAAAGATGGTTTCTTATTATTCTTATATAGGAAGTTCAGATTGTAAGGACAATAAGTCAGCAGAGCTTATGGTTAATCCGGAAGGTCCGGAAATGCTTCTTAAAACAGGTAATGCAGCAACTTCTATGGGAGTTGTTTCTGCCGACCAGTATACATATTTAAAGGATGATGGCTCTGCTTTAACTTTAAGACTTAATGATGTTGTTCCAGAATCCATTATGCAGGGAGAAGAGTTAAGAGTTAATTTTTACTTTGCGGAGAATGGCAGCCTTCCAAGAACAGGAATTACAACATATTACAGATTTGATGGAACAGGAAGCTGGTACAGTTCAACAGAGGTGAAAAGACGAGTCCCTAACCTCTATGAGGCACTGATTCCAGCAGATGAACTGTTTTCACATGATTATGTTGAGTTTTATGTAAGTGCAGATAACAGATACCGCAGTACATTAAGTGATATATACAGAGTTAATATCAGAAAGCTTAATGAAGTTGACGGTATAAGAACTAATATCAGCGACAAGCAGGAAGTAAGCGGAACGATATCTGTAACTGCCAATGATGGTGGAGATAATCATTCTTCACAGATATATGTAGACGGAACAGAGTATCAGACAGTTCCTATGCTTGAGGATGGTGCTTATTATACATTTCATGCGGATGGCAGAGACAGTTATTTTAAGAATGCACTTACAACTACAGATAACAAAACAATTGCGTCAATTGGAAAATGGCAGTACCAGATATTAGATGGACAGGCTATTCATATTGATAACAGCTACTTCACATATAACGAAGAAAATGCGTCATATGATATTACACTCAGATTCTGGGCAGGTACATATGGAGCAACTGTTGATGAATATCTTCTTCCAGATGCTAATAGAGAAGATTTCACAGTTACAAAACTTGCATTAAAGCTTATTAATGGAAATGTATATTATCCAACAAAGATTGGACCAGATGATTCGGCTACAAGTGCCAAGACTAACCTCAGTACAGCTTATGAAACAGTTCACTATATTGGTGATTCAACAGGAATGTGTCCATATATGGATGCAAGTTTTTCAATACCAGCCACAGAGGTTACAGCAGTTGGTACACAGATAGATACTACAAAGCTTTCAGATGGAGAGCATACATTAAAGGTAACTAATGGTGCAAGCACTAAAGAAGTTACAGTTATTGTGGATAACAAAGCTCCAGAAATTGACCTTGGAGTAGAAGATGGAAGCGTATTAAGTGGAAATCTTACATTTAGTCCAAAGGTTACAGAAGAACATACTTTAGATACATTTGTTGTAACTTTAGATGGTGAGCAGATTAATGACGTGTATGAGACAACAGCATATTCATTAGGAGATGGACAACATATTATCTCAGCATTTGCAAAGGATGCAGCAGGAAATGAGACAACTAAGACAGCTGTATTTACAGTTGACGGAACGCAGATAACAATTACAGCAGGTGGAACAACAGATATAACAGACAACAGTGCTTCACTTTATCTTAATGTATCTAATGTTAAATCAGATACAAAAGCAACATTTTACAAGGCAGAAAAGATTGATACAGACAGCATTAAAACTAACACATCAGAAGGAATACTTCCATATATTCAGTATACAGTCAATGTAGCTGACGCTAAGGATGATGAAATGATTGTGGCGGACTGGGACGGAAAGGCTTCCAACAATGATGGAACACATGCAGAGACAATGTATGTATTAAATACTGCAAATGGTGAATGGGACGAGATTGCAAAAGCAGACAGCAACGGAACGATTAAGGATGCAGCATTTACAGTAGCTAATCATGTAAAGAACAACACAGCGACAATTATTGTACAGTGTACAGCAGATTCAGCACTTCCTGAGTTAGACACTGTTACAGATGGAAAGCTTGATAACAATGCAGACTGGGATGGTACTACAGTTCCTAAAGATTATGATTTCTGCTTCGCATGGGAGACAGATACCCAGTATTATGCAGAGGAGTGGCAGAATCATTTTCTTAACATCAACAACTGGATTGTTAATAATGCAGAAGAGCGAAAAATAAAATATGTAATCCACACAGGAGATATCGTTGATGATGTTGATATGACTTACGAGTGGGAAAATGCTGATGAGGCAATGGGAATACTCGATAAGGCAGGTATGTCATATGGTGTTCTTGGTGGAAATCATGATGTGGCAGCAGGTCTTGCAGATTATGAGAATTATTACAAATATTTTGGAGAAAACCGTTTCAAATCACAGAATACGTATGGTGAGTCATATAAGAATAATAAAGGCCATTATGATTTAATCAGCGAAGGCGGTCAGGATTTTATTATTGTATATATGAGCTGGAATATATATCAGGAAGAAATCGACTGGATGAATCAGGTGCTTCAGCAGTACAGTGACAGAAAAGCAATACTCTGCTTCCATACATATACTAATGTAAAGCAGAGCTCAGGTACATACCTTGATTACTATGGACAGCTTGTACAGAAGAATGTAGTTGCCAAGAATCCAAATGTGTTCGCAGTACTCAATGGACATTATCACGGCTCTTCATATGAGACAGTAATGTTTGATGATGATGGAGATGGCAAGAATGACAGAACAGTATACCAGATATGTACTGATTATCAGTCAGGATTTGAAGGCGGTAATGAATATATTAAATTCCTCTATTTTGACCTTGATAACAATAAAATATACATGAATTCATACTCACCATGTATGGACGATTTCAATTACTATGATACAGATGTTCATACATTAAATGTAGAGGGAGCATCAGCAACAGGTGTTGATGAGATGGTTCTTGATGTTGAATTTAACACTAATGAGCAGACGATTCTAGAAAAGAGCTTTAACGCTTATGTATACACTAATGAAGAGATTGGAACTGCAAATGTTGATTCATCAACAGGAAAGGCTGTCCTTCAGGTAAATAACCTTGAATCAAATACTGGTTATAAATGGTATGCAGTAGTAACTAATGCAGCAACTGGTGTTAAGATGAGTGGTGTATATGAATTTACAACTGCAAAGAAGAACACAGATGTTATAACAGATGATAGCCAGGATACTTCTGATAAATCTGGAAACATCATAGCAACAGGCGACAATGCAAGAATATGGATATATATACTTGCAGGCATGTCAGCCATTGCAGTAGGTATTGTATCAGTTAAGAAGAAAAAAGAGGCATAATATTAATGGAAAACAGGAGAAGTTTATATAAGAGAACTCTCCGTGTACTGCTTCCGGTGGTGATTCTTGCGGGAATCATCATCGGAAGTTGTCAAATACAGAGAGCTCATATTAAAGCAGATAATGGCGTAGTATATGTTAAAGCAAAAGTTGTCCAGATAATTGAAGATAATTCAGGGGGACAGCCATTTAGCGGGGCACAGAAGGTAAAGGCACGAATTACGAGTGGACAGTACAGGGGACTTGATTGTGAACTGGATAATTCTAATTCATATCAGAGGGGTGCATTCTGTACAAATGGAACTAAGGTAATTGCAGTTATAAAAGATATTGATGGAACACTTACAGGTGCTGTATATAATTATGACAGAACAATGATGGTATATGTATTGCTTGGGTTGTTTTCATTAAGCCTTGTGCTTGTTGGTGGTAAGAAAGGAGCAGCTTCTTTATATGCACTTGTATTTACATTTATATGTGTAATCTGCATGTATGTTCCGCTTCTTTATACAGGTATGAATGGGGTATTTGCTGCACTTATTACATCAATTGTTATTCTGGCGGCTTCAATATACATACTCAACGGTTTTTCGTCAAAAACTATATGCGCTATAATAGGAACATCAACAGGTATTATAATATCAGGCGGACTGGCAATGATTGCAGGAAGTATGTCACATTTAAACGGATATAATATGACAGATGTTGAATCAATGATATATATTGCCAATAATTCTAAGCTGCATGTTTCAGATATATTATATGCAGGAATATTAATATCCTCTCTGGGAGCTGTTATGGATGTAAGTGTATCAATTGTAGCGGCAATAACAGAAATCCACGAAAAAGCACCGCATCTGAAGGCAAAAGAATTATTTATGTCAGGAATGCATGTGGGACATGACATGATGGGAACAATGTCCAACACACTCATTCTTGCATATACGGGCTCAGCAACAGGAACGCTTCTTACAATATATTCATATGAAATGCCGTATCTGCAGCTTATGGGGTATAACTCCATAATAATAGAAATTGTATGCGGATTATGTGGAACAATAGGAGTGATACTGACAGTTCCTATACAGGCATTTATAACAACAATGGTTTTAAAAGTAAGAAAATAAGAGCGAAAATGTTTTGATAAAAAGTTGCTATTGTTAATTAATTCGCGTATAATATAACAAGAGTTTGTTATTTATTTAACATGTTATTGGGGGAATTTAATATGTTGGCAGAGCAGGTATTGGCATTAATTATTTTTATTTCTATGTTTGTATTGATAGTTCTTGATAAGATAGAGAGGCATTATGTGACGCTTGGATGCGGGGCATTGACGCTGATTGGTGTATTTGGAATTATTATGAGATCGCCGAAGGCGATTATGAGTACTCTTAATATAAGAAGCATATTTACAACAAGCTTCTGGTATCAGTCAGGTGCAGCAGAGGAAGCCGTTACAGGTATTAACTGGTCAACTATTATATTCATTGCAGGTATGATGATTATGGTTGAGGTTATGGCTGATGCAGGATTCTTCAGATGGCTGTGTATGCTTCTTGCAAAGGCAGTGCATTATCGTACAAGAGCATTATTTATAACATTCATGATTATGTCTTTTTGCCTGGCTATGTTTATAGACAGCATAACAGTTATATTATTCTTAGCAGCTGTATCAATAGAGCTGGCAAAGATGCTAAAGTTTAATCCTGTACCGATGATTTTATCAGAGATATTTTGTGCTAATCTTGGAGGTTCGGCAACAATGTGCGGAGACCCACCTAATATAATTATTGGTACATCACTTAATTTTTCATTTTCAACATTTATTACACATACAGGATTGATTGCAGCAATCAGTATGGGGTTTATTGTAGTGTATTTTCTTATAGCATACAGAAAAGAGCTTGCATCATCATCAGACATTGATAAACTGGCAGCATCAATGCCAAGTCCGGCAGAAGCTATTGTCAACAAGAAGGATTTCGCATTAAGCTGTGTTATATTCTTCTGTGCCGTTGTAATGCTTGTGACACATGCACTGACAGGACTTACAGTTGCATTTATCGGCCTGGTTATTGCAGTATTTTCACTTATTGCATCTGGTAAGAAGGCCTTACATATGTTGAAGTCAATCGATTATAAAACACTTTTATTCTTTGTAGGATTGTTTATTGTTGTTGGTGGACTTGAGCAGACTGGCATATTGGAGATTATTGCAGCATTTATAGGTCGTGTGAGCAAGGGTAATCTTAAGCTTATGGTTGCAATTATTATTATTATTTCAGCATTTGCAAGTGCACTTATTGATAATATTCCTTTTGCAGCAACTATGGTACCGGTTATTAAGAGTCTGGCTGCGACACAAGGGGTTGACCTTTCTGTTCTTGCGTGGGCACTTTCTATGGGAACTGATGTAGGTGGAAGTGCAACACCTATAGGTGCATCTGCTAATGTTGTCGGAACATCAGTTGCAGCTAAGAATGGTTATATGATTGGTTGGGGTAAGTATTGCCGCACAGCTGTTCCGGCAACTATAATAGTTGTGCTTATATCTATGTTGTGCATATTTGTAAGGTATTGTTAATTCTTCGTGCACAAAATGTGTACAGAAATGGGGGTTTTATGGGAGAACAATTGATTATTTCTATAAGTCGTGAATATGGAAGTGGGGGACATGAGATTGCAGCGAAGCTTGCTGAAAGGTTAGATCTTGTATTCTATGACAGGTCAATGTTAGATGAGATAGCTGCAGGAATGAATGCAGATGCGGCTGAATTGCACAAATACGATGAAAAGCCAACTAACCGTTTGTTATCAAGAAGAGTTGGCAATCATACTAATTCTTATGAAGAGATTATTGCGCAATTCCAGTTTGATTATATTCGTAAGAAAGCGGAGAGCGGGGAGTCCTTCGTGGTAGTAGGACGTTGTTCGGAGACAGTTCTTAAAGATTATGACTGTCTGATGTCTGTATTTGTTACGGGTGATAAAGAACAGAAGATTCAAAGAGTTATGGAACGATATGATATTTCAGAATCTGACGCATACAGTAAGATGAGAAGACACGATAAATCCAGAAAACAGTATCATAACAAGTATTCTGATTTCAAATGGGGTGATGCAAGATATTATGATATGTGTATCAACAGTAGTCCTTTGGGAGTTGATAAGACTGTGAATGTTCTTGAGAACTATGTTAAAGAAAGAACAAGAGAATAACTTATTGAGAGTAAATAAAAGTGCATTCTGAATATATGATATCAGAATGCACTTTTAATATTATTTACCATACATGTATTTTTCAATATTGGTTGTCTGGGTTTTGGTTAATCCACCATCTTCATCTTTGAATCCGGAATATATTCTGGAAACAAGCGTACGGTTGCTGTCATAACCAACTTCGATAATAATCCAGTCCCAGCCGTCATTCTTGCTGCTGCTAAATGTTCTAAGTGCATATACGTCAAGACCGGCATCCTTTAAATATGCTTCTAAATCTTTATTATATGTCCAATCGTTATCAGAAGCTTTGCCATTGACAATAACGCCATTGTTAGCACCGCACCACATTCCACCAATCTCTTTGTTATGATAAGGTACAGGAGCATAATTCTGATTCTTATTACATAGCATAATCCATACACCATATCCGCTGGAGCTTTCAGGGTTGTCAATCTCCGGAATCTGGACATTGCCATTAATACATAAATCAAGTAGAATCTGTTCAATATGTTTGGCGTTGGTCATATCTTTAGAACGATTTGCTTTCTCAATATGTCTTATTAAAGTTGGAGTAAGGATACCAACAAGAACAGCCATAATGGCAATAACAACAATTAGTTCAACGAGACTGAATCCTTTAGAATTCTTTATTTTAAACCTTAACTTACACATAGGGAAGTACCGCCTCTCTAATTAAATTACTATATTCTTTTTTATTTATATAATTAAATAATATGTTTTATATTAAAAAAAGTCAAGGCTTGCTATATCTATTTTTAGAATTTAATTAGTTCAACAAGAAATACAGCTACACATGATGCAATTGCAACGGTTGTAAGACCTTTGCCTTTTAATGCAAATAAAACTGCAACTAAAAGACCAGCGACAGCACCAACCCACCAATTAGTTGCGTAGAATATAGCTGGGATTGTCATAGCTGTAAGAACGGCATATGGTATGTAATACAGAAAAGAACGAATAAAACGATTATTAATCTTTTCCTTAATTGCAATAAATGGTATTACTCTGATAAGGTAGGTTGTTCCTGCCAGTATCAGAAGATATATAAAGAAAGTACTGTTTTTCATAATATCCTCCTGAAGGTTTAATTGGCAGAATTATCAGTTTCATCTTTGACAGGAAAGAATATTGAACCGATAAAGGCTGCCGAGATGGCAACAATTGTAATTGTGATACCGCTTGAAATCTTAGACAGAAGCGGTACATAGTAGAATAGGCAGCTGAGTAAAATGGCTATAATTACTACGATGAGGACAGGACGTGCCTTTTTCATCTCAGGAACAACTACAGCGACAAACATTCCATAGATTGCCACACTTAAAGAACTCATAAGACGGTCTGGAAGAACATTTCCAAGGATAGCCCCGATAAATGTACCGAGTGCCCAGCCCAAATAAGGCAGGGTAGCAAGTCCGGCAAAGTAGCTGCGTTTGATTTCATCTTCCTTAGTTGCAACTGCAAATATCTCATCAGTTATAAAGAAACCAAGAAGCCAGCGGTATATACCTCGAAAACGGCTGTCAGCTTTCTGACCTATTGATATAGACATGAAAGAGTATCTTACATTAATAGTAATCTGTGATATAAGCATTTGAATGTACTGACCTGGATGAATCATGATTCCAATACCAGCAAACTGACCGGCAGATGTTACAGTTGTCATAGATATAAGAACAGCCTGCCACCAGCTAAGACCGAAGGATACGGCCATTATTCCAAATGTAAAAGAAACTGACAGATAGCCAAGGGCAATAGGTATGCCGGCTAGTAGTCCTTGTTTATAATTATTCATCTTAATTATCTCCATGTATATGTTGTTGTACTTAATATAATAAAGCTAATTACATATTTTATCACACATTTACAATAAAAGCACTTGAGAATTTTTTATGTGTAAAATATAGAAAGTGTGTATAACATACAGGAAGCATATGTTATAATATTAAAAATATGTAAATCTACAGGGGCAGGTTATGAAGATAAGAGAATTATTAGAATTGGATAAAACTACGTTGTCATTTGAGGTGTTTCCACCTAAGAAGGATATGGATTTTGCTAATGTGGAGAAGGCTGCATTTGGTATAGCACAGTTACAGCCAAGCTACATGAGCGTTACATATGGTGCAGGGGGAAGCACTAAGGGACATACAATAAGACTTGCGGGGGATATTCAGAAAAAGTTCAATGTTCCTACGATAGCACATCTTACATGTGTGTGTGCAACAAAAGAGAGCATAGAGCAGGCACTTTCACAAATGAAGGAGGCTGGGATTGAGAATATTCTTGCATTAAGAGGTGATGTGCCAAAAGATTTTAATGGAAACGCATTTACAGATTTTTCACATGCATCAGAACTTGTAAAGTTAATTAAAGAGAATGGAGATTTCTGTGTGGGTGGAGCATGTTATCCTGAGGTCCATCCGGATTCGGTAAGTAAACAGGCAGATATTGAGGGACTTAAGAAAAAGGTTGAGGCAGGCTGTGAGTATCTTACAACACAGATGTTTTTTGATAATAATATATTCTTTAACTTTATGTACAGAGTGCGTGAAGCTGGAATTGCAGTACCTATAATTCCGGGAATTATGCCTATTACAAGACAGGTTCAGGTGAAGAATGCAGTTAAACTTTCAGGCTGTAATGTTCCAGAAAGATTTAAGAATATTGTAGACAGATTTGGAGATACAGAAGCTGCTATGAAGCAGGCAGGAATTGCGTATGCTACAGACCAGATAATAGATCTTATGGCTAATGGTGTTAATCATATTCACGTGTACTCGATGAATAAACCGCAAGTTGCCAAGGGAATACAGGATAATCTTTCTGAGATTATGAAGGTGGTTGATTAAGATAAATGTTTTGTATAAACAGGAAATAGAGCAATAATTAATAAAGAAAGTTAAAGATTGGAGGAATCATAAATGTCAAATATAAAGCTTGGAAGTCATGTGGGAATGGCAGGTAAGGAAATGTTTCTTGCATCTGCGAAGGAAGCAGTTTCTTATGGTGCTAATGTATTTATGCTATACACAGGTGCACCACAGAATACAAGAAGAAAAGAAATAAGTGAGCTTAATATAGAAGCAGGCTGGAAGTACGCGAGAGAACATGGGATAGAGGAGATTATTGTACATGCACCTTATATAATCAATCTTGCAAATACAATTAAGCCGGAGACTTATGAGCTTGCTGTTGAATTTCTTGAGAAAGAAATTATAAGGACTGCTGCCATGGGAAGCCATATAATGGTGCTTCATCCAGGAAGCCATGTCAATGCCGGAGTTGAAGCCGGAACCGCACAGATTATCAAAGGACTTAATACAGTTCTTAACCAGAACGATGATGATGTATATATAGCACTTGAGACAATGGCTGGCAAGGGAAGCGAGATAGGCAGGACATTTGAAGAACTTAAGGCAATCTATGACGGTGTTGACAAGAAGGACAGATTGAGAGTGTGCTTTGATACATGCCATGTTAATGATGCTGGTTATGATTTAGTTAATCATTATGATGAAGTATTTGCAGAATTTGACAGGGTGATTGGTCTTGACCAGATAGCAGTATTCCATATCAATGACAGCATGAATCCGCTTGGAGCGCATAAGGACAGACATGCCAACATTGATAAGGGAAATATAGGATATGAGACTCTTCACAGACTTGTCCATGATGAAAGATTCTTGGATGTTCCTAAGATTCTTGAGACTCCATGGGTAGCAGTTGAAGGAACTGATAAGAAAGAGCCTCCTTATAAGGAAGAGATTGCGTGGCTGCTTAAAGATTAATAAACTGTAGGAAAGTAAGTTGTGAAAGGCGGGATAATATGTCAATACCAGCAAGTGAAGCAAAGTCAAGATTAATAGAGGGTAATAAAAGATTTATTAATGCTACAAGCAATCCGGGAGATGTTTCGCTGGAAAGGCGCGTGGATACATTAAAGAATGGTCAGCATCCATATGCGATTGTTCTGTGCTGTTCGGATTCCAGACAGGTACCGGAAGCAATATTCTCAGCGGGAATAGGGGAACTTTTTGTTATCCGCGTGGCAGGAAATGTAGTGGATTCGCATCAGCTTGGAAGTATTGAATATGCAGCAGACCATCTTGACTGTAAGCTGGTGGTTGTACTTGGACATAACCATTGTGGTGCAGTTGAGGCGGCAATAAAGCATGACCCCGACGGACATATCAAGTATATTACTGATGATATCAGGGAAGCTATTAAAGAAGAGAAGGATGAATATATTGCAACATGTCTTAATGTAAAGCATAGTGTCAAGGTGATAGAGGATAATACAGATATGAAGCTTCTTGAGGAGAAAGGTCTTGAAGTTATCGGTGCTGTGTATCATCTTGAAGATGGACATGTGGAGTTTCTGGAGTAAAGAATGGATGAATGTAACATTATCAGACTAAATAATTTAATATCGTATATATCACCTACAGAGAACCCTTTATCTGCAAATGTGGTTATGATACAGGGAAGGGAAGCACTGTGGCTGTATGATGTAGGAAACCATCCTGATATCCCACAGATAGTAGAACAATTCAGTGATGGAAGAAATATTAATGTTATATTGTCACATTTTCACGAAGACCATACAGGCAGCCTGCCAGATATTGCCTGCAATGAAATATATCAGGGAAAGTACACATACAGACATACGGGAAAAGGCGTGGTTGTACAGGAGGACATATATATTCAGGACGGTGAAGTGTCACTTCATATATTTACGCTGCCTTCAAGCCATGCAAAGGGCTGTGTTGCGTTGGAAGTAAACGAAGAGTGGTGCTTTCTTGGAGATGCATTATATGCTATGCAGAAATGCGGACATAACCTGTACAATACAGGCATACTAAAAGAAGAAATAAATGTATTGCAGAACATTAAAGCAGAAAAATTCATGCTGAGTCACAGGATACCTTTTGAAAAGCCAAAGGGGATTATTATGAGGTGGCTTGGTGAGATATATGACAGAAGGGTTAAGGGAGAGGTGTATATTGAGATCTAAATATCATTTTATTATAATCGGTTCAGGCTGGCGGGCCTTATATTATGTACGCGTAGCAAAGGCTCTGCCAGAAATATTCTGTCTTGATGCGATGTATTGCAGGACGCAGGAGAAAGCGGACTTAATTGCTGGTCAGTATCAGATACACACAACTACATCTATAGAAGAATGCGTGGCATATAAACCTGATTTTGCAGTTGTGGCTGTTAAGAAGGATGCAATATGTGATGTTTCAATGGAATGGCTTGACCGTGGAATAACTGTTTTATCAGAGACTCCGACGGCACTTGATATGGATTCGCTTAATAAACTGTATTCTTATTACAAATGTGGTAAAAAACAGGTGGTTGCTGAACAGTACAGGGAGTATCCTAATATTAAAGCATCATTAAAGCTTATTAATGAAGGAATTATTGGCGATGTCAGCTGTGCAAATGTGTCACTGGCGCATGAATATCATGGAATAAGTCTTATCAGGGCATTTCTTGGAGTTAATCCAGGAGAGAAGTATACAGTTTCAGCTAAGACATAT
>ERZ1035025.1192-NODE-1192-length-13772-cov-11.895239_pt1 | contig 13772 bp, 13 predicted proteins | sample MGYA00520619_ERZ1035025 | MGnify/ENA primary metagenome ERZ1035025 (study PRJEB33766, sample SAMN09781742) | gut metagenome | biome: gut microbiome | host: Homo sapiens | place: Madagascar | study: EMG produced TPA metagenomics assembly of the PRJNA485056 data...
ATGGTATTGAACGGATGGTAAAGTAAATAAATGCATCAGGGGAAACCTGTTGTTGCCTGTGGAGAAATCTGCAGATGACAGCAGGTTTATTTTTTTGTCCGGAAAGTTAAAAAATCAGAGACCAGGACTCCTTGGAACAGTAGGAGGTGGTTTCTGGCAAATATGTGTATGCTGGGAAAAAGCGATGTGCAAAATATCAAAAGTTTATCCTAATCCCTGACAATGCAAGCTTTTATACGGCTATACGCTCTGAAAGCCTTATAAAAGCAAGTTATAAAATCGTTAAAAGGTTGTTTGGTTTGAATTATATCCTTCAAAAGTATCATCGTTCAGTAAGTAACGTTGGTTTATTACTTGCATATAATCTTTGCATGCAGATCGTAAAGAAGCTTGGAAGAGAAAAAATGTTTGCAATGGCATGCGCATTTCCAATTATTGGTCTGATCATCATTGCAATCGCAGGATTTGTGGCACCTACGAACCCAGTCTTTGTTATCATTGGGGCAGGAATCTTAAAATTTGGTTCAGGATTGTTAACAGTTGTTGGACTTGCAATGGTTGGATACAATGCATCTCTTCCACAGCAGTCAGCAGCAACATTAAATGGAATTTCATCTACAAAATGAATCTGTCAGCTATATTATGAAAGTTTTAAAGAATGGACAGATCGGGCAATTATATTATGGAAGTGCAATACCAGATAAAGAAGATTTTACTTATTAAGAAAGAAATCTAGTCAAAGAATCACTAATAAATTTAATAGTAACTTTAAAATCATCACCTTCAAGCTATAATAAAGCAAAAGAATAGTTAGAAGGGGATTTTTATATGGCGAAATATCAAAAGAAATTAGAAGAAGACATAAGGTGCCCTCTGGAATATGGATTAACAAGAGTTTTAGACGATACAGAAATGCTAGAAGATAAAAATAATGTACCATTTTACCAAAAACATGGATTTTCTCTTATGGAAAATGGTGCGGCAATCCAGATTTGTAATTATGATAATGTGCATTAAATATTAATTAATAAATTGCGGGGATTTAATGATCAACACGTAAGCTGAAGGAATAATTTTATTTTTTTCAGAATGTTTTTTGTAGATTCCTTTATCTAGCTCTAATATTTTTTTATCAATATTTTATACAATCTGGTAGACAAGATGTTCATTGGACATATTGAAGGGGCAGAAAAAGTGATGGGAAGTTGTACATGGATGTTGATTGTATTATCAGTCATATTAACAGTGATCATGTTGCTTTTTGGAAAAAATATTTTACAGTTGTTTGGTGCAAGTAATGATACGATCATTTATGCAGTGGACTATATGAATATTTATTGTCTGGGTACGTTATTTACACAACTAACATTAGGATTAAATGCATTTATTACAGCACAAGGAAAAACATTGATCAGTATGTGCAATGTGGCAGTTGGAGCTGTGACCAATATAGTGTTGGATGCAGTATTTATGAATGGTTTTGGTTTCTCCAGCATTGATGCAGTTAACAGAAAATATGGTAGCGATCAGTTTTAACACATCATTGCAAAAGTACGGTGGAGATATGGCGGTTGCATCAATGAGTATTTTAACTAGTGTTATGCAGTTTGTTATGCTTCTTTTGCCAGGACTGGTTCAAGGAGCACAGCCAAAAAATATCGATAGGGTAAAGAAAACATTTTGTTTATTGTTGATCAGTTGTGTCAGTGGTTCCTTTTTGATCTGGCTTATTTGCATGATTTCTCCAGCAGCAGTTTCATCGATTTTTACAAATGATATGGCTTTGATTGCTTATACCAATAAAAGTATGCGAGTTTACTTGGCAATGCTTTTAATTTATGGAATACAGGTTGCGTGCCAGTATAGCTTTGTGGCATTAGATCAGGCACCGAAAGCCATTTTCCTTACGATCTGGCGAAAGATCATCATATTGATTCCATTGATCTTTCTTTTACCACATTTTATTTCAGATGCAGCAATGGGCGTTTATCTGGCGGAACCGATCGCAGATACGATCGCTGTTTGTACGACAGGACCTATGTTTTATGTTTATTACCGAAAATTGGAATAATGATTTCTGATAAACAAGTCAGCAATGACACATATGATTAATTCTGTCACAAAAAAGAAATTATCTTAATGCTAGTTATGTACTATTATTTAATGGAAATATAGCATAATGGTATATTTTAACAAATATGTAGTTATGTACATGATTGTTCATATAATGATACAATATGAAAAACAAAAAGTATTGATAAGATAGGAGAAATTTATGAAATTAAATAACAAAATCATGTTGATCACTTATGCAGATAGTTTAGGCAATGATTTGAATGAATTGAAATCTGTTATAGATAAATATTATGCAAAAGCTGTTGGAGGAATTCATATTCTTCCATTTTTCCCATCTTCAGCAGATCGAGGATTTGCTCCGATGCAATATAATCAGGTAGATGCACGCTTTGGAAGTTTTGAGGATATTAAAGAATTAAGTAAGAACTATTATTTGATGTTTGACTTTATGGTAAATCATATTTCAAGAAGTTCAACATATTTTAATGATTTTAAAGAAAAAAAGGAAGAATCAGAATATAAAGATTTTTTTATTCGTTACAAAGATTTTTGGAAAAATGGTGAGCCAACACAAGAAGAGGTAGATAAAATTTATAAGAGAAAACCAAGAGCACCATATATAGAGGTAGAATTTGGAGATGGAACAAAAGAAAAGATATGGTGTACTTTTGATGCGGAACAAGTGGACTTAAATGTACAAAGCCCCGTTGTAAAAGAGTTTATTAAAAATACACTGATCAATATGTGTAAAAAAGGAGCTTCGATTATTCGTTTGGATGCCTTTGCTTATGCAGTAAAAAAAGCGGACACTAGCTGCTTTTTTGTAGAGCCGGATATATGGAATCTTTTACATGAGATTGAAGATATATTAGAAGAATATCAGGTGATTATTCTTCCTGAAATCCATGAACACTATAGCATTCAGATGAAGATTGCAAAACAAGGATTTTGGATTTATGATTTTGCACTTCCTGTACTAGTTTTAAATGCATTATATAACGGAGAAGGGAAATACTTAAAACATTGGTTAGAAATGTCACCTAAAAAGCAATTTACTACGTTAGATACACATGATGGAATCGGAATCGTTGATGTAAAAGATTTACTTCCGGATGAAGAAGTAGAAAAAACAAAAGAACAGATGTTCGTAAAAGGAGCAAATGTAAAAAAAATCTATAATACAGAAGCATACAATAATTTAGATATTTATCAAGTAAATACAACCTATTATTCAGCACTTGGAAATAATGATGCAGCATATCTGCTTGCGAGAGCTATTCAATTTTTTGCACCAGGAATACCGCAGGTGTATTATGTAGGAATGATGGCAGGGGAAAATGATATTGAACTTATGGAGAAGACAAAAAATGGTCGAGATATCAATCGACATTACTTTTCAATGGAAGAGATAGAAGAACAACAAAAACGAAAAGTTGTTAAGGAATTAAAACGATTGATGGAATTAAGAAACGCGGAATCTGCATTTGCTCTGGAAGGAGAAATTGAAGTGAAAATTCCAAGAGAGCATTCACTGGAAATTACAAGAAGTTATGGAAATGAATCTATTGCATTAAAAGCAGATTTGCAAACATTTGATTTTTGTATTGTTAAAGAGGAAAATGTAATTTATCAAAATAATTTGCTGGGAGATTAAGCAATGGCATTGGAAGAATATGAAAAGGCGAGAAAATTAGGGCTAAAAGAATATCGAGGGGATTCTGTTAAAGGCAGATATCCTTATGTTCAGGTATTGGATGAGATATTATCATTTACAGATATTGTAGCAGAGCAGGATATAGGATTGTTGTATATCCCGATTGACTTGATCATTGGGACAAAGACAAAAGGAAGAACAAATGCTTTTTCAAGAAACTTTTATCCATTGTTAGATGAAAAATCAGAATTCGCTATAAAGTGGGAAGCTTTGTATCAAAGTCATTTACAAGAAGGAATTCGGGAACCAGTCATCGCTTATGAATTTATGCATCAGTTTTATATTCAAGAAGGAAATAAGAGAGTCAGTGTATTAAAGTACGAAGGAGCCGATAGTGTTTTAGCGAACGTTGTAAGACTGATTCCTCAAAAAGATTATACAGAAGAAAATCAGATTTATTATGAATTTTTGGATTTTTACAGATTATCCAAAAATTATAATATCTATTTTCAAAAATCACAAAGATTTTCAGAATTAGCGAATTGTTTTTTGAATATCTTTGAAGTTCCATGGAGTGAAAAAAATCAGAAAGATTTTCAGTCATCCTATTATAATACGGTTATGATTATGAAAAAAATGAAAAAGTATCCAGGAACAATAGGAGACGCAATATTATCATATATTAAAATCTTTGGGGCCAAAGCATGGCTGGAAGAAGATAAAATGCAGATGCAGAAAAATATGTTAAAAGCATGGGACTATATGGTTTTGTTTGGAAAAAAGAATGATACAAAATTGTTGGAAACGCCTGAAAAATCTGAAGCAAAAATAGGAGGATTGTTCCAGAAAAAGCATCTTAAAATAGCTTTTATAAATGTAAAATCAGCAAAAACAAGTATATGGACATATAGTCATATGGAAGGGAAAAAACAACTGGAAAAGAAATTTGGGGATAAAATTTCAGTGATAACATATGATAATATAAGAAATGAGGAACAAGCAATTCATGCTATAAAAAATGCAATTGAAAGAGGATGTCAGGCAATTTTTACAACAACACCTGTTCTTTTAAATGCAAGTCTGAAAATGTCAGTAGAATATCCTAAAATTAAGATTCTTAATTGTTCTTTAAATATATGGTGCGGACATATGAGAACCTATTATGGAAAATTTTATGAGACAAGATTTCTACTAGGTTTACTTGCAGGAATTTTAACAGATACAGATCAAATAGGTTACATAGCAGATTATCCGATATATGGAATGATTTCAAATATTAATGCTTTTGCGTTGGGAGTAAGGATGACAAACCCTAGAGCAAAGATACATTTAGTGTGGTCTACAGTAAAGAATGACACAAAGAGGATATTGAATGATGAGAATATAACTTATATTTTAGGACAGGATTTAACAACACCGGATCAGCAATGCAGCGAATTTGGATTATTTTCTAAAAAAGGAGATGAAATTCAACATATTGCAATACCGATATGGAATTGGAATGTTTTTTATGAAAAGATTATAAAAAGTATTTTTGATAAAAGCTGGGATCGTAATAATTTTTTGAAAGAAGGGAAAGCAATCAGTTATTGGTGGGGATTATCCGCAGGGGCAGTTTCAATTGCTTATACGAGTTGTCTAGATGAAGAAACAAAACGATTCATAGAATTTGTAAAACAATCAATTGCGGATGGAAAATTTCAGATTTATGAAGATATGTGTGCGACAGATATAATTGAGATGGATTCCCTTTATGAAAATATTATAGGAGAAATTCCGTCGATTGATTATTTGGAAGAGTCAGCGAAAAAAATTGTAGAGTTGCAAGGAACAAAAACAGCAAAAAAAGGATTGTAAGATGAAAATATTAGTAATAGCTGATGTAGAATCCAAATCTTTATGGGATTATTTTCATCCAAAAAAGTTAGAAGGAATTGAATTGATCATTTCTTGTGGAGATTTAAATCCGAAATATTTATCATTTCTGGCTACTTTTTTTCATGGGGATGTGCTATATGTTCATGGAAATCATGATGAAATTTATGAGAGTGATCCACCGCTTGGATGTGTTTGTGTAGAAGATCGAATTGTTGTATATAAAGGGATCAGAATTATGGGTCTGGGAGGATCGATTGATTATAATGGAGGAAAATTTCAATATACGCAAAAAGAAATGAATCGTAGATGTCGAAAATTATGGTTTGCCTTAAAAAAGCATAGTGGAATTGATATTTTAGTGACACATGCACCAGCCTTTAAGATGAATGATGGAATAGATTATCCACATCAGGGATTTCAGGCATTTCAAAAAATCATAGATTATTGGCATCCAAGATTCTTTGTTCATGGACATATTCATTTGAATTATGGACATGATATGAACAGAGTATCACAATATAAAAGTACGGTCATTGTAAATGCATATGATCATTATGTGATTGAATGGTGAAAAATAAGTAAGAAATCTAAAAAAAGCTGTCCTATGTGGCAGCTTTTTTAGATTATTCATCATCTTTTTTGATAATATGGTTTTGTTTTCGATATTCACTTGGAGATATACCATATGTATTTTTAAAAGCCCGTGAGAAATGTAGCTGATTTGGATAGCCAACATTTTCACAGATATCTTTGATAGGAAGGTCTGTTGTTTTTAATTGATCAGCGGCTTTTCCCATGCGATAAGAAATTAAAAATTGTTGTGGACTTTTCCCGATGTTATCATGAAATATCTTTCCAAAGTAACTTCGATTAAGATTACAAAATTGTGCCATATTTTCAACAGTAATATTGCGCATATAATTTTGTTCAATAAATGAAATCGCCTCTTTTATATAAAAATCGCTTAATTTTCCAGATTGAACATCATGTTTGGAACTGGAAGACTGAATCAACTGATTTAGTATCAGATACATATAACCAATTAAATGAAGGGGAGGTTCATTCGAATGATGAGCTATATATAAAATTAGATCACGAAGTTTGTGAGCTGATTCTATAGAATTAGGGTGATAAATAGGTTTTTTGAAAGTAACCCCAGATTGATCAAGAAATTCTTTTACTTTCATACCATCAAATTCAACCCAAGTATATTCCCATGGATCATTTTCATCGGCGAAGTAGTGGTTGATCGTATTCGGACAAATCAGAAATCCCATATCTTTTTCTAATTTATATTCTCGTAGTTGGTTTTGGTAAGTAGAAAGAAGAGTTCCTTTTCCTGAAATTATATAATGAAAGAGATAATGATTCCTGACAAATGGTCCAAAGGAATGTAAGGGGGAACATTGTTCATAACCAAATTGGTATATATTAAGATCAATAAATCGTTCATTCGGGAACATGGAAAAAGTATTTTGGCTCATAAAGACTCCTTTCATAAATAAATATAAGGTTTTTTTTATTATATATCAAAATGCTAGATGAATTCAACAAAAAAAGGAATAGATAGTATTTTGATATATAACATCTTAAGTTAATCCATTCCTTGTTTTTGTGTATAATGCTATAATAAAACCAGTTTCTCGAGGGATAGTTGTACAAAGATTATAAAAAGGAGGATAAACATTTGAAAAAACAATGGATAAGAATTATCTCATTTATTATGATGATATGCATGATTAGTATGGTATCGATAGGATGTGGTCGTTCGAATCAAGATTCAGGCAAAAAGGTAACTATTAATATATTAAATTATAAAAGGGAAACCGTAGACATCTTGCAAAAGATGATTGATAAATTTGAAAAAGAAAATCCTAATATTCACATTCAGATGGATTCGCCAAGTGATGCAATGACAATTTTGAAAACTCGTTTGGTAAAAGAAAATCCACCAGATATAGCGATTTTAGGAGGTGAACGTTCTTATGCTGATTTTGTGGATGCAGATACGATAGTAGATATAAGCAATTATAAAGGACTTGATAAAGTAAAAGACGTCTATAAAGATATGGCAAAGCAATTGGAACTGAGTAAGAAAAAAGGAACATATTGTGTACCATATGCAGCAAATGCCGCTGGCGTTCTTTATAATAGGGATATGTTTAAAAAATATGGATGGAAGATTCCTGAGACATGGGATGAATTTATCGCTCTTTGTAAACAGATTAAATCAGATGGAGAGACACCTTTTTATTTTATGTTAAAAGATTCCTGGACAGGAATTACTCCATGGAATGCATTAGCAGCAAACCTTACTTCAACAACAATTTATGATAACGTTAATCAAGGAAAAGATTCTTTCTCAAATCATTATGGAGAACCGGCTAAAAAATTGAAAGAACTTTTAAATTATGGGCAGAAGGATCCATTTGCATATTCTTATAATGATGGAACGACTGCTTTTAGTAAAGGTGATTCTGCAATGCTTCTTACTGGAAACTTTGCAATTCCTCAGATTCGAAGTACAAATCCAGACATGAATCTTGGTGCGTTTACATTACCTGTATTAAATGATGCATCAAAAATAAAATTAGTATCAGGAATTGATGTCATGTTTAGCGTTATGAAGGCAGATCATAAAAAAGAATGTTTAAAATTTATTGACTTTATGTTACAAGATGAAAATGTTGCAACCTATATGAAACAAGCTAGTTCTGTTTCCTGCATCAAAGGAAACTTCCCTGTTCCAGCTGATTTAAAAGAAATGGAAAAATATTTTAATAATAATAAGGTTGTTGACTTTCCAGATCATCATTATCCAGCAGATCTTCCAGCAGGTGATATGATCCAAGGATACTTAATGAACAATGATATAAAAACATTTTTAAATAAGTTTGATACAGAATGGAAGAAGAGTAATCGAAATTTAATTCGAAAACTTCAGAAATAAAAAGGAGGATGTTATGAAGAAAGTTAAACTTGGAAAAACCTATAAATTATTTGTACTTCCCATATTGATCTGTTTCTTTGCATTTAACACGTTCCCGTTAATTAATGCAGTTGTATACAGTTTGACAGATTCTAGAGGTTTTGGAGATTTCAACTGGGTAGGGTTTCAGAATTATTTCGATATGTTTAAGGATAGCAGAATTTTGAATTCATATTTATTTACATTTAAGTTTGCAATAACAGCAACAATCATAGTAAATGTGATCAGTATCTGCCTTGCAGTTTTGTTAAATTCAAAAATTAAAGGAAAAAGTTTTTTCAGAGGTCTGTATTTTTTACCAAATATTCTTGGAGGATTAGTTGTAGGTTATGTATTTAATTTCTTTTTTACATTTATTCTTCCAAGCTTTGGTAAATTGATTGGAAATGAATTTTTAAGTACCAGTCTTTTAAGTAATGAAAGTACTGCGTGGTTTGCAATCATTATATGTACAGCATGGCAGGCAATTGCCTTCAATACGATCATTTACATTTCTGGTTTACAGACAATTCCTGAGGATGTATATGAGGCAGCAGCCATTGATGGAGCTGGTCCATGGCAAAAATTCTGGCATATTTCATTTCCTTTGATAGCACCATTTTTTACGATTAATATGGTATTATGTATGAAAAACTTTTTAATGGCTTTTGATCAGATTGTAGCAATGACTGGAGGAGGACCAAATAGTTCTACAGAATCCATATCATATCTTATTTATAAGACAGGACTTAGCGGAAGTCAGTTTGGATATCAGTGTGCAAACTCAGTAATCTACTTCATAGTAATTGTATTAATTTCTGTATTTCAGATGAAGTTTTTAAATAAGAGGGAGGTACAGTTATAATGGCAACGATTAAGAAAAAAATAAAAAATAAAGGAAATATAGCAGTTTGGGGAAGGACCTTATTGCTGATTCTGTTGGCATTGACAATAGTTTTTCCTTTATATATGACAGTGATAATTGCATTTAAACAGCCTACAGAGATGACAAATGATGTTTCTGGAGCATTGGCGTTTCCACGACATTTCAGTTTTCAAAATTTTATTCAGGCGATTCAGACAACAGATTTCTTTCATACAATAGGTAATTCTTTGTTTATCACAATCGTGACATTGATCGTTGTTGTTATCTTTCATTCTATGGCAGCATATGCGATTGGACGAAAAATGAATAAACATAAGAGCTTTAATTTCCTTTATTTATACTTTATCAGTGGAATGTTTGTTCCATTTTCAATGTTGATGCTTCCACTTGTAAAAGAGACAAGTATTATTGGAATTGATAATAAACTTGGATTGATCATACTGTATACGGTATTTTTCTTCCCGATGAATTTATTGTTATATACAGGGTATTTAAAGAATATACCATTAGCGTTGGAAGAAGCGGCTTATGTAGATGGTGCAACGACTTGGACAACATTTTGGAAAGTGATCTTTCCATTATTAAAACCGATGCATGCCACAGTTATTGTTTTAACGGCACTGAGTGTATGGAATGATGTTATGACGCCACTGGTTATTCTAAGTGGTGGAAGTGGTAAGGATACAACATTACCTTTAGCACAGCTTTTATTCCAGACTCAGTTTGGAACTAATTATAACTTGGCATTTGCATCCTATTTATTAGCATTAGTACCTATTTTGATTTTATATTTATTTGCACAGAAACAGATTATTAACGGTGTAGTAAATGGTTCCGTAAAATAAATGTAAAATGAAAAGTTTTAGAATTGACACCATAGAAAGGAAGAAGGATGAGTATTCACTTTAAAAAAGATAATAAGATCATACAAATAGATACAGCAAATTCGATGTATCAAATGCAGATTGATAAATATGATAGATTGATTCATTTATATTATGGAAAAAATATAGGAGATGATGATTTAAGCTATCTGGTCCAAAAATATGATAGAGGATTTTCTCCAAATCCTAATGAGGTTGGAAATGACAGAACATATTCGCTTGATGTACTTCCACAAGAATATACAGGGGCAGATAATGGGGATTATAGAATTTGCTGCTTGGAAGTTTGTAATAAAAATGGGAACAGACAAGTTGATCTGAAATACAAATCTCACAAGATATACAATGGAAAATATTCATTAGACGGATTGCCGGGATTGTTTGATTATAAAGGGGATGCACAGACATTAGAAATTTTAATGCAGGATGATGTCACAGGACTTGAAGTAAGATTATTATACGGAGTGTTTGAAAAAGAAGATGTCATAACAAGGTCTGTGATCGTAAAAAATCATAATAAAGAAAAAGTGCAAATTGAGAAAATTCTTTCTGCCAATCTTGATTTTTCATATGGAGATTTTGATATTATCAATTTTACAGGACGACATACTATGGAACGACAGATGCAAAGATCAAAAGTAACACAGGGAATTTACCAAATAGGAAGTATTCGAGGAACTTCTAGTCATCAGCAGAATCCATTTGGAATTCTTTGCGAGAGAAATGCATCAGAAACATATGGAGATTGTTATGGACTCTCATTTTTATATAGTGGAAACTTTGTAATAGAAGTTGAACAAGATCAATTTTTTCAAACAAGAATGGCAATGGGAATTCATCCGCATGATTTTAGTTTTATCTTAGAATCAGAACAAGAATTTATTGCACCAGAAGTAGTTATGAGCTATAGTAGTTGCGGTTTTGAAAAATTATCACATAATTATCATAAAATTTTTAGAGAGAATCTTTGCAGGAGTAATTATATCAACAAAAGACCACCAATTCTTGTGAATAATTGGGAGGCTACCTATTTTGATTTTACAGGGGAAAAATTGATAGAAATTGCAAAGCAGGCAAAAGATCTTGGGATTGAAATGCTTGTTATGGATGATGGTTGGTTTGGAAAGCGTGATGATGATAACAGTGGACTTGGTGATTGGTTTGTAAATGAAGAAAAATTAGGATGCAGTTTGTCAGAGTTTGTAAATCAGATTAATGAGATCGGTTTGAAATTTGGACTATGGTTTGAACTAGAGATGGTAAGCGAAGACAGTTGCCTGTATCGAGAACATCCAGAGTGGTGTCTTACAGTTCCAGGGAGAAAACCATTTAGAGGAAGAAATCAGTTGTTACTTGATATGGGAAGAAAAGATGTGCAAGAATACATTAAAAAATGCTTTTTTGATATAATGGATCAAGCCAATATTGAATATGTCAAGTTAGATATGAATCGAAGCATTGGAAATGTATATGCAAATGATCTTCCAGCACAACGTCAAGGGGAAGTACTTCATCGATATGTATTAGGTTTGTATAATGTGTTAAATGCTATCGTAGAACGATATCCAGATCTTTTGATTGAGTCTTGTTCTGGAGGTGGAGGAAGATTTGATGCTGGAATGTTGTATTATGCCCCACAGGCATGGTGTAGCGATAATACAGATGCTATTGATCGAATAAAAATTCAATATGGAAGTTCCTTTGGCTATCCAATCAGTTCTGTTGGCTCTCATGTGTCAGTGTGTCCAAATGAACAGACCGGAAGGACGGTTCCGATTGAAACAAGAGGTGCTGTAGCTATGGCAGGTACTTTTGGTTATGAGCTGGATTTAACACAGATGAATGATGAAGACAAAGAAGCAGTAAAGATACAGATTGAACAGTATAAAAAATATGCTGATATAATTCGTCAGGGACAATATTACAGGATTACAAATCCAATGGAAAATACTGAATTTGCTGCATGGGAATTTGTATCAGAAGAAAAAGAGCAAGCATTGATGTTTTATACGGCATTAAATAGTAACAGCAATGGAAGAGTTCATTTATTAAAATTTAAAGGATTGGATCCAGAAAAAATCTATGTGATAGAAGGAAACACGAGAAAATATTATGGAAAAACTCTTATGTATGCAGGAATACCAGTTCCAATGAGAGTGAAAGAATATGAAACAATGACATTTTATGTAAAAGAAGCGTTGCTTTAAAGTGAAAGGAGATTTATATGGCAAATTTATCATTATCTCATGTTAATAAAGTATATGACAATGGGTTTGAAGCAGTAAAAGATTTTAATTTAGAAATAGAAGATAAAGAATTTATTATTTTTGTAGGTCCATCTGGATGTGGAAAATCAACAACATTACGTATGATAGCAGGATTGGAAGATATTAGTAGTGGAGAATTAAAAATTGATGGAAAAGTAATGAATGATGTAGAACCGAAAGATAGAGATATTGCGATGGTATTTCAGAATTATGCATTGTATCCACATATGACTGTATTTGATAATATGGCTTTTGGGTTAAAATTAAGAAAATTACCGAAAGAAGAAATTAAAGAAAAGGTTGTTCATGCAGCAAAAATTTTAGATTTGGAACATTTACTGGATAGAAAACCGAGTGCGTTATCAGGTGGACAGCGACAAAGAGTTGCAATGGGACGTGCTATTGTAAGAAACCCAAAAGTATTTTTAATGGATGAACCATTGTCAAATCTGGATGCAAAATTAAGAGTACAGATGCGTCAAGAAATTTCAAAACTTCACAGACAGCTAGGAACTACTATTATTTATGTAACTCATGATCAGACAGAAGCTATGACATTGGGAACAAGAATCGTAGTTATGAAAGATGGAGTCGTACAGCAAATTGATACTCCATACAATTTATATAACAAACCTAAAAACATGTTTGTTGCAGGATTTATTGGGTCACCACAGATGAATTTATTAGATGCAATATGTAAAGTTAAAGATGATGAGGCATATTTAGAAGTTGGAAATAATAAGATCAACCTTCCAAAAGAGAAATCAGAAAAGCTGATTAAAGAAAATTATGCTGATAAAAAGATTGTCATGGGAATTCGTCCTGAAGATATTTATGATAGCGAATCTTTAGAGAGTGATGTTGATAAGGTAATGCTACATGCGAAAGTATCAGACATGGAAATGCTTGGAGCAGAAACATTCTTATATTTTGATATCAATGGAAATTCAATAACAGCACGAGTTGATCCAAAAACAACAATTAAAACAGGTGATACAGCAGAAATTGCATTAGACATACATAAAATACACCTTTTTGATAAAGAAACATCAAAAACGATCATTAATTAAGTAGGATCAGATGATCTGAAAGTAAAATTTTAAATAAATATAAACAACTCATTTTTTGAATAATTATATTTGACTTTTTCAAAAAATAA
>ERZ1035025.1193-NODE-1193-length-13766-cov-139.115674_pt1 | contig 13766 bp, 10 predicted proteins | sample MGYA00520619_ERZ1035025 | MGnify/ENA primary metagenome ERZ1035025 (study PRJEB33766, sample SAMN09781742) | gut metagenome | biome: gut microbiome | host: Homo sapiens | place: Madagascar | study: EMG produced TPA metagenomics assembly of the PRJNA485056 data...
TCCGTTATAAGGGAATCGTCTGCGACCGATGCGGTGTAGAGGTTACAGAGAAGAAGGTTCGTCGTGAGCGTTCTGGTCACATCGAGCTTGTTGTACCAGTGGCTCACATCTGGTACTTCCGTTCTCTCCCTAACAAGATTGGTTACCTTCTCGGTATGCCAACCAAGAAGCTTGATGCTGTTATCTACTACGAGAAGTATGTAGTGATCCAGCCTGGTATTCTCGAGGGTAAGACTGATGCTGACGGCATTGAGTTGAATGGTTCTCATAAGCTCGACCTCTTGTCAGAGGACGAGTACATGGCTATTCTTGATCAGTACGACCCAAATGGTGATAACGAGCGTCTGGAAGATACAGATTCTAATAAGTTCGTTGCCAAGATGGGTGCCGAGGCTATCTATCAGTTGTTGCAGAATGTGGATCTCGACTCTTTGTCATACGAGCTCCGCGACCGTGCCAACAATGACTCTAGCCAGCAGCGCAAGACTGAGGCATTGAAGCGCTTGAACGTAGTAGAGGGCTTCCGTGCCAGCAAGGGAATCAACAAGCCTGAGTGGATGGTGATGAAGATCATCCCTGTTACTCCTCCAGAGCTTCGTCCTTTGGTACCACTGGATGGTGGTCGTTTTGCCACATCAGACTTGAATGATCTCTATCGTCGTGTCATCATCCGTAACAACCGTTTGAAGCGATTGGTTGAAATCAAGGCTCCTGAGGTGATCCTCCGTAACGAGAAGCGTATGTTGCAGGAGGCTGTTGACAGCTTGTTCGACAACTCACGCAAGAGTTCTGCTGTAAAGAGTGAGAGCAATCGTCCTTTGAAGTCACTCTCTGACTCTTTAAAGGGTAAGCAGGGTCGTTTCCGTCAGAACTTGCTGGGTAAGCGTGTAGACTATTCTGCCCGTTCTGTAATCGTTGTAGGTCCAGAGTTGAAGATGGGTGAGTGTGGTCTTCCAAAACTGATGGCTGCAGAGCTTTACAAACCATTTATCATCCGTAAGTTGATTGAGCGTGGTATCGTAAAGACTGTCAAGAGTGCCAAGAAGATTGTTGATCGTCGTGAGCCAGTTATCTGGGATATTCTGGAGAATGTGATGAAGGGTCATCCGGTTATGTTGAACCGTGCCCCTACACTTCACCGTCTCGGTATCCAGGCATTCCAGCCTAAGATGATCGAGGGTAAGGCTATCCAGTTGCACCCATTGGCATGTACAGCGTTCAATGCCGACTTCGATGGTGACCAGATGGCTGTTCACCTTCCATTGAGCAACGAGGCTATCTTGGAGACTCAGATCCTGATGCTCCAGAGCCACAACATTTTGAACCCTGCTAATGGTGCGCCTATCACAGTTCCTTCTCAGGATATGGTGCTTGGTCTCTACTATATTACAAAGATTCGTCCAGGTGCTAAGGGCGAGGGCTTGACATTCTATGGTCCTGAGGAGGCTTTGATCGCTCGTAATGAGGGTCGTTGTGATCTCCATGCCTTGGTAAAGGTGATCGTTGACGACTTGGTTGACGGTAAGATCCAGAAGCGTATGATTGAGACCTCTGTAGGTCGTGTTATCGTGAATGGTATCATCCCTGATGAGGTAGGCTTCTTCAACGACGTTATCTCTAAGAAGACACTCCGCGGCTTGATTTCTAATGTAATCAAGGCTGTTGGTATGGCAGAGGCTTGTGCCTTCCTTGATGGTATCAAGAACCTGGGTTATCGTATGGCATACGTTGCTGGTTTGTCATTCAACCTTGGCGATATCATCATCCCACCTGAGAAGGAGGAGATTGTTGAGCGTGGTCGCAAGGAGGTTGAGGAAATCACCAACAACTATAATATGGGTTTCATCACCAACAAGGAGCGTTACAACCAGGTAATCGATGCGTGGACTCACGTAAATACCGATTTGGGTAATATCCTGATGAAGGAGATGACTGAGGCTGATCAGGGATTCAACGCCGTTTACATGATGCTTGACTCTGGAGCCCGTGGTTCTAAGGATCAGATTAAGCAGTTGTCTGGTATGCGTGGCTTGATGGCTAAGCCTCAGAAGGCTGGTGCAGAAGGTGCGCAGATTATTGAGAACCCTATCCTTTCTAACTTTAAGGAGGGTATGTCTGTGTTGGAGTACTTTATCGCTTCTCACGGTGCTCGTAAGGGTCTTGCTGATACCGCGATGAAGACTGCCGATGCTGGTTACTTGACTCGTCGTCTTGTTGACGTATCTCATGATGTCATCATTACTCAGGAGGATTGCGGTACCTTGCGTGGCTTGGTTTGCACCGCTTTGAAGAATGGTGATGAGATTATCTCTTCTCTCTATGAGCGTATCTTGGGTCGTGTATCTGTACACGATATCATCCACCCTACAACAGGTGAGTTGATCGTTAAGTCTGGTGAGGAAATCACAGAGGCTAAGGCTAAGATCATCGATGAGTCACCAATCGAGAGCGTTGAGATCCGTTCAGTACTCACTTGTGAGAGCAAGAAGGGTGTCTGCATGAAGTGTTACGGACGTAACTTGGCTACAGCTCGTATGGTTCAGCTCGGTGAGGCTGTGGGTGTCATCGCTGCACAGGCTATCGGTGAGCCTGGTACTCAGCTTACTCTCCGTACCTTCCACGCCGGTGGTATTGCGTCTAACGCTGCTGCCAATGCTAAGATTGCTGCGAAGAACAAGTCTCGCATCGAGTTTGATGAGTTGAGCACTGTTCCATTCGTAGAGGAAGATGAGGAAGGCAACGATATCAAGTGCGAGAAGGTAGTAAGCCACTTGGCTGAAATCCGTTTCGTAGATCCAAATACGAACATCGTTCTTGCTACATTGAATGTACCTTACGGTTCTTCTTTGTATCACAAGGAGGGTGAGGTTGTTGAGAAGGATACTGTGATTGCTCGTTGGGACCCATTCAACGCCGTTATCGTTAGCCAGTACGCTGGTACCTTGAAGTTCAATGACGTTCAGAAGGATCAGACCTACCGTGCCGAGGTCGATGAGACTACTGGTTTGGAGGAGAAGATCATCACCGATTCTAAGAATAAGGCGATGGTTCCTTCTTGTGATGTTATTGATGCAAACGGTGAGATTGTAGGTACATATAACTTCCCTGTAGGTGGTCACCTCGTTGTAGAGGATGGTCAGACTATTAAGACTGGTGAGGTCTTGGTTAAGATTCCTCGTGCCGTAGGTGGTGCTGGTGATATCACCGGTGGTCTTCCACGTGTAACCGAGCTTCTTGAGGCTCGTAACCCATCTAACCCAGCTGTCGTATCTGAAATCGATGGTGAGGTAACTATGGGTAAGGTAAAGCGTGGTAACCGTGAGATCATCGTAACCTCTAAGACTGGCGACCAGAAGAAGTATCTCGTATCACTCTCTAAGCAGATCCTGGTACAGGAGCATGATGCCGTACGTGCTGGTACTCCTCTTTCTGATGGTAGTGTAACTCCAGGCGATATCCTCGCTATTATGGGTCCTACTGCTGTTCAGGAGTACATCGTTAACCAGATTCAGGACGTTTACCGTCTCCAGGGTGTGGCTATCAACGATAAGCACTTCGAGGTGGTTGTTCGTCAGATGATGCGTAAGGTTCGTATTGACGATCCAGGTGATACAACATTCTTGGAGCAGGAGTTGGTTGATAAGCTCGACTTCGCTGAGGAGAATGACCGTATCTGGGGTAAGAAGGTTGTTACCAATGCTGGTGACAGCACTGAGCTCAAGCCTGGTCAGATCATCACAGCCCGTAAGTTGCGTGATGAGAACTCTGCATTGAAGCGTCGCGATATGAAGCTTGTTCAGGTTCGTGATGCCGTAGCTGCAACATCTACTCAGATCCTCCAGGGTATTACCCGTGCCGCTCTTGGTACCAAGAGCTTCATGAGTGCCGCTTCTTTCCAGGAGACCACTAAGGTCTTGAACGAGGCTGCTATTCGTGGTAAGGTAGATTACCTTGAGGGAATGAAGGAGAATGTTATCTGCGGTCACTTGATTCCAGCAGGTACCGGTCTCCGCCAGTGGGAGAAGCTTGTTGTTGGTTCTAAGGAAGAGTACGAGCGCATGCAGGCTAACAGAAAGAATGTACTCGACTATGCAGATTCTCCAATCGTGGACTAATCTGTAGGGTAGAGTAACATATATATAATAAGGTATAAGAGCCATAGGTGAGTCATCATCTATGGCTCTTTTCTTTATATTGCCTGCCTGTTGATGATATCAAATCAACTTTTTAATATTTTTTCTTCTTTTGGGGTTGGGAATTTGATACCTTGATGTGTTCTTGGGATAAACAATACAGATAAAAATAGAAATGGAAAAGATAGAACAACTTTTTCGCCAGCATTATTCAAGGATGTTTCTCGTTTCGAGGATGATTCTAGGGGATGAAGAGACCGCAAGGGATGTGGTGAGCGATATTTTTGCAGATATGCTTAGTGGAAAGCTGCGGATTCCGCCCAATAGTACGGAAGGTTACTTTGTCGTTCTTACTCGAAACCGATGTTTGAATTCTCTCAGAAAGATGACCCTTCATAAAAAGGTCAAGGCTGGTCTTAAGGTGGATCATGCGGTAGATATCGTGCATGATGAAAACCGAATCATTCGCGAGATAGACCATGAGATGAGCAAGGCTGATCAGATGCTTCGTTTTATAGACCGGGAATTGACGCTCCAAACACGTCGGGTAGTCAATATGCATTATTGCCAAAAGCTCACTTATCGTGATATCTCTGAAGAGTTAGGCATCAGTGAGGCTGCCGTCTATAAGCATCTTGCTCAAGGCATCAAACGAATAAAAGAACATTTTAATCCCAAGAACAATGGATAAGTTAACACAGGTAATCGACATGATTGAGCACCCAGAGCATTATTCTGAGTCTCAGATTAAGGAGATTCTTCAAGATGAGGAATCTCGCCAGACCTATCTCACAATGATGGAGATGCGTATGGCTTTTGATAAGGAAGCGACGGAGAAAGATTTGGATGTAGACAAGGAATGGCAATTGTTTGCAGAACAGCATCCGGTAGTGAAGTCCCGTTTTGATTGGCACAAACTCGCAGCTTCCTTTATTGGTGTATGTTTGCTGTCTGGTATCGCCTTTGCTGCCATTCATACATTCAGTTCGCATCGTCAGGTAGAAGAAACATCGGCAGGGGATACGTCTCAGGTAAAAGTAGCATCCTTTACAAATACTGCTGTTGTCAGTGATAAAGCTACGTCAACTGATGTCAAAAAGGAAATTGTGCATAAGACTTTCGACAATGTTTCCTTAGAAACGATGCTCGGAGAAATGGCAGAGTATTATGGAGTGAAGATTGTGTTCCAGAACCAGGAAGCCAAGCAGCTTCGTTTCTATTATGAATGGAACAGCGAGAACAGTCTGCAGAGTGTAGTGGATGAATTGAATCATTCACAACAGATAATTCTCTCTTTGGACAATGAGCAACTTGTTGTAGAATAATCCTGTCGCTGACAGGTCTGTTTGCAAGTTGGCTTATTTGTAATATGTATCAAATCAATATAAAAATTATGAAGAAATATATGTTCGCTTTCCTGATGTGTCTGTTGGTACAGGCATCGTTTGGACAGCGCATCTCTCGAAGCTATAACAACCGTTCCATGTCTGAAGTCCTGAAGGATTTAGACAAGGCTACCCGTCGATATAAAATCAGTTTTATCTATAATGAACTGGAAGATTTCACCGTCACTACCTCTTTCCGTAATCTCGATTTGCAGGAAGCTTTGGGGCGGGTCTTTGGATTTTATCCGATGAAGGCTACGATAGAGGATAGCTTGATATTCGTGGAATGTACCCAAAAGGAACCTACTAAATTGATGGGACGGGTGATTGATGAACGTCATCGACCAGTGGAGTTTGCCAATGTGGCTTTGCTCAATCCCAGGGATTCTTCCTTTCTCACAGGTGGTGTGACCAATGCCAGCGGCAATTTCGTGATACCTTGTGGCATGAAGAAGGTTCTCGCCAAAGTAAGTTGCGTGGGTTATCACACCTTATATAATATATATAATGTGGGAAAAGTCGAAAATGTTGTGTTGAAGGAGAGTACCATGCATATCAATGGTGTTACGGTGAAGGCGAAGTTGCCCTCTTTCAAGATGGGACGTGAAGGAATGCTCATAGACATACAGCATTCTGATTTGTCAAAAGTAGGAGATGCCGTTGATGTACTCCGACAATTACCTCGCATCAATGTAAGTAGTACCGATGTCATCAGCGTTTATGGCAAGGGTACACCTATTATATATATCAACAATAAACAGGTGAGAGATTCCAGGGAATTGCAGCGCCTGAAGTCTGATGCCATCAAGAATGTGGAAATCATTACTTCGCCTGGTGCCAGATATGATGCCACGGTTAGCTCTGTCATACGTATCCGAACCGTCAAGAAGCAGGGCGAAGGGGTGAGTGAATCCTTGAATTCTATGGTATGGTATAATGGATATCTGGGAGGGTCAGAACAGCTTAGTCTCAATTATCAGAGTGAAAAGCTCAACTTGTTTGGGTCTCTTTGGGGATATACAAGAGGGCATAAGGAGGCTACTTCGCTAATTCAGCATATTGAAGGAACGAAGAATGTTACCGTAAACCAGTATGATCCCTTATCCTATCGCAATACAATGGGAGAAGTAAACTTTGGTTTCAATTATGACCTCAATGATGAAAACTCTATCGGTGCTTCTTATGATTTAGAATGCGAACCCTATGCGAAAGGGCATGCTGATGGACAGCAGGAAATATTTAATGAGGGACAACCTGTGGATATCATCAAACAGAAAGTATTGGCCGATGATATAGGTGGTCCTACCCATGAGTTAAATGCTTACTATGTGGGAAAGGTCAATAAACTGGGAGTAGATTTTAATGGAACCTATCTCTGGCAAAAAACTGGGCGGGATATGTTGGAAACAGAAGAGGCTACCGTATTGGAAAATCGGGAAATCCATACTGCGAGTCGCCGCCATAATCAGTTGCTTGCAGGCAAACTGGTTCTTTCTTATCCCATAGCCAAGGGGCAGTTGGAGTTAGGAAGCGAAGTGAGCCATACCCACAGTAGCGGAGAATATAGCAATGCGGAAGGCATTGTGGCGGATGCTTCTACCGATATGAAGGAAAATAATTGGGCGGGATTTCTTGCCTTTTCATATCCTTTAGGTTCGTTTTCAATGGATGCAGGATTGAGATACGAGTATGTGTCTGCCAAGTATTATTCTTTCGGAAAGTATGAAGAAGAGCCTAGCAGAAATTATAGCAATTGGTTTCCCAACCTGACCCTGTCATGGAATAAGGAACCATGGGCTGCATCTCTGGCATATACCTGCAAGACAAAGCGTCCTTCTTATAGTTCCTTGCGCAATGAGGTGCAGTATGATAATCGCTATATGTATGAAGGTGGCGATCCTTATCTTCGTCCTACCATTGCTCATGATGTATCATTGGATGTGATGTGCAACTGGATTTCGTTTGGTGTGGAATATCTTTATGAGGATAATCCCATCATCTGGTATGCTACCCTTTATAAACATCAGGATATAGCCTTCTTGAGGAATATGAACTTTTCCAGCAAGCAGACTATGACTGCGTATGTCATAGCTGCTCCCAAGTTCGATTGGTATCAGCCTACATGGCAAGTCTTCTTTCAGAAGCCTTTTTTTGATGCGGAAAAATATGGTGCTCCTCGTGGTTTGTCGAAGCCTGCCTTGGGTATTACATGGAACAACAAGTTTAAGTTGAGTTCTACTTGGACTTCATGGGTGACCCTTCATGCCAATACGACATCCTATAATGCCTTCCGCCGGTATCGCTCTGGTTATTTTGCCTCTATGCGAATGGTTAAGACATTCTTTGATGAAGCCTTGACTGTTAATTTCTATGCTGATGATATCTTCAGAAGTCAGAAAGACCAATGGACCATGTATGGCGACCATGCAACCTTGACGAAGGATAGTTATAGTAGTGCCCGTGAAATTGGTGTCAGGGTGGTCTATAAATTCAATTCTGGTCATAGAAAGTATAAGGGTTCTGGTGCTGGTAATGCAGAAAAGAGCCGTTTCTGATAGACCGGTTCTTCAGATAAAAAAGAAATTGTATTTCAAAAGTCCTTTCACACTAAGCTTATGTCTTTGTATTAGAAGCATTTTAGTGTGAAAGGACTTTTAACACAAAATAATTGGCAAATTATTCTTTTTTTTCAGATATTATGTGTAAATTTGCACTATCATTTAAAGTTTAATCCTATTAACTTAATAAAATTATGGAAGAAAATAAAAATAATCAACAGCAGCAGAATCAGTTCCAGATGGGCATCAGCCCAGATGTAGCAGAGGGTACATACTCTAACTTGGCACTGATTACTCATTCTAGTTCAGACTTCATCTTGGATTTCGCATGTGCACTTCCAGGAATGCCAGCACCTCAGATCAAGAGCCGTGTCATCATGGCACCTGAGCATGCCAAGCGTTTGCTCCAGGCATTGCAGAGCAATGTTTATAACTACGAGCAGGCTTTCGGTAAGATTAAGTTGGCAGATGAGCCAGAGCGTACTATCGCTCCATTTGGCACACCAAAAGGTGAGGCTTAATGCATAACCACATACATACTAAGACTAAATTTCCTGCTAAAAGCCGCTTTTTCTTTATAATATTTGTTTTTAATAGTTATATAAAGTTAAAACTAGCCCTCGTTTTTTAAAAGTCTCCTTAATATTTAGGTAGTTTGCCGAAAAAGTCGTAACTTTGCACCCCGAAAAGCCCCATAAGGTGGTGGCTTATACGGAAATAAGACAATAATAAAAATAAATATATAAATTAAAAAGTAAAATTATGCCTACTATTTCACAGTTAGTAAGAAAAGGCAGACGAGTTTTGGTAGACAAGAGCAAGTCACCAGCTTTGGATTCATGTCCTCAGCGTCGTGGTGTTTGTGTTCGTGTTTACACAACAACTCCTAAGAAGCCTAATTCGGCAATGCGTAAGGTTGCCCGTGTTCGTTTGACAAACTCTAAGGAGGTTAACTCTTACATCCCAGGAGAGGGTCACAACTTGCAGGAGCACTCAATCGTATTGGTTCGCGGTGGTCGTGTTAAGGACCTCCCAGGTGTACGTTATCACATCGTTCGTGGTACTCTTGATACCGCAGGTGTTGCAAACCGCACACAGCGTCGTTCTAAGTACGGTGCTAAGCGTCCAAAGGCAAAGAAGTAATTCTAATCCGGACAAAATTAAAAGAAATCCGAAAACTCACGGTCGGAGAAGGTCGAGAGTTTAGGTAAAAAGATTATTTTATTAAACGTTTTGCTGGAGAAGTAACAGGTTGAGTAAATACTCGGGTGCGAGTGTTGAAGAACGATATACAGCCCCATGCAGAATTTAAATTTTTTCGATTAAAAAATGAGAAAAGCAAAACCAAAGAAGAGAGTGATCCTCCCAGATCCAGTCTTCAATGACCAGAAGGTCTCTAAATTCGTAAATCATTTGATGTATGATGGTAAGAAGAATACATCTTATGAGATTTTCTACAATGCACTCGATACCGTAAAGGCTAAGATGGCTAACGAGGAGAAGTCTGCACTTGAGATTTGGAAGCAGGCTCTCGACAATATTACTCCACAGGTTGAGGTTAAGAGCCGCCGTATTGGTGGTGCAACCTTCCAGGTTCCTACAGAAATTCGTCCTGATCGCAAGGAGAGTATCTCTATGAAGAATCTTATTATCTTCGCTCGCAAGCGTGGTGGTAAGACTATGGCAGATAAGCTCGCTGCAGAGATTATGGATGCTTACAACAACCAGGGTGGCGCATTCAAGCGCAAGGAGGATATGCATCGTATGGCTGAGGCTAACCGTGCATTTGCTCACTTCAGATTCTAATTTAATTTATAAAATAGGTTTAAAAGAAAATGGCAAATCGCGATTTACATTTGACACGTAACATCGGTATCATGGCGCACATCGATGCCGGTAAGACAACAACATCTGAGCGTATCTTGTTCTATACAGGTAAGACTCATAAGATTGGTGAGGTACACGATGGTGCTGCTACAATGGACTGGATGGCCCAGGAGCAGGAGCGTGGTATTACTATCACTTCTGCGGCTACTACTTGTAATTGGAACTATCTTGGTAAGTCTTATAAGATCAACTTGATCGATACTCCGGGACACGTTGACTTCACTGCTGAGGTTGAGCGTTCACTCCGTGTACTCGATGGTGCTGTTGCTACATATTCTGCAGCTGACGGTGTTCAGCCACAGTCAGAGACAGTATGGCGCCAGGCTGACAAGTACAATGTACCTCGTATCGGTTATGTAAACAAGATGGACCGTTCTGGTGCTAACTTCTTTGAGACAGTACAGCAGATGAAGGATATCTTGGGTGCTAATCCTATTGCTATTCAGATTCCTATTGGTGCTGAGGAGAACTTCAAGGGTGTAGTTGACCTGATCAAGATGAAGGCTATTCTCTGGCACGATGAGACTATGGGTGCTGAGTATGACGTAGAGGAAATTCCTGCAGATTTGGCTGATGAGGCTGCTGAGTGGCGTGATAAGCTCCTCGAGGGTGCTGCTAACTTCGATGACGAGGTTATGGAGCTTTACCTTGATGGTAAGGATATTCCAGAGGAGAAGCTCCTCGCTGCTATCCGCAAGGGTTGCTGCGCTATGGAGTGCTGCCCAATGTTGCTCGGTTCTTCATACAAGAACAAGGGTGTTCAGCCATTGCTCGACTATGTATGTGCATTCTTGCCTTCACCAATGGATACTCCAAATATCATCGGTACTAACCCTGATACAGAGGAGGAAGAGGATCGTAAACCATCTGAGGATGAACCAACATCTGCTCTCGCATTTAAGATTGCTACTGACCCGTTCATGGGTCGCTTGGTATTCTTCCGCGTATACTCAGGTAAGGTCGTTGCTGGTTCTTATGTTTACAACCCACGTTCTGGCAAGCGCGAGCGTATCAGCCGTCTGTTCCAGATGAACTCTAAGCAGGAAATCCCAATGGAGTCTATCGATGCTGGTGATATCGGTGCAGGTGTAGGTTTCAAGGATATCCGTACAGGTGATACACTCTGTGATGAGGATCACCCAATCGTATTGGAGTCTATGACATTCCCTGATACTGTGATCTCTATCGCAGTTGAGCCAAAGAGCCAGGCAGACATCGCTAAGATGGATAACGGTCTCGCTAAGTTGGCTGAGGAGGACCCAACCTTCACAGTTCGTACAGACGAGCAGAGCGGTCAGACTATCATCTCTGGTATGGGTGAGCTCCACTTGGATATCATCATCGACCGTTTGAAGCGTGAGTTCAAGGTTGAGTGTAATCAGGGTAAGCCTCAGGTTAACTACAAGGAGGCTATCACTAAGACAGCTCAGAGCCGTGAAACTTATAAGAAGCAGTCTGGTGGTCGTGGTAAGTTCGCTTGTATCGATGTAACTATCGGTCCTAAGGACGAGGATTACAAGGAAGGCGACTTGCAGTTCATCAACGAGGTTAAGGGTGGTAACGTTCCTAAGGAATTCATCCCATCTGTACAGAAGGGCTTCGCTGATTGCTTGTCAAATGGTGTACTCGGTGGCTTCCCAATGACAGGTTTGAAGGTGACTTTGACCGATGGTAGCTTCCACCCAGTTGACTCTGACCAGTTGTCATTCGAGTTGGTAGCGCATCAGGCATTCAAGGTACTTTGCCCTAAGGCTGGTCCTGTTTTGATGGAGCCTATCATGAAGGTAGAGGTTGTTACTCCAGAAGAGAACATGGGTGACGTAATCGGTGACTTGAACAAGCGCCGTGGTCTCGTTCAGGGTATGGAAGAAGGTCGTAGCGGTGCTCGCATCGTAAAGGCAATGGTTCCATTGGCTGAGATGTTCGGTTATGTAACAGCTTTGCGTACTATCACTTCAGGTCGTGCAACAAGCTCTATGGAGTATGATCACCACGCACCTCTCTCTTCAACAATCGCTAAGGCAGTGTTGGAGGAGGTTAAGGGTCACGCAGAACTCCTTTAATAAAAAAAGAAATAACGGTAAGATGAGGCGCTGCTTAGCGAATGACTCTTAAGCAGCGTACCTCTTCTTCCATTAGACTAAATAATTCATATAATAATAACTTAATTTTAAAAATGAGTCAGAAAATCAGAATTAAGCTGAAGTCTTACGACCACCAGTTGGTTGACAAGTCAGCTGAGAAGATTGTGAAGGCTGTAAAGGCAACAGGCGCTATCGTTAGTGGTCCTATTCCATTGCCAACACACAAGCGTATTTTTACTGTAAACCGCAGTACTTTCGTTAACAAGAAGTCTCGCGAGCAGTTCCAGCTCTCAGATTTCAAGCGTCTCATTGACATCTACAGCTCAACAGCTAAGACAGTTGATGCCTTGATGAAGCTTGAATTGCCAAGTGGTGTAGAAGTAGAAATCAAAGTCTAATTATTTAAATTTAAATTGAAATGCCAGGATTAATTGGAAAAAAAATCGGAATGACATCCGTTTTCAGTGCCGACGGTAAGAATATTCCGTGCACTGTTATCGAAGTAGGTCCTTGTGTTGTAACCCAGGTGAAAACCATAGAAAAGGATGGTTACAAGGCTTATCAGTTAGGTTTCGAAGAGGCAAAGGAGAAGCGTACTTCTCAGCCTATGATGGGAATCTTCAAGAAGGCAGGCACAACACCTAAGAAGCACTTGGCCGAGTTCAAGTTTGATGAGGAGTACAACCTCGGTGACACCATTACAGTTGATATCTTCAACGGCTGCAAGTTCGTTGACGTAATTGGTACATCAAAGGGTAAAGGCTTCCAGGGCGTTGTTAAGCGTCACGGATTCGGTGGTGTAGGTCAGTCTACTCACGGTCAGGATGACCGCGCTCGTAAGCCGGGATCTATTGGTGCTTGTTCTTACCCTGCAAAGGTATTCAAGGGTATGCGCATGGGCGGCCAAATGGGAGGTGACAGAGTTACAACTCAGAACCTTCAGGTGTTAAAGGTAATTCCAGAGCAGAATCTTCTTATTGTTAAGGGTTCTTTCGCTGGATGCAAAGGTTCAACTGTTTTAATTGAGAAATAATGGAAGTTAGCGTATTAGATATCAAAGGTCAGGAGACCGGCCGCAAGGTAGCTCTTAATGATGCAGTCTTCGGCATTGAGCCTAACGATCACGTTCTCTACCTCGACGTAAAGCAGTATCTCGCTAACCAGCGTCAGGGTACAGCTAAGTCTAAGGAGAGAAGCGAGATGAGCGGTTCTACTCGTAAGCTTGGTCGTCAGAAGGGCGGCGGCGGTGCTCGCCGTGGTGATATTAACTCACCTGTACTCGTAGGTGGTGCTCGCGTTTTTGGTCCTAAGCCACGTGATTATCGCTTCAAATTGAACAAGAAAGTAAAGATTCTTGCTCGTAAGTCTGCTCTGTCTTACAAGGCTCAGGAGAACTCAATCGTGATGTTGGAAGATTTCACTTTTGAGGCTCCAAAGACTAAAGAATTCTTAAGTGTTCTTAAGAATCTTAAAATCGAGGGCAAAAAGGTACTCTTCGTTTTGCCAGAATCAAATAAAAACGTATATTTGTCTGCACGTAACTTACAGCGCGCTGAGGTTATCCTTGCATCTAACGTTAATTCGTACAAAGTTTTGAACGCTGATGTAGTAGTGATTACTGAGAAGTCGCTTGAGACTATCGACCAGATCTTAACAAAGTAAATAGGAGATATTAGAATATGGCATTTATTATCAAACCATTGGTTACTGAGAAGATGA
>ERZ1035025.1199-NODE-1199-length-13713-cov-15.106311_pt1 | contig 13713 bp, 5 predicted proteins | sample MGYA00520619_ERZ1035025 | MGnify/ENA primary metagenome ERZ1035025 (study PRJEB33766, sample SAMN09781742) | gut metagenome | biome: gut microbiome | host: Homo sapiens | place: Madagascar | study: EMG produced TPA metagenomics assembly of the PRJNA485056 data...
CTATATCTGCGAACAGGCTGGGAACAGGAAATTATTCTGCATATATGAGTGTTGCCAACAGCGCCGGAGGTGTTGATACTTATAGAGTGGAGTTTACTATTGTAGAAAAAATGACTACCCCAACCTACTCTAACTTTTGGGTAGATCGTAATCTATACGATTTATCAGATACGATAACATTTAATGTTACTGCATCAATGGCAGATAGATTTGCTATAGGAATAGACAAAATAGGTGTTGGACGTGTTGTAACAGAAGGATGCGGAAGTACATATTCTATATCTGCGAACAGGCTGGGAACAGGAAATTATTCTGCATATATGAGTGTTGCCAACAGCGCCGGAGGTGTTGACACTTATAGGGTCGGTTTTATTGTTGCTGAAAAAAGTAAGTATTTGGATATAGGTACAAATTTTATAGCAAATATCATCAGAACAGATTCCGGGAGTCATGTGGTTAACAATAACACAAATGCCTGCATAGGCCAGGAAGTGGGGAATGCAAATGAATACTGGTATTTTCAAAAGCAGGATGATGGTTCATATACTATCAGGTCAATGGAAGATGGAAAATATCTTGATGTTTCTGAAGCTGGAAATAGTGATGGCTTAAATGTGTATTGTAATGATTATACAGGAGCAGATAATCAGAGGTGGTTTATTAAGCAGGGGACAAATGGATTAATTTTGATACCAAAATGTGCAATAAACTCATGTTTGGATATAGCTAATGGATTTACGGCAGTAGGTACAAATGCCTGGCTATGGACTCAGAACGGAACAGCAGCTCAGGAGTTCAATGTTTATAAAGAGGACACGATAAAGCTAGGCACGGCAAATGTTACTTTATCAAATAACAACTATATATATGATGGCAAAGAGAAGAAACCGGATGTAACAGTAAAATATGGATATGCTACGTTACAACAAGGCACAGATTATACGGTGGAGTATTCAAATAACGTAAAAGCAGGTACAGCTACCGTTACAATAAAAGGCACCGGAATATATTCAGGTACGGTTTCTAAAAACTTTGAAATAAAGGAAGCTTTATATACGGTGTATGGATATCAGGTTGTTATCAATGGAAATTTCGATTTGAAATATTATATTGATTTGTCCAAAGAAGCTGCAAATGATACCGATGCGTACATTGAGTTTAAAGTCGGTGATAGAGTACAAAAGGTAAAACAGAGAGAAACATCTAATGGACATTATGTTTATACATGTGAAGTGCCTGTAGCTCAGATTGGTGACAAAGTGACGGCAACACTACATTATAAGGATAAATCATATGCTCTTACGCAGTATTCGGTCAAAGATTATCTAAATACAATAGTTCAAAACAAAGATAAAAAAGAAGAGTATGGAAAGGCTGCAGATATTGCATCAGCTATACTGAATTATGGGGCAAGGGCACAGCTATATTTTGGATATAAGACAGATTCATTAGTTAACAGTGCTTTACCGGATGCTGAGATAAAAAAAGTGGATTCGATTTTGGCACAGGATATTAAGAATGCTATAACCAATGAGGAAAGCGGCAACCTTGAAAACAATGATTTCAAATACTATGGAGGTTCATTAGTATGCAAGTCCGATACAGGAATGAAACTGTATTTTGAAAATAAAAATAGTCTTTCTCTTAAAGAGATTGAGAAGAAATATGATATTTCGGTTAAAGATTGTAAGAAGCAGGTTAGTAAATCCATAAACGGAAATATGATTTGTATTACTATTAATGACTTAAATGCTACTGAACTGGATGATAATTTTGTGGTGCAGATAACGAATAAGCAAAACAGCAGTCAGAGTATGTCTGTTTCAACAAGCCCGTATATGTATATAAAGAAATCTATGGATTCAGGAAATGCAAAGCTTATAAATCTCAGCAAAGCGATGTATTGGTATAGTCAGAAGGCTATGGAGTATTCAATGACGGAAAATAGATAAGTTTTATAATTATCTTTTCGAATTAATAGATTTAAGGAATACATCTTTAGCAATTGTATGGGAAATTGAATAATAACACGAGGAGATAGAGAACGGCAATGTTCTCTATCTTAATTTATATTGCTTTGAACAAATAAAAATAGTAATATAGAACTATAAGAAAAGAACTATATAAAATTGGATATAATTTAAAGTGAATCTTGATAATATAGGGAAGGAGAGTCTATATGAATAAAAAAATGATTGGATTGCTTATGGCACTTCAAATGGTTTTCACAGTGTTACCATCAAATATGATATATGCATCAGATGCAATTTTAAAGCAACAAACTAGCACGGTAACAATAGGCGAAGTACACAATGTGACATGGCTGAAAGAGACTACAGCTACAGCTTCATGGGAACAGGCTGATGGAGCAAATTACTATGAAGTGGAAGTTTTTGCTTATTATGATGATAAGCTGATAGGAAGTGTTACAACTGGAACTGATAGTAACACAATAGATCTTCAGCAGGAAATACATTCTATATGTGATTCAAAAAATATTGTTTCTGATTATGTTGTAATTGATTATACAGTTACACCTGTATACAGATCTGATAATGGAGTTGAAAATAAGGGGATTAGTTCTAGAGCCGTAAATACACTTTCATATTTTATGGGAGAAAAAATCCAATTAGAGACACCTGTTGGAATTGAGATAAGCGAAGACTATATTGGTACATGGGAAAAAGTGAAAAATGCAGATTATTATAAGGTTTATTTAGATTATTCAGATGGTTCAGATACATATTGGGACGCTGTAGAGAGTTTTGATACAAATTTTGATTTTAAGCAATATCTGAATGAAAAATGTAAAGAGCAAATGCATGGCGATATTGTGTATGTTAATTTCAAGGTATGTGCATGTGCAAATGATTCTTCTATATATAAGAGTGGAGCATATTCTGATAAGTTAGTATCATTTGAGTATCAAATAAATAGAAATAAGGATATAATTGTCACTCCGGAAGATATTTGTTTGGATTCGGATTATATTGCAAAATGGGAAAAGATAGACGGAGCAGACTATTATAGACTTTATATTGAATTTGGTGATGATATAGATACGTACTGGGCTACAGTTGATTGTGAAAATAATCAGTATGATTTTACAGAATTATTAAATAATTGGTATGAAGAGTATGGTACCTATAAAATGAGAGTTAGGGTGTGTGGTTGTGCAGATGACTACAACAAGGAATGTGTTACAGGTAATTATTCGGAATATTCTTCGTGGATACAATTAAAGCTTAATTCAAAAGAACTGCTGACAACACCTGATATAATATCGTTTGATAAAGATTTAAATGCAAGCTGGGAGCCGATTGAAGGTGCTGAGAGTTATAAATTATACTTATCTATCAGAGATTCAGATACAGCTTATGCACATTGTGTGTACACAAGGGATAATAAATGTGATTTGGCTAATGAATTGCATCAATTTTTTATGGAACATGCTTTTGTTGATTCGACAGTAACCGTACAGTTTAGAGTTAGGGCCTGTACAGGAGATGTATCAGATAAAAAATCCAGTCTATTATCTGATGAATCTGATTTAATAAGCTATAAATATAATGATTTCATAGGTGTTGATGGGATATCAATTTCTCCTCAAAAACCTATAATTCACCAAGGTGGCGAATATAATCTTGGAAAAACCATAGACCCTGTTAATGCATATTATTCATTTATCAATTGGTCAAGTGACAACTGTCAGGTAGTTAAAATTGATAATATGGGTAAAATAACTGGAATTTTTGAAGGAACAGCCAATGTGTCTGCTAAAATTGGAAGTGCTATGGATACAGTTCCGGTAACTGTGTATACAATGAAATCAAATATTACTAATGCAGCGGATAAGAAACAGGTTGAGAATGCAGCGGGTAAAGCGATTGATGAAATAAATAATAATGATAATCCTGATTTGTCAAACACAAATATTACGACAGAGCAGCTTAATGAAGTCCGGACTGAAATTAATAATGGTATAATAAATGATGATGATTTTATTGCAAATAAAGATACATCAGAGATTTCACTTGATGGGTTTGATAAGAAGCAGAATGACATAAAAGAAAAAATTGAAGATAGTGAAACAGGGGCAAGTGTTTTAGGAGCCTATGAAATGTCTGTAGCTGTATACCATAAAGATGAAAACGGAGGAGAGCATCATATTACAGATATTAAGCAGACCGAAAAAGCGATAGGATTTGATTTTAGTATTCCAAGAGAAACATACAATAATCTTAAGAGCTATAACGGAAAATATGAGCTGGTATATATCAATGATGGTAACATTGAAAAGATTGACGTAAAAGATAATGGAAACGGCATTTTTACATGTAATACCAATAAATTTGAAGAGTATATGCTTGCATATGTAAGTGATGATGACCATATCAACGATATTCAGCTAAAGGGTCATTCAATAAGCTTATCGGGACAAATTGGCATAAATTACTATTTCGATATACCGGATTACTATTTTAGTACTGATGGGGCATATATACATTTTATGCTTCCGGAAAATAAGGAAATGAATGTCAGCTTGAAAGATGCTGTTAAGTCAGACAAGATTGAGAATACGTATGTACTCACATGTGAAGTTCCAGCAGCAGAAATGACATCAATAATTACAGCACAGATTATTGTTCCAAATTTACATGGAGTGAAGACGAGCCGTATTTATACATATTCAGTAGCAGATTATGCAAATTATATATTGAATCATAAGTCGGAATATAATGAGCAAGTGATATCACTTGTAAAGGCGATGCTCAATTATGGAGCATACGCGCAACGTTATTTTGGCATAAATACAGATAATCTGGCAAATAAAAAGATATATATAGACTCAAATAATCCGGTTTTAACTAAAACATTATATGATAATGCTGGTAATATTGGTAATCATGTAGAAGATGAAAATCTGTGTTTTTACGGAGCATCACTTGTGTGCGAGGGACAGACTGGGCTAAAACTGTATTTTAACATTAAGAAGGATGTTGATGTGTCACAAATAATGAATAGATATGAAGTAGCAGCTTTTTCGAACAATCGTTGTCGAGAGTCGTTTTGCACAGTAAACAATGGTAAGTTAATAGTCACTGTAAATGATATAGCTGCTTCTGAATTAGATGATGTATTTAAAATTACATTGAAAGATAAAAGGTCAAATAATACTCAGACTGTTTCAATAGAATATTCACCGCTGGATTATATTATTGCCGCACAGGATAGCTCAGATTTAAGATTGGTTTATTTGACGAGAGCAATGTACATGTATAACCAGGCTGCGAAGGAGTATTTAAATTAGAAGATTTCTGGCTATATAATCGATAATATGGCAAGTCACTGTATTTTATCAATCTATAAAATCGTCTATGCTATAAAATATTGTGTATAGATTTTGAATCGGAGGATTAAGAATATGAAAAGAAAATTTAAAGTTTTATCTGTTGTATTGGTAATGGCATTATTTATTACGTCTAATGCATCAATATCTGTGGTGGGAGCATCAGAAATAGAAAATAAAGAAAGTATCAATAATGGTGTGAAAATAGAATCATTTTATCCGTCATATACAAATAGTGCTGCAATAACAAACAATGGAGATTTATATTGCTGGGGCTTAAATACTGACGGAGAGGTTGGAAATGGTACTCGCGACACACAACAACTCCCTGTTAAAATATTAGACAATGTAAAAAAATTTCTATGGAATGACGATACAGCTGCCGCAATAAAAGAAAATGGAGATTTATATTGCTGGGGAGATAATTATTATGGTGAAGTGGGAAAGGGTAATTATTATGATCAGTTAACTCCGATTAGAATATTAAATAATGTTAAAGAAGTTTTTGAATCTGCTGCAATAACAATAAATGGTGAGTTATATTGTTGGGGAAACAATACTTTTGGACAAGTAGGAAATGGACCCAATTATTCACATCAGCCAACACCAGTAAAAATCTTAGATAATGTAAGAAATTTTTCTACAAATGGGGAAACATCTTTTGCAATAACAATAAATGGAGAATTATATGGTTGGGGTAGAAATAATTGGGGTGAAGTAGGAAATGGTAACACAAGCAATCAGTCAACACCAGTAAAAATCTTAGATAATGTAAAAGAGTTTTCTATAAGTTATGCAACATCCGCTGTAATAACGATGGATGGAGAATTATACTGTTGGGGAAATAATAGTTGTGGACAGGTGGGAAATGGTAGTACTAGCGATCAGTTAACACCAGTAAAAATTTTAGATAACGTAAAAGATTTTTTTTCAGATGGTGAAACATCCAGCGCAATAATGGAAAATGGAGAATTATATTGTTGGGGGAGAAATGATTGTGGTGAAGTAGGAAATGGTAACACAAGCGATCAGTCAACACCAGTAAAAATCTTAGATAATGTAAAAAAGATTTGTATAGATAATGAAACAACTAGAGCAGTAATGAAAAATGGAGAATTATATTGTTGGGGATATAATAATTATGGACAAGTGGGAAATGGCAATGATAACTATATGCAACTAACACCAGTAAAAATCTTAGATAATGTAAAAGAGATTTATGTATTTAATCGTACAACTGGAGCAATAACAACTAATGGAAATTTATATTGCTGGGGAGATAATAGTTATGGACAGGTAGGAAATGGTAATGATAACTATGAGCAACTAATACCAGTAAAAATTTTAGATAATGTAAAAGAGTTTTCTATAGATGGTGAAACAGCTTCTGCAATAACGATAAATGAAAATTTATATTGTTGGGGAAAAAACTATTATGGACTAGTAGGAAATGGAACTTATAATGATCAGTTAACACCATATAAAGTTATATTTCCTAAAGATACAAGTATTGATTCTTCTGTAACTCTTAAAGCAACAGCAAAAGCAGTAAACACTTTTTTAGATAAGACATTAAAGGATCAAGAATGGGCTGATGGTAAAATTGACAGTATTTCTATGGATTTTACCATGAAAGATAAAAAGTATACTTTTACACCGTTAAATATGGATTTTGCGGCAGGAATGCCTCTGTCGAATTTGAATTATCAGGCAGTTATTGACACAGACAGTAAGACTGTAAAGGTGTTACTTGGTGCTTCAAAAGATGGAAAGTCGGAAATAAAACAGACAACCAATGTTAATAGTACATCATGGGGACAGCAGTATCAGTCTGTCAAAAAGATGTACAAAGACCTGACCGGTTTTGATGCCAAAACTTCAAGGACAACGTGGAACCGGTTTGAAAAAATGAAATCAGAGCTAAATCATTTAAAGTGTGATATGTTTGTCAATGCAGATATGAAAATCACTGGCTTTATGGAGTTTTCATATAGTGATGATAGCCGGTTATCATTCAAGGAAGGTGGAATAATTGAGAAAGTATCTGTTGATACAAAATTCTCTTCTCCTGTAGTGGCTCCATGGGTATATATATCATTAGGCTTAGGTGTATCTGAAGAAGGAACCCTGAAAGTTCAGGTTAATGATAATGTTCCTGAGCTTATTGCATCACTGGAGCTTGCAGCCAAGGCATCAGCCAAGGTAACAGGACAAATTCCGGTCATTGCAAAAGTTGAAGGCATGATAGACGCAGAACTTTCAGCAACAGTAGCCAATACTGATCCTAAATTTACAGTTGATATGACAGGTGATATTTCACTTAAGGCAACAGCACTTGCCGGAATTATAGAGGTTTACAATAATACCTGGAATTATCTCGACTGTCAGATATATCCGGAATTTAAAAATAATAATGATACAGAAATCGCATCATATAATTCAACAGATGAAATGCTGTGTACGGCATCCGGCACAGAACGAATAGTAGGAGCGCAGAGTACTAAGCTGTCCGGTACTGATTTTAGCGAACAAAATGTTTACAGTCAGAATGAGGCCCGGCTGATATCTTTGAGTAACAATAGAAAAATACTATTATGGCTTGATGACAGTAGGGAGAAAAGCAACAATAACCGCACCACATTAATGTATTCTGTTTATGATGGCAGTAACTGGTCAAATCCGGAAGAAGTATGTAATGATGGCTGCTTTGATGGAGAATTCTCTTATTATGTAGAAAACGATAACACTGTATATGTTGTTTTCCAAAAAGGAAATATGATTTTTGGAGATGACACAGAATATTCGGATGTTGTACGAAATATAGATCCGTATGTGACCAAATTTGATGGCAGTACTTTTTCTACTCCGGAAAAGGTAAGAGATGACAATAATTCATATGAAGATAATTTTACAATTACAAAGAATGATAGTCAGCTAAAAGTAACTTATGTGGAATATCCATCTGATTATCTCGCGGGCAATTCAGATACTTTAAATCTTATGAATACCGTAAATGATGGCTCTGAATGGGCTGATAATATGATTTGTGAAGAAAACAGTTTTATCTCTGATTATGAATATATAGGTAGCCGGCTTTATCTGGAATTATATAACACAGACAAGGGATGCTATGAACTGTATAAATCAGATAATGGCAACGATGAATTATTAAAATCTCTTTCAAAGGAGGTTGAATTAGTATCTGCCGGAGATAAAATATATTATGTTGAAAATGATATTTTAAATACTTTAAAAGCAGATAAAATATCTGAATGTCAATTACCATATGGTACGGATTATAAGATTATCACAAATGGCAATAGCACAAAGCTTGTTTACGAGATAATAAATGAGGATCGCAGTTCAGCATTATACAGCGGAGATATTACTGATGGAACAGTGGGAGATACATTAATCTACAGGTCTGAAAGTGACTATATAAAGAGCTACAACGGATGTATTGATGAAAATTGCAATTTAGATATTGCAACAACCTTGTGTACTTTGAATTCAGACCTTTCTGAAAGCAACTATTCATTAAATGTTATAGGACGCGAAAACAATTATTCGCTTGCATCAACTTACTTATATTATGATGAGAATAATGTAGTGGCTGATAAGGATTTGGACTTATATTATGATGTAACTAATAACGGAAATGAAAATATTTCATCATATAACGTTGTACTTTATGATGAAAGCGGAAATACTTTGGCGGATTCTAAAGTAACAACAGGTATTAAAGTGGGTGAAACCCGTGAAGAAAAATTAGTATATCACATTCCAAAAGATTTTGGTGAGCAAAGCGTCTATATTCAGATACAGTCTGTTGATGGAAAAAAGATATATTCAAAGGCTGAAACGGTTATAAAACACAATGATATAGAAATATGCAATGTGCAGGTAAAGCATATGTGTAATGGTGATTACGGTATTGAGTGTACATTGAAAAATAATGGCTATCAAAATGCTGATAATGTAGCTATTTCTTTTAATAGCAATGGAGATGATATAATAAAAGAATCTGAGATAGAGCATTTAAACAGTGGGGAAACTTGTACAGCCAGTGTTGAGTTGACAGCAGATGAATATGCTTGTATATCAGATAAAACCTTGTATTGTGAAGTGACGAGTTCACTTTCAGAAAGCGATTACGGTAACAATTCAAAAACAATTGATTTGAATAGAACTACTGCAGACGGAATACATAACTGGGTAAAAGATGAAAAATCCGGAAAATATATTTGCAGCATTTGTGGCAAAAAAATAGAAGATGATTATTCTGGTGAACTGAAAGGCCTTTCGCTAAGCCTGAGTGATGATATCGGATTGAATTTTGTTATGCAACTGTCAGATTCTTTACTGATTGATAAAGATAATGCATATGTCGAATTTACACCTGAAGGAAGCAAAAAATCCATACGTGTATATCTTAAGGACGCAGACAAGGTTAATTACAACGGAACCGACTGTTATTCATTTAAATGCAGGGTTAACGCTGCAGAAATGACCAAAAAGGTAAACGCGGTGCTTCATTGCAATGATTGGACAGGACAGACATATTCATATTCGGTTTATGACTATGCAAGCAAAATACTAGCTGAGCCAGAAAGCAGCGAATACAAGTCATCAGCACCACTAATAAAAGCAATGCTGAACTATGGCGGATATGCTCAGATTTATTTTAATGAAAATACGGATGCTCTTGCCAATAAGGGATTATATAATAAGACCAATGATCCTGTATTAACAACTAATACAACAGTTTCAAAAGACTATAATTATGCTGTATTCAACAACAATATGGGCGTTTCATTCATAGGCGGCAGTCTTGTCCTGAATTCCGGTACGGATTTGAAGCTGTATTATGGCATAGATGACAAAAATGTGGCTCATAACATAAATGTGAGTGTAAATGGACAAAATGTTGCACCTGAGTATGATGGAACTATCATGTGTGTAAGAGTCCCGGATATTAGCATTTCATCGCTTGGTGATACATATAACGTTAAAATCAGCGTGAATGGAAAAGAGATAAATCAGAAGTATAGTGCAATGACATATATGTATAAGGCGTTAAATGCACAAAACTCTAATACAAAGCTGAATAATGTAGTAAAGGCGTTATATCTTTATAATGAAGCAGCAAAGCAGTATTCGATGGGAATTGAATAATCGCGGGTAATCGAAGTTTTTGAGGGTTTGCCAAAGTTTATGAGGGTCAGTCGTGAAGGGCTGACCCTTTTAGAATGCCGGTTTTTGAGGGTTCGTGCTTAAAGTTCTTAACTTATTTATGATTTGATGATTAACTTTACACTGATATTTAATAAACCACTTGACAAAATTACTTAAAATGGTAAAATGATATAAAATAATTTGCGCGGAGGTAATAATATATGCGGCAATACACAGATAAAATACCATTAGATACTAATGTTGTGAAGTTGATTATTAAAGCGATTGAAAATGCAGATTATCTATATTGTAGCTATTTGCAGGAAGAAAAATTTCCGACCAATAATGGTAGCGAAGGAGCAAAGTGGAATTACATAAATAGAGAAGTCGAAAAGGATATGGAAGAGGGGAGATACCAAATCGAAGTTTTGTGTCGCGGACCATGGAAATTTCTGGGAATATATGATCGTGAGACCAGATATTTTTATACGCTTATGAGAGAAAAGAATCTTCATTCTTTGAGAAAAAATCAAAATACAAAACTTTTTCATTATGTAAATGCTCTTAGCCGTTTAAATGAGGGGTTAAGGAGCATGTATGCAGTGGAATATGAACAGTTATGTCTGTTTTCGGATATGTTATACGATAATGAAAAAGAGGAAACCCTGGATTGGATACTGGAGAAACTCATTGCTAAAATTGATGGTTCAATAGAGAGATATGTTTTAATATCATTTGATATTTCACATGGTCAGGTAACGGCAATTAAGGGAACTGTTCCTGCGGTTGGAATGAATTATTTTAAAGAGGAAGATTGGACAGATTTATTAAATGCATCATATTCCTTTACAGATCTTGGTGGATCGGGAGAAGTTCCAGAAGAAGATGTAATGTTGGAGCGCAAGCCAAAGCTGCGTAGAAGGAATAGAAAAGAAGAACAGAAGAATGCTGAATAAAAATAATACTGAAGGAGTAAAGTGCCGTGATGAAAACTCAGGTGGGATTCAATGGGAAGAGGTTAAAAGCTGCACGTTTGTATAGAGGGCTGACGATATCAGAAGAGGCTAAAATGTCGGATATATCAAAACAGGCAATCTCTCAATTTGAAAACGGTAAGACAGAACCTAGGTTAGAAACATTAATGAAGATAATGCAAGTATTGAGGTTTCCAAGAGAATATTTTTATGAAAATCCGGAGGATAAAGTAGTAATTGGAGACACATATTTTAGATCATTATCTTCCACGAGTAACAAAGAGCGTCTGGCACAGATAGAATGTGTTAAGCTATTGGTTGCTATTTATCGTGGAATAGATGAATATATAGCCTTTCCGGAACTGAATCTATATACAGTCCCGGAAGATTTTGATTTTGATATTGAAGCATTAGCAAAAAATGTACGCAAATTTTGGAATATAGGTAATGACAGAATATTAAATCTTGTAAGTATCTTGGAAAAGAATGGAGTTATTGTAAGTACACGATTCACAAATGGAAATAAAATAGATGCATATAGTCAGATAGAGAACATAAATGATAAAATAATAGCTGTTATTATTTTAGGTGACGATAAAGAAAATGCTTTTAGAAGAAATTTCAGTGCGGCACATGAGCTTGGGCATTTATTGTTGGATGACTTCTATGATATAGAGGGAATGAGTAAAATTGAATATAAAGAAATGGAAGATACAATGAATCGTTTTGCTGGAGCGTTATTGGTACCGGAAGAGCTTTATAGGATGGATTTACAGACAAATGCAAAAACAGAACTTAATTTTTATATTCAAATGAAAAAGAAATATGGTGTATCAGCAGCTGCACTTATAGTAAGAGCAAGGCAACTGGAAGAAATTACAATAAATCAGTATCAATATCTGATGAAACAATTGTCGCAAAAAGGATATAGAAAATGTGAACCTTATGATAAAGAAACTAAGCAAATGCAACCAAGATACTTAAAAGAAGCAATGAGAATGATTATTGAAGAAGATAAAGTAACTGGAACAGAATTTTTGGAAGTGGTTTCTGAGAAGGGCGTCAGTGTATCAGAAGAAATAGTGGAAAATATACTTAATTTGGATGAGGGATATTTGAGAATGAATGACAGTTCGGGAGAAATTGTTGCTTTGGAAAGGCGATAATAATAATTTCAAGAATGTAACAATTGCAGGATTTTTTGGTTAGTGATAGTGAGATATCATATATTTTTTAGAGGAGGCAAACTATTGTATATTTCGTTGCAAATGAACCGCTTGCACGGCCTTTATGAGCCAGCCTCACGGAGGATGAGAACCACCCTCACGGAGACTGAGCCAATGTAATATTTTGTTAACCATCAGACTTCTGCCTGTTGATTATATATCAACTGAATAGTTAATCTACGGATTCATCAGTGTTTATGATTCCTTATTTTGTCCAAATTCAGCTCTAATTTTTGTCAGGCATCTGCTCATTTAATTGTGGTAATTTATGCTGACTTGAAAAAGTAAATTCACGTGCACAGGTAAATTCCACCGTGCCTTTAAAAGTTCACTAAAATTGATAGTTTTCTGAGGAAAAATGAGAAACTTCTGTTATAATCATAGTAATTCGTGTCTGCTGATTAAAAGAAAATCAGCTTAAAACTATAGATTTTACTGTGTTTTCTGCTCAAAGTTGGTATAATAAGGTGCACGGTTTTAACAGATTTTAAATCTTTTTTTGTGCAGTTTTCAATAGAAAAATACCATTTACGGAGCGGAAAATAATGTACAAATATACTGATAATACACAAAGCAACTTCTTGGATTTCAATCAGCCAATGGGACTTCACATGAACCCTGAAAACAGATGGGTAAAAATGGCAGATGCTATTCCATGCGAAGTCTTTGAAAAGAAATATTCCCGACTGTTCAAAGGAAAGAATGACCGGGTAGCCAAGCCATTACGTCTTGCTCTTGGCGCATTGATCATCCAAACGAAATATCAGTATTCTGACAGAGAACTCGTTGAATAGCTGACAGAAAATCCGTATTAGTATAATGGTCTATGGATGGACAGTAAAGTGGTCAGGTGATGGACAAGATAAGGAATCATAAACAAAATTAGACATATCACAAAGGAGACCAGCTATGAAAAGTCAACCATAAATTAGCAAAAAATTTCTTTTTCATATCGGTGGTAAAAAAGGGTAACTTTAATAGAGCTCCC
>ERZ1035025.1203-NODE-1203-length-13689-cov-17.554129_pt1 | contig 13689 bp, 9 predicted proteins | sample MGYA00520619_ERZ1035025 | MGnify/ENA primary metagenome ERZ1035025 (study PRJEB33766, sample SAMN09781742) | gut metagenome | biome: gut microbiome | host: Homo sapiens | place: Madagascar | study: EMG produced TPA metagenomics assembly of the PRJNA485056 data...
ACCCGTTTCGGCATTATATCCGATGTTACCAAATTGGCTCAGATAGTCGGCTACACCATACATACCTACCATCGAACTGCCGTCGTTCATGCCGTTTACCGTATTGCGCAGGATTTCGTCCTGTACGTTCTTGTATTCAGCCGTGTTCAGCGGTTCATAATTCTTGATAGGATTGCTGAAAGAGAAGGTGTAGCCGAAGCTTACCTTGGTCTTTTCATTGCGCTTACCATTTTTCGTCTTGACAATGACCACACCGTTGGCACCACGAGAACCGTAGATGGCTGTGGCAGCAGCATCTTTCAGCACATCGATGCTTTCGATGTCGTTAGGAGAAATATTAATGAGCGGATTGATACCGGTATCCTCCATGAAGGTAGGCACACCGTCAATCACGAAAAGAGGCTGGTTGTTATTGCCCTTACCCGATTTTGGATAAGGAGAAGTGATACCACGGATATTCAACTTGAGGGTAGAACCCGGTTCACCATTGGAAGTTGTGGCCAACACACCCTTCACGGTACCTTGAAGAAGTCCGTCGATAGTAGGAGTCGTAGCAGCCAACTTGCTGATCTGTTCCTGGTTAACGGTAGAGATGGCGCTGGTCACATCCTTGCGACTCTTGCTGCCATAACCGATTACTACGAGGTCGTCGAGAGCCACATGATCCAGTTCAAGCATCATGTTCTGTTCCTTCACACCTATGAATTCGATGGATTTCGTCTTGAAACCGATGCTCGAATATACGATTTTAGGATGAGACATGGAAGGGAATTCCAGGATATAATTGCCGTCAGCATCCGTGATGACGCCATAACTGGTGCCTTCAATCTTGACGGTAACTCCTACCAGTGGATTTCCTTCAGAATCAATAACGCGTCCTTTCACAAAGGTGTGACCTTTTTCTTGAACTTTTACAATACTCATCTCTTCGCCCATGCTTGCAGGAGGGGTAGCATGGACTGCTCCCACTGAAGCTGCTGCCATCAGGAGCAACAGGCTTTTTTCCTTCTTCATAATAACTATGTGTTAGTTGAACTTCATGTTGAGGTTGCAAATTTAATAAAAAACATTGATATACCTAACAATTTGCTAAAAAATTAACGAAAAATCTGCATAAATATTTAAATTTCGGGGGAAATAAGCTGGAATAACAGCTAAAAAACAAAAAAAGAGCCGGCTCTTACACACTTTCAAGAACCGGCTCGTAGTTATTCTCATTTAATTTCTTTCTGTTTTGGAATCACTTTGATTTCCATCCTGTTGTTTGGAAATATTTTAATTACCATCTGGCTTGGTAACATCCAGGTCTGTGGATGGATACCAGAGGAACTTATTGAAGTCATCAGGCTGGGCTGGATTGAAATCCTGCCAGTCTGGACGGAGATATTTCAGGAATGGCAGATGGAGCTGCTTCATTCCCATCACCACCATCTTGGCCACCTCATAGGCTCCGTATGGATTGAAGTGGGTATTATCCTCTAATGCCTTCGGCTGATTAGGATAAGTGTTGGCAGGATAGTGAACCAGCGATTTCTTACTGTTCTCATAACCCAATGTCTCGAAGAATGTACGGGTCATATCATGCAGTTCGATGACAGGCACACCCTCTCTTTTTGCCACAGCTCTCATGGCATCAGGATAGTCGCCATGCGTTTCCTGTATTTTGCTGCGGGTAGCTTTGTCAAAGAAACGGCGCTGGGTAGGAGTCACAAAGATGATATTTCCACCCTTCGCGCGTACCTTATCAATATACTGCTTCAGATTGTAGGAGAAATTATACCAGGCTCCACTTCCTGGAGTCTTCTCTTTCTGGTCGTTGTGTCCGAACTCACAAATCACATAGTCGCCCTTCTTCATCATGGCCAATACTTTCTCCAGACGGTTGGAAGCTAAGAAGGATCCGGCTGTCAATCCGCTCTCTGCATGATTGGAAATAGCTACTTCCGGACCAAACCAGCGTGGAATCATCTGTCCCCAACTGGCGTATGGTTCATGAGCCTGATCCACTACGGTTGAGTTACCACAGAGGAAGATGGTTGTGGCAGTCGTGTCACGCTCTATCTTCACCTGTTTTACGGCAGGAGCAGCACCATAGAAGTCAAGAGTCAGCTTGTCATCCCAGTCAGGTGTGCCCTTCTCACGAGGTTTGATACGTACGTTCATCTTATCAGAAATCTTAGGTGAACGCTTGTTGACGATAAACTGGACGGTCTGGAATTTACCCTTCTTGGTAGAGATTTCATCCACCATGAGTCTTCTGGCTTCAGCACGCACCACCGTCTTGGCAGCCTTTTTCTTGGAGCCAAGGACAACCGTCACCTTGTAGTTGCCATCAGGCACTTCCACAGCGTAACTTTTAGGATTTTGCTTACTCAGATCTACGTCGAAAGTCTGGGCTTTCACATTTGCGGACATCGCCAGCATCATCATACCGGCGAGTAGCCATTTCGTTTGTTTCTTCATTATATGTTTTAGTTATTTGTTAATTTGGCTACAAAAGTACAATATCTTTTCCAAAAACATTAGTTTTTCCGTTCATTTTTTGCATATTGTTCAGATATTACTTCGCCATATTGTAGGACTCGTCTTGACGATGCGTGAGAAGACTCGGGAGAAATAGGAAGCAGAAGAGAAACCGACATGATAAGCTACTTCTTCCAATGTGGCACCGGGATGAGCCAACATATAGACCTGTGCCTCCTTGATGCGCAAGGTGGTAACCCAGGTACTGAAGTTGACGGCATGTTTTCCGTTGATATAACGGGAAAGATAAACCTTATTGGTGCCCATTTCGGAAGCTAAGCTGTCGATGGTCAACTGGGATGAGAGATACTTCTTATCATCCACCCATTGCTGTAAACGTGCTCCGAAGAGATTCTCATAATTCTCCAACTTAGACGTTTCCGGTTCCTTGTTGGAATCGTTTTCTATTTCATCATTCATCACTGACGCTAAATTGAGCGTGCCATAATACGGGCGGTAATTGATAAAAGAGATGACGATATAAAGATTGACACTGACGATATACACCTGGTAGGCATAATTGAAATAGATTCCGAAGAAGAGAGTGAGATAGGCAAAGACACCCAAGAGGCACAGGAAGAAGAGGCTTTTCTTCGTCCAGAGCATGAAGCGCTGCATATTATCATCGGAGAAGTAATTATCCAACTGTTCCCTTTTCTTCCTATAGATAAACTGGAAATGGAACATGTATCTTACCACGATGCTACAGAAAATCAGGGTGGAAACGATATACAGACAATAGGCATAAGGTGCAAAAGGCTCCAAAAGGGTAATCCAGGAAAAGGAAACCGTCAATATCCAACACCCGAAATCCTTCAGCATCCTCTTTTTATTGATATATTGCGAATCCAGCAACGAGGCAAACGAATAAGCAAAGCATATACATGTCAGGAAAAACAGGCTGATGTCCATACAGGCAATGATGGAATTGAGCGCCTCCCAATCTTGCGAGGAAAAGATTTCCAACCAAAGATACAGGTTGATGAACATAACAAAAAATGCTGATGCCAAGAAATATTTTGCCTTACGATAAGGGGCATAGTCTGCAGTATCCGGTACACTCAGGAACACCAGGATAATGCCTATCACCAGATAACTGGCATCGACACACTGAATCAGTTCTGCGAAATATTTTTCCAGTAACTCCATAATAAACAGCTTTTATCAAATCAATAAATTATCATCACTTACTTTTAGCACACTTTGATTCACATAGCAATCTGATTGCCATACGAACAGAGAGTATATATTACACGTACATAATCTACTAAAAGTCCTTAGATCTTGAGTATATTGAAGATCGTCGTTAGGTTTTTATCACTTTTTGTTGAATCTATATGATGTTTATAGGCATAGTTTTTCAACTACCCTGTTTGCAAAAGTACAAAAAAATAAGTTATCTCCAAATTATTTAAGCAAAAAAATGTGTTATCCCAGCAGAATTTCTGCCAAGATAACACATTTTTAATATATTTCACTGTTTAATAGTACGCTACATATACTTCTGATTACCAGTTGTCGCTGTCAAATGGATCTTTTTCAAAGTTTGTTCCCCAGTCTCCATAAGGACCATAGCCATAGATAGGTCCGCGGTTTTCTACATTTGGATCATTTTCTTTGTTTGAGTTATCGACTTTCCAACTTATGGAGTTGCTTGCCATCAGCTTTTTCTCCAAGAGAACCATTTGTATTTCCGGTTTAATATATTGAGTTTTCATCATAATCATCCTTTCTTATCTTCAATAAGTTAGTCTTTACTTAACAAACACTTTCTTGCCATTCACGATATAGATACCGGAAGGTAAGCCTGAAACATCGGTACTGCCGCTGCGAACAAGCTGTCCATTGAGATTGAACACACCGAGTTTCGCAAACTTGGAATCGATGCTGCTGTCTTCTGTGGCCATGATTCGCTCTACATCTGTAGTATAGTCAATGCCATCCAGGATAAACTTGGAAGTGGCTGCTCCAGAAGTTTGCTTATATGGCTTGAACCATACGCTGAAACCACGCAAGCCACGAACTTTGTCGCCAGCATAGACCATTTTTCCTTCATGGAAGAAATAACAACCTTTCAAATCATCTCTATCCTTAATAATCGGATTGTTCTTATTTACGGTAAAGCTTGTCTCAGTATCAGCTATTTCACTTCCGTATGTTCTTGCAAAAGTACCGAATGCAGCTAAAGTTCCATCTGTCACGATTTCGCTCGCCTCAGTCTTGTTAGCAAGTTTCACATGATTCAAATCCAGCGACCAAGTATCCTTAATGAGTCCAAAGAGATCATTCTTGTTTTGGTCATTTCTCTTGAGGCTGACATTCGGAATATCAATATGGTTGGCTGCGATAGTTACCTTATGATCACCACCTTCTGTGCCAGCACCCGTCTTATGAAGAATTGCCGTATAGGCAGGTGTTCTCTCATATGCCAAGTCCTTTGTAGGATAGATAATATAAGGTACGTACGCCTTAAGAACTTCAGCATTATTTCCCATATTTGCAATCTTCACCGTCTCAAACTGGATCTGATTTCGAGTGAGCTTGGTCAGTTCTGCCAATCGAGCATTGGCTCCAAATGCCTGAGTGAACTGGTCTTTATTCAAGCCAACTGGTAGAACGATGGTGTTCCATTTATTGATATTCTTATTGAAAGATTTCTTGTTGAGATGGAGAACCACATCGTCATAAGTCTCTGTACAGTCAAGAAGATAGTTCAGATTATCCTTGTCTTCATCCAATATCAAGTCGCGAGAGGTGTTAGAACCTGCATAGAGAAGACGGAAATCATCAAATACTGTCCATTCACCATCTTCAGCAACATTTTCATTTTCAGCAACAGAACCTACACGAACACCGAAGCAGATGTTACCACCACCGTCTGGAACCTGCACGAGGACACTATTGAAGTACTTATGGCTGCCATAGAATTCCTTACCAGCATAATCCATGTTCTGTTCGCTGATATGCAAATTGGTTTGTTCTGTCTGAGACATGTTTGCCGTCTGCATGACAACGGTTTCGCGGAGGGAACCTTCAACTATTTTTGTATAATCTGTAGGATTTTCACTATCATCCTGCAAAAGAGTGGCAAATAGCTTAGCCTTATTTGTATTAGAATAAGCCTTGCATTCGATAACATAAGAACCGCCATGATCTACGTGTACCACCTGATAGACTGCACCACGGGTATTCTTGATATCTGCGCAATAATATTTACCGAGATGAGTCTGGTAATCATTTATATTATAATATGTGGTTCCATTGAAAATATATGATGTAACACTACCTTTATAGTCGTTTAATCCATGACTCGGGTCTGTTTTATAACGTTTCTCCAAACCAAATCGGAATGATCCGGTAGCTCCCTTCTTATAAACAGCAGTCTTCCATTTATCAAGCGCACCATTATCACGGTTGAATCCAGGGCACTCTAATTTAAATGACAAATCTAATGAACTCTTAAAGCCGATAGAACTCTTTTGCAAATTATAAAGCTGCTCATATGAGAAGATACGCCACTTAGAGCGATCTTCTTTACAATTTTCATCAGACTCTAAAAATGCACCACAATTTTTATCCACATCACCCTGAGAAGCGGCTGCAGAGAGATAGTATTTTTCATAAGTTTTATATTTGCTATACCCATTTGCACTACGGCGATAAGTGTATATTTTGAAGGTATTTTTTGCATCTCCAGAAACAGATTCAATCTTCCAACCACGCTGAATCACGGTTTTATCTTTACTTGATTTATAGATATCGCGATCTACAAAGACACCTATACTTGTAGAGGCATAACCTTCTTCCCAGAAGTATTCCAACGAACAGCCTTCCTGATTTCCTGATGAAGCACCTTGCTTATCAACATCCTGCTGGAAATGAATCCAACCATCGCCGTCTGCATAAACCCAAAGAGGCATTCCATATTCCTGAAGAGACACATGGGTTCCCCAATAGCCTCCTACATTGAGCAGCAGACCAGTCTTTACATTATACAAGAAAAAGATTTGGCTCTTATCCTTTGTTGGAAATTCACCATACTTACCTTGACTTGCATAAGTCTCCATGTCCTCTGCCTTAATACCAACAAGATTTTCCAAACCATCAAAGGCTGAAGCAGAACCATTACTTTCTTCTGCCTTGGTTCCCTTGACTGCTCCGAAAAGCAAGAATATAGCCAAGAAAACGGCAAAGATGGAGCGATGCTTAAAAGCATTAAATGAGAGTAAAAACATTTTCATCATCTTTCAAAATTTAAAGTTCAATAAATAAGTAATTATCATATAGGCAACAAAATGTGATAGGACATCAAGTTACTGTTTTGTTAAATCATAACTGGGTGCAAAAGTATGAAATTCCTCGTTTTTGAAATTGCAAAATGAGAAAAAATGTTTGTATTTATGGAAATTTACAACTGATGATACTACACTGAAAAATACTGAATCACCAACCATACGGATGGTCGTTTTTTCCTTCAAAACGTTCAAAAACAACCATCAATCGTTCAAATAACATGTAAAAACAGAAAATAAATATGTAAAATCGTATATTTTTAAGCTTATTGTACCTAAAAATATACGATTTCGCTTTTTCTCAATCAGGAATCAATCCAAAGAAAAATTTATGATCCTCAAAAGAAAGAACCGAAGAATGGCAAAGAAAGTCCTGATCATTGGCCCAAATACATGGATTATTCTTTAAAAGAAGTCTAAGCATTTCCAAAGAAAACTCTGATTGCATTCGCAATATTTCTTTTGGCAATTTCAGGATTCATCACTTCCTCTAAATCCATATTCTGAGGAGATACGGCAAGAACCTGATCAAATCCTGCATCAAGAAGCGCCTGCTTTTCGCTGACTCCTCCAGATACCAACCAGATTTGCTGGTCTGTCGTGGCTTTATTTTTCAAGACATGTTCCAAAATCCGCTGTGGCAACTTTCCCATCAAGGTCTGTCTGTCGCTATGTCCTTCACCCGTTATCACGAGATCAGCATCCCTAATCATCTCATCAAAGCCGATTTCTCGCAACAGAAGTTCGGCTCCAGCAGAAACCTCTGCACCAAAATATTGCAGGAAAGCATAGCCCAAACCACCGGCTGCACCAGCACCAGGCACCTCACTCCTATCATAACCGAAATGCTTGGCGCTCACCTCAGCAAACTTCCTTGCCCGAGCATCCAGCATTTCCACCATCTCAGCATCAGCTCCCTTCTGAGGGGCAAAGACATGAGCCGCCCCGTTTTCGCCACAAAGCGGATTGGTAACATCCGAAGCCAGCACAAAACTGCATTCCTGGCGGATTTTCTTCCAGTCGTCGCCCATTGCCTTGAGCATTCCGATACCGCAATCGGATGTGGCGCTTCCGCCCAATCCCACGATAAAGTGGCGCACACCCCGGCGATAAGCATTCATTATCATCTCGCCCACGCCCCAGGAAGTAGCCTTCAGAGGATTGCGCTGTTCGGGTTCTATCAAAGCCAGTCCGGCAGCCTGCGCAATCTCAATAATTGCCGTATCATTCACGATTCCATACTCAGCCTCAATCCATCTCATCAGGGCATCATGGGCATGAATGCTCACTCGCTCTCCCTTCATCGCCGAGAGAAAGGCATCGAGCATTCCCTCTCCCCCATCACTCATTTCGAGACAAATGATTTCGGGGGAAGCATCTTCAGAATCCACATTCTCTATTCCAGAAGAAGCATCTTCCGCATTCCATACCTTTAATCCCGAAGCAATCGCCTCATTCACCTCTCTGCTCGAAAGGCAACCCTTATAAGAGTCGCAAGCAATTATTATTTTTTTCATGCTTAATCATCAATTATCAAACAACCCCAATTCTCCTTTTAACCTCATCACTTCCTTGTCAAAATCCGACAAGAACTCACGGTCTTGAATCACCCTGAACTTATCATATTCCTCATAAGCTTTCAACCGAGCTTCAAGAGCCGAAACCTTTCCCTTATCTATCAAAATTGGATAAGATGATAATTCAAGAAAACCATCCAAGAACTTGACCCATTGTTCCATAGTCGTTGGAATATGGCGTTTGGCACGATTGGCAGCTAAGTCGATATAAGCAGAAACAATACCATTCAATTCCTTCATCTGTTCTATATGCAAATAATTCTTTGCTATTGTCACATCCGATTTCAACACCTTACCATCGGGAGCTTGAGCCCAAGAAGTTAATCCCATGTGTTTCTTGGTTGCATCAGCAGAAGAATAAACGATTTCTGCTGCCGTCTTACCCGTTATTGCCCAATGCAACTTATTCTGTACCTTGGCATAAAACTCCTGCGTTGTAGTAGCATTCTTCTGATAATCGCAAGCCGTGGCATAAATATCTGTTATTTTTTGATAAGCCATACGCTCGGATGCTCGAATCTCCTGAATACGTTCCAGCAACTGGTCAAACTTCACCTGAACCTGCTTTCCACCTTGCTTAAAACGCTCATCATCTAACACGTAACCGTTTCGGATAAATTCGCTCAAGGTATTGGTTGCCCATTGCCGAAAACGAGTTGCCTTGTAACTGTTCACACGATAGCCCACCGCAATAATCATATCCAGATTATATACATTCATTTCGTATTTCTTCCCATCATCCGCAGTTATCCAAGATTTTTGGATAACTGAATATTTATTGAGTTCTCCGCTGTTCAAGATTTCATTGATGTGATAGCTCACTGTTCGCACATCTACTTGAAAGATTTCTGCAATTCTCTTCTGTGTCGTCCAAACCGTATCTCCATCAAAGACTAATTCCACTCTCAGTTTTCCTTCCGAATCAGAGAAGAACACAATATCCGTATTGGTATAAGTATCAGCATTTTGTAATAAAGAAGAAGATAAATTCTGCTTACCAGAAAAATACTCTAATGCAGGCAATGCATTCTCTTTCTTGGAACTGAGCGACATAGAAATAAGAAGGCAAGCATAACGGGAAAGATGGTAGGACTTCAGCTTTCTCTTTGCCTCACTACCAATAGTAACCATTTCGTTGACTTCAACGAAATGGTCTTCTACACTCTTATTGTTTTGTACACATAAGACCTTAGCCTTATCTATGATTTTGCTAAAATTACGATAATCTGCATAACCAATAACAGACGCCAATTCCCTAGCCGACCAATATTCTTGTCCAGCCTTATCCATCTGTCTGATACTATCAAATATCTTATTCATATCCTATTTATTTTATCATTCCCTAAAGCATCACCTATGAGGAATGACGCTTTCCCGCCCGCAAAATTAGCCATTATTCCTGAAATCACAAACCTTTTTGGGAAAAACATTCAAAAACAATTCCGCTTATACGAAATACCACGCAAAAAAAAAACTTAATCGCTGCCTATATTCCAAAAAATATTTGTAACTTAGCAGCGTGAAACGTAAAATCAAGTGAGAATATGGCAGAAATCGTAAATAAATATCCTGTAGGAATACAGACTTTTGAAGAAATCCGCACGAAAAATTATCTCTATATAGATAAGACTAAATACATTGTGGATTTTAGAGAAAAAGGTATGAAATATATTTTTCTGAGTCGTCCAAGGCGATTCGGCAAGTCGCTTTTTGCCTCTACGCTCCAGGCTTATTTCGAGGGCAAGAAGGAACTTTTCGAAGGATTAGCCATCGCCGACTATGAGAAAGAATGGGTGAAGCATCCTGTGCTCCATTTCGATATGAGCGGCGCCAAGCATTTTGATGCTGATGCCTTGAAGAATTATCTTAATCTAGAACTTTTACCTTACGAAGAACTTTATGGTAAGGGGGAAGGCGAGATTCACCCTAATGAAAGACTGGAAGGTATTATTAAGCGGGCTTATCAGCAGACTGGCAAAAAAGCGGTTGTCACCATCGATGAATACGACGCCCCTTTGCTTGATGTAGTTCACGAAAAAGATAATCTGAAGCAGCTAAGGCTCATCATGCAGAATTTCTACAGTCCGCTGAAGAAACTCGACCCCTATCTGGAATTTACGTTCATCACAGGCATTACCAAATTCTCACAGCTCAGCATCTTCAGCGAACTCAACAACCTCGACAACATCAGCATGCTCGACCAATATTCTGCCATCTGTGGCATCAGTAAGACAGAACTTACCACCGCAATGAAACCAGATGTGGAAGGATTGGGAAGAGCGCTCGGCCTGACATACGAACAATGCCTGGAAGAATTACGACAGTATTACGATGGCTACCATTTCAGCGAACATGCAGAAGATGTATTCAATCCGTTCAGTCTGATCAGGGCAATGAACAGTCAGAAGATAGATTCCTACTGGTTTGGATCGGGAACACCAACCTATCTGATCAAAACCCTGCAGAAACATCATGTCAACGTGATGGAGATTGAGAGAAAGGGAGCTAGTGTTGACGACTTCGATGTGTCGCCTGAGCAGGTAACCTCAGCCCTGCCATTGCTCTATCAGAGCGGTTATCTTACCATCAAGAAATACAGTCCCATCACCAAGAGTTACAGGTTGGGCTACCCAAACCAGGAAGTCAAGATCGGAATGCTCAAGAGTCTGGCTCCCAACTATCTGTCTCCCTTATCCATCGACAACAACGGACTGGTGAATGAATTTGTAGAAATGCTTTACGAAAATGATCTTGAGGGTGCCATGGTTCGCCTGAAGGCTTATCTCTCCAGCATTTCCAACCGCCTGTCGAATAAGAACAAAAGAGATTTTCAGACGGTTTTCTATCTGATTTTCAATCTGATGGGCGCCCTTATCAAGGTAGAAGAAGATAGTGCCATAGGCAGAGCCGATGCTGTGCTCCAACTGCCAGACACCACCTATGTCTTCGAACTGAAGTATGATGGTTCGGCAGAAGAAGCCATCAGGCAGATAGAAGAAAAGGGATACCTGATTCCTTATTCAGCCAACGGCAAACGACTGGTAAAAGTAGGTGTCAACTATGATAGTAACCAGCGAACCATCGGAGACTGGATTATCAAAGAAGATAAAGAAGGATTAAAGAAGGATTGAAGAAGAATAAAAGAAGAATAAAAGAAGGAAATTGGCAGTAAAGTTTAAAATATTTATACTTTACTGCCAAAATGGGAGGCTTTTCTTAAGCTGGATGCTCTCGTTTTATTTCCCGAATCTGGAAGTATGAGCCCACTTTAAAAAGTAAGGCCTGTTTAAAATGTTTATATTTCATGGCAATTTCTCGAAAGATATTCACCAGCGGAGCCAATTGCTATGTTGCACTCAGCATGACCACACTGGTCATGCTGGATTCAAAATATGCCCCTTTTTAAAGTGAGCTCTTTTCTCTTAATTCGAACAGTATAACCCAAATTATAATGAAGTAAATATTCAAATACTTTCATTATAATTTAGGTTAAACTTGAACCTATCCTTAAACATTGCTTGCTCTCTTTGTGGAATTTGCAATTGCTTGGCAAGAACTTCCCAATTGCTCACGGCAGTTTGTACATCCTTGATGATGCCCTGAGCCACCTTTCGATTAATCATATAATCCTCACATGACTCCAACAGCACTTGAATGTCCGCCTTATTGGAAACGGCATTGATAAGCAAGCTTTGGTATAAATTGTTGGTTGGATTCATGTCGTAGGCCGGGGAGAGCGTCCATCCTTTGGGTGTCAACAAGAATCCATGGTTGCGGAAATGATCGTCTGAGTTACCTATGCAAATATTGAAGGCGACCCTACGATAGAGCTCCCGTAAATTCGTCTCTACATCACAGCATCCTTGTAGAATGAAATCCACAATATCCAGATAACCGTAACCACCTTGTGCGTTGTCTCCATCTTTAAGTCCCAGCAAAGACATACAGGAGGCAAAATGGATTCTCCGGCCTTCATCCGTTCTGTCAAAACGCTTGGATAAGAGGGTATGATACTTACCCAATCCTCCCCACAAACGAGTCTCTGCCACATGGATACCAGCTTGTAGGGCCAGCAGATGAGAGAAATGCTCCCATAATCCTGCATCATAATCGTCATTCCGAGATGGGAATTTGGCGATGCAGAGCCTGCCTTCCTCATCCAATACGCCTGCCTTCGGTCTTGCGCCACCAAGTGATGTTCCTGGCTGTATCAGCTGGGCAATCCACTTCTTTTCAGGCATGACATCTTCCTCCTCACATTTTTCTATCTCTTGACTGGCATAAATAAGCTCTCGTATTTCCGTCAATGGTGGAATTTTTAGAGAAGGAGAAACATTGATGAACCCCCCGTCCTTTTCTTTCTTAAACCTGAAACCACCCATTCGGGAGAAATCATCAATACCCACCAAGTAATCGAAAGAAGACAGGTTACGTGGAGCCCTTTGCTCTTCCTCTGCTTGCAACTGCTCCCTCCTCTTGAGGAGAGTCCTTCCCCATCTATCAGGCAAAGCGTCGGCAAAACATCCAAAAATATCATTGCCAGGCAAGGTGTATTGCATGCCGGGATAGTTGTTGATGTCTTCCGAGAGTTTGATTCCTGCATGAAGGTTGAGCCAATCGTTGTCAAACTTGAAGGCATAACTATCCGAACCACGTAACTTTTCGTAACATAGTTCCCCTATAAACTCTGGCTCCTGCAGCCAGTTGAAATCTCCAAAAACGAACAGTTTCTCCATTCCTTATTCTTTTTTAGTTGCCCTTTGACGATTTTTCAACCCCAAGTCTTGCAAGGACCTGCCGAGTTTGTCATCCTTGGCAAGCAGCAGAATGTCATCGTCCAACTGTAGTGCATACAGCACTCGCAGGTAGATGCCTATTGACACTGTCGGCATCCCCTTTTCCACCTTGCATAAAGTTACCTCCGAGCATGTAGCCCTTTCAGCCACCTGTGCCATGCTTAGGTTTCGACGTAGCCTAGCCAACTTGATTTGCTCGCCAACGATAGCCATTTTTTGCAACAACTTCCTGGGAAGTTTGTTTGCCATTGTACTCTTAGACATACTTATATACTTAATTATAATGTGCAAATATATGAAAAATACTTCATTATAATATGGGTTAGCGTGAATAATTAGGAAAGATTAAGATTGCAATTACAATAACCAACTCATCCTAAGGAACCTGTTGCTTCTCGCCCGCTTTCAAAACAATGCGCTTGAAGGCTTTCAGGGTCTTGATCGGTCCCTCAGCATCATCCATTCTACGGATGTAAACCTGCGCCACTTCCGTTCCTTCCC
>ERZ1035025.1209-NODE-1209-length-13656-cov-4.449967_pt1 | contig 13656 bp, 12 predicted proteins | sample MGYA00520619_ERZ1035025 | MGnify/ENA primary metagenome ERZ1035025 (study PRJEB33766, sample SAMN09781742) | gut metagenome | biome: gut microbiome | host: Homo sapiens | place: Madagascar | study: EMG produced TPA metagenomics assembly of the PRJNA485056 data...
CATACCTTTTCTGCTAGAAGACTATTTAACTGTAAATTAAATCCATCCGCACAGGCAAGGAAAGATATGGCAATTATCCAGATTTGCCTGATGGAAAATGACTTAAATAGAAGAAGAATAAACATCTTAATGAATATTGAATCTACATTCTTACAGAAAGAAGAAATAATGAAGAAGATATTATATGGCAGTGTATTCTGCATTTGGTACTTGATGTCTCTACTGCCGCTGAGAGTGCTCTACATTCTCAGCGACGGTTTATTTTACCTTATTTATTATGTGGTGAAATACCGCCGCCCACTGGTAAGGAAACATCTCTTCGACTCCTTCCCAGAGAAAAGCGAGGCAGAGCGCATCAAGATAGAGAAAGAATTCTACTCCTGGTTCTGCGACTACATCGTAGAAACCATCAAGCTCTTCACGATGAGCAAGAAGCAGGTGATGAAACGCATGCAGTTCATAGGTGCAGAGAAAGTAAGAGAATCATGCCAGAAAGGCCAGTCGTGCACCGTATATCTGGGACATTACTGCAACTGGGAATGGGTAACCTCCCTGCAACTGTGGGTAGGAGAAGATATCGCCTGCGGACAGCTTTATCATCCCCTGGAGAACAAGGCATTCGACAAGCTCTTCCTCTATCTCCGCAACCGTCTTGGAGCCCAGTGTATTCCGATGGCAGAATCCATCCGTAAAATAATGAAAATGCGACAGGAAGACAAGCCTATAGTGATTGGCTTCATTGCTGATCAAGTGCCATTATGGAACAACATCCATTATTGGACAGATTTTCTCCATCATGACACCCCTGTATTTACTGGAACTGAGAAAATAGCAAGAAAGATGAATTTTGCAATATATTATCTGGATATTCAGCGCTTGAAACGTGGCTACTACCAGGCAGAATTCAAACTTCTAACAGAAATCCCAAAAGAAAAAAAAGAATTTGAAATCACAGAGACGTATATCCGAGAACTGGAAAAGACCATCCAACGCCAACCAGCCTTCTGGCTCTGGACTCACAATCGCTGGAAGCGAACCCGTGAACAATGGCTGAAGATAGTAGCCCCAGTGACACATAAGATGAGAACAGAATAATAATATCCAGTAAAATATAACAACTATATTTATATTAAAGAAATATGAATCTTCCACTCCTATGGATAGAAAACAAGGAGGATAAAATCTCCTTAAACTCATTTGATAAATTCAATCAATTATTCAGTAATATCAGATAAACTATTTGTTATATGCCAAAAGTCAGCATTATTGTACCCAACTACAATTACCGCAAATATCTTCCGCAAAGGCTACAATCCATATTTGAGCAGACATTTGCCGACTTTGAAGTTATATTACTCGATGACTGCTCAACAGACGACAGCCGTCAATATCTTCAACAATTTGCATCACATCCAAAGGTAAGCCACCTCATCTTGGGCGAAACAAACACTGGCAACCCATTCGTTCAATGGGAGAAAGGTATTACTTTGGCACAAGGCGAATATATCTGGATAGCAGAAAGCGATGACTACTGCGAAAAGACATTCCTGGAAAATGCAGTGAGAATACTAGACGAAAATCCTCGCCTCTCATTTACACATTGCGGATCTAACCTGGTAGACCAGAATGGAAAGGAATTGGAACTGAATTATGATACCTGGCCTTTAGGTAAAGACGATGGCAAAACATACACCTATGCTTCCCGCCAATACCTTAAAGACTTTATGTTTTACCATGATGAAACCTACAATGCCAGCATGACTGTCTTCCGCAAGAGCAAGTATCACCTCATAGATAAAGACTTTACGACTATGCGCTATTGTGGTGATTGGCTCTTCTGGATAAAAATGGCAGAGAAAGGAGATGTTGCCATCTTACATAAACGCCTTAATCGGTTCAGGCGACATTGCCAAAGTGTTACAGTCAAAATAGACAGAAAGGAGAAGCAATTAGCAGAAAGGCTAATCATTTTCACCTATCTTTGGGAGAATCATATATTCAGTGGATTCCACCTTGCCTTATCAAAAGGTTATGTATATAAGGAAATCATCAGAACGAACATGGAGGCAAGCCGCAAGAAACAAACACTTGCCAACATGCGCAAATATGGAGTAACCAAGAAATGCTATTACTTGGAGCGAGCTACCAAAACGCTCTGCCAAATATTACATATCAAGCAAAGACAATAAAACAAGACAGCAATGAAAAAAATAAAAGTTAGTATCCTTGTATCTACATACAACTGGCCGGAATCCTTGGAGCTTTCGATAAGAAGCATGTTTGCACAGACCATACTTCCAGATGAGATTGTCATCGCAGACGATGGTTCTACCCAGGAAACCAAGGAACTCATAGATAGACTCAGAAAGGAAACAACCATTCCTATCAAGCATGTATGGCATGAGGACAAAGGCTTTCGCAAAACAATCATTTTGAATATGGCCATAGCCCAAATTACAGGCGACTATATCCTGCAAGTAGATGGAGATGTGGTACTGTCATCACATTTCGTGAGCGATCATCTGGAGCTTGCAGAGAAAAATTATTTCGTATGCGGAAGCAGAGTTAAGCTTTCACCCGAAGTAACCTATCGCATCATGAGTTCTAAGAATTTCAAGCTAAATATCTGGAACATGCCAGCAAGTTTTATGCTCAACAGTTTCCGCTCCAAATTCTTACGCCATTATATGGCCTTGAGATACGCCAAGAAGATAGACCATCTCCGCGGCTGCAACATGGCTTTCTGGAAAGAAGACCTCATCAAGGTAAATGGCTACAATGAAGACCTGATGCAATGGGGACATGAAGATGGTGAAATCGCTTTCCGCCTCCACTTTGCTGGAGTTAAAAAGAAAGCATTGAAAATGGGTGGTGCCGTTTATCACCTCTACCACAAAGAAGCTTCTAAAGGCAACGAGCAACGCCATCTTACCGAGCTTGAAAGAGTCAAGAAAGAACACCTGTCTTGGTGTGAAAACGGAATAGATAAGTATCTATCCTAAGATAAAGTCATAACACAATCAGCATGAAGTGCCGTTTCCAACACACTTCACGCTGATTTTCATTTTTCATTCTTCCGATACCTATCTTCCAGGATCTTGCTCACTGCCACAAACTGGTAAATACCCTCATAACAAGCACAAATAAATCCTTCTATTCCATCGCGGAAACCACCCTTCTGAATGTAGGCTCTGAAAAATCGAACAAAGGGACGATAGAATAAAGCACCGATTCCGAAATTTCGGTCTTTTTTCTTTTCTATCTCGTTCTCTGTATATTGATTGATTTTTCCCATACGGCTAACAATGGTATCATCGGCAAGATGTACAAATGCCAAGTTTCCATTTTTTGCAGGCAACTTATCGATTCTGCCTTGAATGATAGGGTCTGCATGAATTATAGCAGGCCAAACAGTACCTTCCTTTATAAAAAAGCGAAGTTGGTAATCAGGATAAAAACAATGCATAAACCGACCCATAAACTTACTTTTTCTTGGAACATAATATCCCTGGGCAACATCTTCATGAGCTATCAAACCATAAAGATAATCCTTTAACTGCATAGGAACCAACTCATCAGCATCCACTACAAAGACCCATTTATGAGAAGCAGCATCAATAGCAGTTTGGCGTGCGGGCTCACAGATTTGATAGTTGCCACGCGGGAAGACAACAATCTTACATCCATATCGCTTTGCTATGTCGCAAGTATCATCGGTACTTTCCATGTCGCAAATCACTATCTCGTCGAAGTCTTTGACGGTTTCAAGCACTCGTGCCAAATGCTGCGAAGCATTGTAAGTATTGATTACTACTGATATCTTATTATTGCTCATATCCATTTTATCTTTTAATATTTTAATTTTCCCTTCTCAACCAGTCCAACACATACTGTTGCTTGATGCCATCATGGAATATCTGCGGATCGTTGTCAAGCGTCAATAGGTATTTGGGATAATTATCCGGTATGGCTTGCAAGGGTTCCAATTCTCGCTTCATTGTATCCTCATCCCTCACACTAAGTGAAACTTGATAATACGCTTTTCGCTCACCTTGAACAACAACGAAATCTATCTCGGCATCACCTATTTTTCCGACATAGATTTCTCCACCCCGACGCGCCAATTCCAAATAGACGACATTCTCCAACACATGCCCCAAGTCGCCTCCCTTGGTACCATTGATGATACTGCGCAAACCAATATCCACAAGATAATACTTCTGTCCTGTCTTCAACAATTGCTTCCCCTTGGCATCATATCTCGGAACAGAATAAAAAATATAACTGTTCGTTAAGGCTGAGATATAGTTTTCTACAGTATGCGAAGCTATTTTTCTTCCCAAAGAAGTCATCGTGTCACTGATACGCTTGATGACGGATATATTGCCAATATTATCGGCCAGAAAACGAACAACGCTCTCCAGCATCATGACATCCGTTATCTTCCTGCGACTCACCACGTCTTTCAGTACTATCGTATTGTACAAACCCGTAAGGTATTCACGCACCATCTCACGGTCATTTTTGATTTGCAAGACATAAGGGAATGAACTCTTCTCGATATATTCACGATAAGCTGCCTCAATATTCGCATCAGAAGGCATAGATTGGAGATATTCATTGAAAGAGAATGGGAACAACTTGATTTCTACATATCTACCAGTAAGTAAGGTTGCTATCTCACCAGACAAGAGATAAGCATTGGAGCCAGTCACATAGAGGTCAACATTATCTAATAAGAATAAGCTGTCTATCGCCTTTTGGAATCCATCCACCATCTGAATCTCATCAAAAAAGAGATAATTCATCTTTCCTGGACAGAGATTCTTCTTGACATGCGAGTACAAAGCCTTATAGTTGAGAAATGGCTCATTGTCCAAGTCTTCGAAGTTGAGTTCCTGCACCTGTTGTTCAGACACGCCTTCAACAAGAAGCTTCTCACGAAACATCCTCAAGAGAGATAACTTGCCACAACGACGAATACCTGTCACCACTTTTATTATTTTCTTATCTCTCCATTTCTCAAGAAGAGACATATACTCTGTACGTTCTATCATAAGCAGAAAAATGAATTACACTGCAAATACACAAAACTTTTATAAGAAAAAATGCACTGCATTGCATTTTTCTTGCAATAATAGATAAAATTTGCAGTGTACTGCAAATTCGCATTTCCAAACTTTTCAACCATTCTCTTCTTTCTATAGCCATCGTTCTTTCATTTTTATCATCGTTCTTTCATTTTTATCATCGTTCTGCAAATTTAGTCGCAATTGCGACTAAATTTGCAGTGAGAGGTATAGCTATACGAAAATCACTTCTTTTTCACCACCAGTTCATTCTTGGTCATTCGCTCCATATACGACTGGATGATGGCTTTCACCTCACGTTCCATCGCCTTACGTACCGCAGGTTCCTGGGCTGCCACATTGTGCTCTAAGAGCAAGTCGGTGCGGAAACGATAGAGAGCCTTCGTTTTCTGACCATCCCATTGCAACAAGTAGTCACCCTTCACATACTGATAGAAACCGTTGTTATAGTTTACAGCCCATGTATCCTTAGCTGGAGTATTGAAGAGGTCGATGCCAAATCCGACATACTTTTTATCATAACCCAGATAATCCAATATCGTAGGCATGATATCAATTTGTTGGGCGATGGCATCACGCATACCAGATTTGATGTCGCCACTTGGATCGAAGAAGATGATTGGAGAGCAGAAGCCTCCAAGATCAGTCTGATAATAAGCATGGTCGCTCAGATTAGTATGGTCTGAGGTTATCACGAAGACGGTATTCTTATACCAAGGCATTGTCTTCGCCTTGTTAAAGAACTGGCGCAGCGCATTGTCGGTATATCGGATACACTTGTGGATAGGAAGACCTTCTTCCTTATATCTAGCCTTATACTGCTCTGGAATCACAAAAGGATGATGCGAAGAGGCAGTAAAGAGGGCTGTAACGAAAGGTTGCTTCATCTCACCCATCTTCGTGGCATAGAACTGCATGAACGGTTCATCCCAAATAGCCCAAGTGCCATCAAAATCCTTGTCGCCACCAAATCGCTTATCGGCATCAAACTCCGTACGACCGAAATAATCATCAAAGCCCGTGGAGCGAGCAAAGGCCTGAAAGCCCATCGAACCGTTCTCGGCACCATGGAAAAAGGCAGAATAATAGCCCTCATGCTTCAACTCTCCAGCCAATCCGCTCACATCATTGAGCGAAGCAGGAGTCAGGAAGAAAGGCTCCACAAACATCGGAATACTCGACAAGATACTAGGCATACCATCAATACTCTTTCTACCATTGCAGAAGGAATAAAGATAAGTGGCACTATGCTGCATCAATGAATCCGTAAAAGGCGTATAACCTTTATATCTTCCATGGTCCAACCATTTGTTAAAACCTCCAATATACTCCCTTCCAAAACTTTCAATGATGATAACCACCACATTCTTCTTGCGAAGTTTCAAAGAATCGGATGGAAGATGAACTGGCGAATATATTTGATTCAATTCCTGCTCTGTATAGTATGCAGGAACTTCGAATACCTTCTTGCCTAAGGTTCGAAGGATTGAGAATGGAGTATTGAGCACGATGGCAGCCTCCAAAGGCCTACCTACATACTGATTGGCATTGCTGATAGTGATAGGACGAACTGCTGTGGTGAAGCCTCCTCGCATGCCGCCAATACACCAAGGAACAAAAAGTAGCAGACAAGCCAGCTGTACCCCATAATAACTGAGCAATCCCTTCTTGCGATAAGGCAAAGAAACTTCTACTGGCACTTTTCCTTTCGGCATACGGTAGAAACACCATAGGGTAAAAATGAGCAATACACCGATAAGTACCAGATACCAATGGCGCAGCACCTCTACTCCCAAAATACTGCCCAGATTATTTTCGTTTTTAAATTCAGAAAATACGGTCATAGTTGTACGGCGAGTGGTATATTGGAAATATACACAATCCACCATATTAGCCACAACGCAGACGGCATTAACTGCGACAAATATGCATTTGGCTATCTTCTGGTAAATACGGCTCTCCTTATAATGAATCGGGAAAAGCATCAGGAGTGCATACAGCGCATTGGTATAAAGGATAGCTGAAGTGTCGAAACGCAAACCGCCCAACTCCATCATCCAAATATCACTCCATGAAAGCGCATCGGCGAACATGCTCCAATTTACCGCCAGGAAAACCAAGCGGCAAAGGGTATAAACCACATAAATCAGCACCATATTGGCAATAAAACACAAAGGTGCCGAAAAAATATTTCTCTTATTTTTCATCTTCATTTTTTTGAGGAGTTGAATAATCCTTTGTCATCATTTCGTAAACGAGCTTAAACCATATCAGCACGCAAGGCAATGCCTTCAGGGCGTAGGGTTGCACATAGTTCTTGCGGATAAACGCTGGGAAAAGATCGGATGGCGACATGCTCGTCAGGATAAAGGCAAACACCATCAGGGCAATATCCCAGCGGCTACGCTTCCATGGAGCCGTGACATACCAGATTGCAACGCCCAAGAGGGCGATGATGTAAGTGCTCGATTCGCTGCCCGTACTAAACAGGACTACAAACATCAAAACCGATGCCAGGAAAGCATAACGGAAGGCGATGTTGCCATACTGCCTGATACGCAGGTAAGGATAGCAGAACAGCAATACTCCCGGTACTATCAACCAAAGGTCTGAATAGGTAGAGACATGAGATATCTTGCGAACTAATCCAAGCAGCGACTGGTTCTGCATATCGGAAAACATATTTTCCATGTTCTTGCCCGTAAGGCTGACGTGCCACTCCTTATACTGGTCGATGATATACTCCGGACTGGTTATCGCCATTGGCAGGACAAAGAACAGGGCTGCCCATCCTATCAGGGCAGCTATAAACTTCACCTTGTGCTTGGAGAAGAAGAAAAATGCCAGTCCGACGATGCCATATAGTTTGACGAACGTACCAATCATGATGAGGCAAGCTGCCATGATGTCTTTTTCCTTCTCGATGCAATAGAAGGAAGCCACAATGATGGCGGTGATGATGATGTTAAACTGGCTCATGAAGAGAGCCGTAAGCAACTCGTGGGCACAGAACCAATAGATGAAGATCTGCTTGCCTTGTTTCATCGGCAACTTGCGGATGGCTACAAACAACGCCAATGCCATCAGTACATGCCAGAAAATCAAACCCAATGGATGCGGAAGCACCGCAAAGGGAGCAATGACCAAACTGAAGAATGGACCATAATGATTTGTATCCCAATACTGATTTGGATAAGGAGCATAGAGGGATGTCTGCTCCCAAGCATGCCAAAACACATACTTGAAAATCAAGAAATTGTTGCACTTATGAAACTTCATGAGTGATGAAATCAGTCCTAACAGCAACCACAGTCCCAACAAGGTGCGAGGATCGCTGAAAAAAGGTCGCCCAAAGAAGCGCTTGATACTGAGCCAAGCCTGATTCATTCTTACGTTTGTATTGTCCATTGATTCTTTTTTATTCTATTTCATTACTTTTCGGGTGGCAAAATTAGCTAAAATTCATGTAATTAGCAAATAATTCCCCATTTAGTTTGTAAAATCGTTTTTTTAATATAACTTTGCCTTGTCATTAAAGATAAAACTACAGAAATGAGAATAGGATTCGATGCAAAAAGAGCGGTACAAAACCGTACCGGACTTGGCAATTACAGCCGATTCATTATCAGAATATTGTCGGAACAATTCGCCGACAACAGCTATCACCTGTTTGTGCCTAAGCCTCATCGCATGCCTTATCTCTCAGAGATTCCTACCCTCAAACGGCTCTTTCTCCACTTCCCACCCAAAGGCATCTGGAGCAAGATGCGCTCCATTTGGCGTGTATGGGGAATGACCAAGGACATACAAGCCGAGGGCATCAACCTGTTCCATGGACTGAGCAACGAGTTGCCGCTCAACATCGGCACTCCCGAGGAGCGCAAGGCATCACAAGGAAAGCAGCGATGCAAATATGTGGTAACCATCCACGACCTCATCTTTATCCACACTCCGCAATATTACCATTGGATAGACCGCAAGATATACAACTATAAGTTTCGCCGTGCCTGCCAATGTGCCGACCGTGTGATAGCCGTAAGTGAATACACTAAACAGGAAATCATGCGTTATTACCACACGCCAGAGGATAAGATCGACGTGGTATACCAAGGTTGCGACCCGGTCTTTGCCCAAGACATTGACATGGACAAGCTCGACAAGGTGAAAGATAAATATCAGCTGCCTGATGATTTCGTGCTCTACGTAGGCAGCATCGAGGAGCGCAAAAACCTCATGCTGATCGCCAAGGCCATGAACTTGGTTGCCAAAGAAGAAGCCAATACAGAAAAAGGCACCAAGTTGGAGAACTGCGTCCATGTAGTGGCTGTGGGACATCGCACCCCATACGTCGATGAAGTACAGGCTTATCTCCAGCAACAGGGCATCGAGCATCTCTTCCACATCTATCATCAAGTGCCTTACGAGGACTTGCCAGCCTTCTATAAGTTGGCTAGCACCTTTGCCTATCCATCCCGCATCGAGGGATTCGGCATACCACTGCTCGAAGCCATCACCAGCGGCATTCCGGCCATTGGTTGCACAGGCTCGTGCCTAGAGGAAGCAGGAGGCCCCGACAGCATCTACGTAGACCCAGATGACGAGCAAGCCATGGCTAATGCCATCCTCATCACCTGCAATAACGAGCAACTGAGACAAAAGATGATAAGCCGAGGCAAGGACTATGCGCAACGGTTCTCCGACAAGCTACTCAGCCAAGACCTCATGAAGGAATACGACAAGGTGATGGAAGAAGCATGATGCCATAAAAAGAGAGTTAACAAAACAAGATAACAACTGAACGAAAATAATAGTCAAGAAACAATGGATAATAAATCAAAGATTCTATTAAGTTTCGATACCGAGGAGTTTGACGTACCACGTGAGCACGGTGTAGACTTCTCGCTCGAAGAAGGGATGAAGGTTTCAAAATTCGGCACCAACCGCATCCTCGACTGCCTCAAGCAGAACCAAGTGAGAGCCACATTCTTCTGCACCGCCAATTTTGTAAAGCATGCACCCGAAGTCATCAAGCGCATCATGGACGAAGGGCATGAGGTGGCTTGCCATGGTGTAGACCACTGGCGTCCAAAGGCTACCGACGTCAAAGAGTCGAAGGAAGTATTGGAGCAAGCCACTGGCAGAACAGCCTATGGCTATCGCCAACCACGCATGTTTCCGGTAAGCGACGAGGACATCAAGAACATGGGATACCAATACAACTCTTCGCTCAACCCTGCCTTTATACCAGGTAGATACATGCACCTCACCTCTCCTCGCACTTGGTTTATGAAGGATGGCGTGATGCAGATTCCTGCCTCCGTAACTCCTATCATCCGTTTCCCGTTGTTTTGGCTTGCCTTGCACAATCTGCCTGAGTGCATCTACCATGCCTTGGTAAGAAGAGTCATCAAACATGACGGATACTTCGTAACCTATTTCCATCCATGGGAGTTTTATGCCCTCAAGGAGCACCCTGAGTTCAAGATGCCGTTCATCATCAAGAACCATAGCGGCGAACAGATGTTCCAACGCTTGGATCGTCTCATCAAGATGCAGAAGCAGAGAGGGTGCGAATTTATCACCTTCGAGGAGTTTGTTAAATTAAAGAAGGAGGAGCTATGATAAGACTGGCTATCGTATCTCCTTGTTACAACGAGGAAGAAGTATTGGAGACTTCGGTCAACCGACTCACCCAACTTTATCAGCAGCTCATCAAGGAGCAGAAAATCACGGAGGATAGCTTCTTCTTGTTTGTCAACGATGGCAGCAAGGACAAGACCTGGGACATCATCTGCCGCCTGCACAAGGAAAACAAATTTGTGCATGGCGTGAATCTCGCCCATAATGTAGGTCACCAAAATGCCATCATGGCAGGTATGATGACCGCCAAGGACCGTGCCGATGCCGCCATCACCATTGATGCCGACTTGCAGGACGACCTCAAGGCTATTCCACAGATGATAGACGATTATGCCAAAGGCTACGACATCATCTATGGCGTGAAGGTATCGCGTACTGCCGACCCACTGATGAAGCGCCTCTCGGCGCAAGCCTTCTATAAGTTGCAAAGCAAGATGGGTGTCAACAGCATCTACAATCATGCCGATTTCCGATTCATGAGCCGTCATGCCCTGGAGATGTTGTCACGATACAAGGAGAAGAACCTCTATCTGCGAGGCATCATCCCTACCATCGGTCTGAACACCACTACCGTGGAAGATGTTATCAGCGAGCGCACAGCAGGTGCATCCAAGTACACCCTCAGCAAGATGCTCAACCTTGCCCTCGATGGCATCACCTCATTCTCTGTGAAGCCAATCTATGGCATCATCTATCTGGGCATGCTCTTCATCCTTATCTGCCTTGTCATCGGAGTCTACGTGATCCATGCCCTCGTAACAGGCACAGCCGTACCTGGTTGGGCCTCTGTCATACTGAGCATCTGGCTTATCGGTGGTCTGAACCTCATTTCCATCGGCATCGTGGGTGTATATATCGGCAAGATATATAAAGAGGTGAAGAACCGACCATTGTATAACATCGAGGAGATTCTCGAATAAAAACGTCTCGTATAGTAGAGACACTCAAAAAAGAGAAAAAACAAGAGCACAAATACTCTCATGAGATATAGCAAAGAACAACTCTTGGCAGAATTTTGGCGTATCTTCCGTTTTGGCATCACAGGCTCCATATCAAGCCTCATCCATTACGGAGCATACTGCCTAGCTCTGCTTTATTGCAATCCTACCATTTCATATAGCATTGGCTATCTGGTGGGTTTATGTTGCAACTATGTGATGACCACCTACTTTACCTTCCGCCAGCAACCTTCCAAGAAGAATGCGGCAGGGTTTGTCACTAGCCACATCATCAACTATCTGTTGGAGATTGGCTTGCTCAACCTCTTCCTTTGGCTGAGTGTAAGTCAGTGGCTAGCCCCTATCATCGTGATGGTCATCGTGGTACCTATCAACTTCCTGATTCTTCGCTTTGTATTCTTATACAAGAAGAATCAGGGAGGGAAATAGCATAAGATTTCCGTATTTCATAGAAATGGTTCTCAAAGCATTTTTTCACCATTTCCATTTCACCTGTATTTCTAAGTCGGTTTGCGAGGATTGAGCTATCTCTTGCAAGCCACTGGAGATATGGTTGCGATCAAAATAATCGGTGGTTCCCAGCTTGGCTATCAGCAGAAGATGCTCGCCTATCTCCGAGCGAACCACCAAGGCATAGCGGATGCCTTCGCCAAAGTAACAGCCAAAGTTCATCTGATAAAGCAAGCCTGGCTCATAAGCATAGATACGACTGTCGTAATCCTGGGTATGAAAATAAGCGAATGTACCTGATAGCCTCAGCCACCGCCATTGGTAACCCATATTCTCACAGAGCATCCATCCTTGGCTCCTGCCGCTCTTGTCGCTCATCGTATAGTCGAAACTCGTGCGAGCGTTCCAACAGTTCCCCACCATGCTCGTATAGAGGCGAAGGCGCTCGGTGGTAACCCCTGCTTTCTGCTTATAGCGCATTCTTCCACCTAAAGTCAAGCCATGAGAAGGTTGAAAGAGGAGGCTCACCATGTTATCCCAGCTCTGTGTACTCTCCTTGGTAAGATACTTAGGCCAAGCAAAATAGGCAAAGTCACTATAAGCTGTGATACTCCAACGCTGCCAAGGACTCCAAGTGAAACCTAGGTAAGCCCCGCTCTCATCCTGCGCCTCACTTCCCTCGCTAAAGGTATTGCTGAAGAGAGAGTAATAGCGAACAGGATAGAAGCGCTGCAATGCCATAAGCGAGAACTTATCGGAGAAGAGATAGGAGGCGGAATTGATGGTGGCGACGGTTCCGCAATCGCCCGTTGCCGTCTCGCCAGCTATCGTCCAGCGATGAGAAACATAGCCATAGTCTATGCTGGCATTCCAAAACCGATTGCCTTGTGGAGCGTAACGCTTATACAAACGAGTGTTGTCGGGGGTGAGCGGAAGCGAGAAAGAGGTATAGAAGGCAGTGGTTCCCACATGCCAACCATTCCGCCGATAATTGATGTTACCGCCGATGAGGGTATTGGAAGCTATATCTTGCTTCTCTATCTCCTTTTGGGTGCGATGAAGACCGGTCTTAAGAATAGTCTTGATACCACCAGTTGATGAAAGCGTAGCATCTATCTTGCGATAAGAGGCGAAAGCGGTGAGGTCTAGGTATTTAGTGATGGAATAAGTGGCAGCCGCGCCCTGCAGATAGTTGGCAGCATAGCGCGAGCTGTGCGCCCTGATCACATTGCTGTTGCGGCCCAGAGCCGATAGTGTGGACAACTTGCCAAACGAGAAGTCGTTGTTTAGTATCAGTCCCATTCCCTCATGCAGCCTGTAGCGGCCCAAGGTGAGGTTTTTCAGCCTGCCCCAACCGCGTATCTGAAGATAAAAAGAATAGAAATCGTAGCCAGCTCCGTTGCCTTTACTCATGAAGGGTTCGCCAGCATCTTTCGAACCGGTGAAACCCATTTTCACTTTGTCGCTATAACGAAACTGATAGCGCAGCCAGTGCTTGTAACGACTCCCCATATAAC
>ERZ1035025.1230-NODE-1230-length-13492-cov-50.672472_pt1 | contig 13492 bp, 15 predicted proteins | sample MGYA00520619_ERZ1035025 | MGnify/ENA primary metagenome ERZ1035025 (study PRJEB33766, sample SAMN09781742) | gut metagenome | biome: gut microbiome | host: Homo sapiens | place: Madagascar | study: EMG produced TPA metagenomics assembly of the PRJNA485056 data...
GCCGAGTTGCAAAGCATAAAGAATTATTTTTATCTTTTTAAAATCCCGTTTTTCAGCAACATCCAAACGTTTATTGCGCAACGCCATGCCTTGGGTGTGGTGTCCGATGACAGTGATTTTTGCAATATCGGCAAATACGCCATTGAAACAAATAATTTAGAAGATCAAACCCTTAAACTTTGCGCCAATTTGCCAGAGGAAGACCAACAGTTTGTGATTCGCCAAATTGCTTTGTCCAAAACCGCGCGGCAAACCAAAAAATTCTATATTCCCGCTTTAACCGAAAAAGAATTTTCTGACCGCATTCGGTTGGAAAAAGAATTTTTTCCAAATATTTTTAAAATTTCAGAGCATTTGTCTTTTTATAAAAATTATTTTCTGCCGATTAATCATTTTGAAGCGAGTGTGTTTTTTTACAAACACAATTTGCCTGAAATGTTTCCGCCCAAGGTTTTAGATAAAATCCGTCAAAAAGATATCATTGATGTGGGCGGTTTTATTGGCGATTCCGCCATTGTTTTTGAACGTGAATTTTGCGATAAAAATATTTATTCTTTTGAACCCACACAAAAGAATTTTGCTTTAATGCAAAAAACCTTGGCGTTAAATCATTCCAAAAGAATTATTCCAATCAAAAAAGGCTTAGGGCAAAAAAATGAAACGCAAACAGTTTCTTGCGCTGGTTCTGGTTCTTCCATTTTGTTTAATATGTCAAAAGAAAAAGAAAGCATTGAAATCACCACTCTTGACGACTTTGTCGCTGAAAAAAATGTAGAAATTGGTTTTATTAAAGTCGATACCGAAGGTTTTGAACAACCTTTTTTGGTTGGTGCCAAACAAACCATTTGCACACAAAAACCGGCGCTTTTGATTAGCATTTACCATTCGGGCGATGATTATTTCAACATCAAACCACTAATTGAAAGTTGGAATTTGGGCTACCAAATGCGCATTTACAAAGGCACGGATTTTTCTTTGAGTGTGGAGACTGCACTTTATTGTTATTTGCCGGATTGATTGTTTTAATCAATACCGATTTTGCTTGCCGCAACAAAAATCTTTGTTATTTTGGGTGCGCCCGTTTTGCGTTAATTTTTCAAAAATCCACGGTAAACATTTTGTTTTTTTCAAAAAAAATCTTTTTGTTTACCGTGGATTATTTTTTAATTCTTCCAAATGGCGGGTGAGCAGTTGTTTGTCAAATTTGGTGGGATGTTCGGGTTGGCGCTTGGTGTTTTGTAGCGCTTTTTCATAGTAAAAAATCGCTTGGCGGCGCTCGCCCAAATGTTCCAAACTCAAAGCCAAATTAAAAGCGTATTCAGGCGAATCGGGAAAAAAATGCAAGGCTTTGAAAAAAGCATCAGAAGCGGCTCGCCACGCTTTGTTGTGCGCGTGTCGCACGCCTTTTTGGAAAAAATCGGCGGCAAGGTGGCTAATGTTTTCCGCTGCTGCGGGAAGTCTTTCAATGCGCACTGGCGGCGTTGTTGGCGTAGCAAAAGCAGTTGTTTGGGTTGGAATGGCATCAAATTTTGGGCATTCTTTTTCTGCGATTTTTGTTGTCTCTGGGCAAAAGGGCGCAGGCAGTGGCAAGTGGCTCGTTTTGATTTCTAAAATTGGTGTTGGAATGCTCGTTTTGGGCGGGTTGTTGATTAAAAAAAGTAAAACAAATTCAACCACGCAAAATAACCACAACAATATCGGCAAAATCGTGTTTTTCCACGGTAAACCTTTATTTTTTTTTATTTTTAAATTTGGCGTTAGCGGCGTGGGCGGTGCTGCATCATCAGAAAAATCATTCGCCATTGTTACTGCTTTCAAAAAAATCGGCGGAAGGCAGGTGTTGCACGTCTGCGCGAGCATCCATCACCACAGGACGCAGGAAAATAATCAATTCGCTTTTTTGTTTTTCTTCTTGCCGATTGTGGAAAACCTCACCCAAAAGTGGCACGCGTCCTAATAACGGCACGCCGCTGCGAGTCTGCGCGGTTTTGTCTTCCATCAGCCCGCCCAAAATGGCGGTGTGGCCGCTTTTTACCCTTAAAACCGATTCAATTTCGCGCGTGCGAATCACCGGCAATAAATTTTCAATGCCTTGGGCACGCAAATCTGGATTGGGGTCGGCAACTTCTCTGCCAATTTGCGTAATGGTTGGGCGCACATTCAACATCACCACATCGTTGTCGCTAATTTGCGGAGTCACGCCCATCACCAACCCAACGGAAACCGTTTGCGGCGTGGTGGTGTAAGTGGTGCTGGTGCCCACATTGGCAGTGGAAACAGTATCCGCCTTGACGTTGAAATAAACATAATTTTCCACCACTTTTAAAAGCGCCGTTTGGTTGTTCATCACCGCCAATCGCGGACTAGACAAAACACGCGTTGTGCCAAAAGTTTCCAACAAACCCAAAATAATTTGCGTATCTTGCGCGCGGGTGTAAGTCAAGTTGGTGGCTGTTTTGAGCGTATTGCCGATGAAACTGATGGCACCGCGCCCGGCAATGCGCGACCAATCAATGCCTTGTTGGTAAGTGTTATTGAGCAAAACTTCCACAATGGTTGCTTCAATTAAAACCTGCCGCTGCGAAGCACTGCCAACCTTTTCAATAAAATCGGCAATGCGTTGGTGTTGTTTTTGCGTGGCTTTAACGCTTACCATTCCGCTTTCCGGGTGGACAACAACGTGCGCAGGTTGCGATTCTGCGCGTTCTGCCAAAATCTCGCGAATGTTCTTTTCTAAACTTTCCCAAAAAACGTTTTCCGACAAATTATCAATGTGCGTGCGGGAGATATTGCTGTTATCGGTATTGTTGGCGTTCGCAACAAGATTGGTTGTGGTGTTGGTTACCTGCGTGTTGGTAACAATTTGCGTGTTGGAAGCCACACGACCTTCAACCTTTCTTTGCATATTCAAATAATTGACGGCGTAGTGTTTGACAAAAGGCGTGTCGGCTTCAATTAAAAAATAATTATCATTTTCCGTCCAACGCAAATTCACTTGCAAAGCAATGCGCTCTAAAATTTGCGGCAAAGTTTGCGAGATGGCGTTTAAGGTAATGGTGCCCGCCACGTCATCGGTAATATCCATATTCACGCGGGCGCTTTCTGCCAAACCTTGCAAAACTTCGCGCACGTTGGAATCTTTTACCGCGATGTTAAAGCGCGGGTATTTTTTTGGCGGTGGCGGCGCGGCGGGGATAATATCAGGCAACGCGATATTCGGCGCCGTTGTGGCGTGCAAATGTTTTTTGGTTGACGGCTTAAAAGGCGCTGTGGTTCGCGGGGTGTCAATGGCGCAAGATGCTAAAAAAATAAGCATAAAAAAACCGCCTAAAACTTGGGCGGTTTTCTTCAAAAAATGATTTTCCACGGTCAACTCAAAAAAAATTTCGGTTTACCGTGGATTTTTGTTCTTTTTGGCAAATTGTGAAATTACTTGTGAGAGCTCTGCCTCGGCTTTGGCGTAATTCAAATTGCCTTGTTGGTCTTTTTGCGCTTTTTCTGTTGCTTGTTGCGCTTGCACTTTTTTGGCTTCGTCCAAATCTTTGGCGCGCACGGCGGTATCTGCCAAAACAGTGATCATATCGGGCTGAACTTCCAACAAGCCGCCAGAGACATAAACCACAAAATCATTTTCATTCGGCAGTTTCAAACGCAATACGCCCGGTTTGATGCGTGTTAAAAGCGGCGTATGGCGCGGCAAAATCCCCAATTCGCCCGACTCGCCCGGAAAAATGCCCATTTCTACTTCACCAGAAAAAATGGACGTTTCGTTACTAACCACATCACATTGCACAGTTGCCATAAAAGCCCCTTAAAGCGTTTTTGTCTTTTCCACAGCCTCTTCAATGGAGCCAACCATATAAAAAGCTTGCTCAGGCAATTCATCGTAAGCGCCTTCCACAATGCCTTTGAAACCTTTGATGGTTTCCGAAAGCGGCACATATTTACCGGGCGAACCTGTGAAAACCTCAGCCACATGGAAAGGTTGCGACAAAAAGCGCTGGATTTTGCGCGCACGCGCAACCGTTAGTTTGTCATCAGGCGAGAGTTCATCCATCCCCAAAATGGCAATAATATCGCGCAATTCTTTGTATTTTTGCAAAGTGTTTTGCACCGCACGCGCCACGTTGTAGTGTTCTTCGCCCACAATTTGCGGATCCAATTGGCGAGAAGTGGAATCCAAAGGATCCACCGCTGGGTAAATCCCCAAGGATGCAATATCGCGCGACAACACAACCGTTGAATCCAAATGTAAAAAAGTAGTGGCAGGCGATGGGTCGGTTAAGTCATCCGCCGGCACATAAACCGCTTGAATGGAAGTAATAGAGCCTACTTTGGTGGAAGTAATGCGTTCTTGTAAGCGCCCCATTTCTTCTGCCAAAGTAGGTTGATAACCCACAGCAGACGGCATACGCCCGAGCAATGCGGAAACCTCCACGCCAGCCAAGGTGTAGCGGTAAATGTTGTCAATAAAAAGCAAAATATCTTTGCCGTCATCGCGAAAACGTTCCGCCATCGTCAAACCAGACAAAGCCACGCGCAAACGGTTGCCGGGCGGTTCGTTCATTTGCCCAAAAACCATGGCGACTTTGTCCAACACGTTGGAATCTTTCATTTCGTGGTAAAAGTCGTTGCCTTCGCGCGTGCGCTCGCCCACTCCCGCAAAAACGGAAAGACCAGAATGTTGTTTGGCAATATTGTTGATCAATTCCATCATATTGACGGTTTTGCCCACGCCAGCACCGCCAAACAAACCGACTTTGCCGCCTTTGGCAAAAGGACAAATCAAGTCAATCACCTTAATGCCGGTTTCCAACAAATCTACCGATGAGGATAATTCATCAAATTTAGGAGCAGGTTGGTGAATGGCGCGGCGCTCTTCCGTGGGAACGGGACCTGCTTCATCCACGGGGCGACCCAAAACATCCATAATGCGCCCGAGCGTGCCTGTGCCAACAGGCACGGTAATGGGCGAGCCCGTGGCGTTGACCTTCATACCGCGGCGCAAGCCGTCTGACGAACCCATTGCAATCGTGCGAACAATGCCATCACCCAATTGTTGTTCCACTTCAAATGTGAGCTCGGCTTCCACCATCGGGTTAGTTTCCGAAGGATCCAAGCGCAAAGCTTCATAAATCTTTGGCAAAGAATCGGGCGGAAATTGAATATCCACCACCGCGCCGATACACTGAACAATGCTTCCTTGACTCATTTATCCATTCCCCAAAAAATAAAGCCTTAAACCGCTGCGGCACCTGCCACAATCTCTGTTAATTCCGTGGTAATGGCGGCTTGACGCGCTTTGTTGTAAGCCAACGTCATCTCACCAATCACGTTCTTGGCATTATCCGATGCCGACTTCATTGCCACCATCCGTGCCGATTGTTCGCTGGCCATATTTTCCGCCAACGCTTGGTAAATCAGCATTTCAATGTAGCGCAAAAGCAATTCGTCCACAACCGTTTTGACATTCGGTTCATACAAATAATCCCAACCCGGTCGCTTCGTCTTTTCTTCATTAAAGTGGTCGTCAGACAAAGGCAACAACTGCTCAAAAACAGGTTCTTGCTTCATCGTGTTGATAAAGCGGTTGTAACCAATATAAATGGCATCAATATCGCCATTCAAATAGGCATCTAACTGCACTTTAATTGGTCCGATTAGGTTTTCCAAATGCGGCGTATCGCCCAAACCCGTGGCAAAAGAGACAATTTTTGCTCCAAAGCGCTGCATAAAGGAATAGCCCTTATTGCCCAAGCAAGTCACCTCAAAAGAAATGTTCTTGTTTTGCAATTCTTTGCATTTGGCCAACACCAAGCGCAACATATTGGCGTTTAACCCACCGCACAAACCTTTATCCGAAGTCACCAAGATAAAACCCAAATGCTTTTGCTCGCGGTGTTCCAAAAAAGGGTGTTTGTATTCCGTTAAAGCATTGGATAAGTGCGCCGCCATTGTCCGAATTTTGTCGCCATACGGGCGAGCGGCACGCATCCGATCTTGCGCCTTGCGCATTTTGGAGGCCGCTACCATTTCCATGGCTTTGGTGATTTTCTGCGTATTTTCTACGCTTCTAATCTTATTGCGAATCTCTTTGCCGCTTGGCATAAAATTCTCCCCCTAATTTTGGCTACGCCCAAGTCGCCTTGAAAGCGGCAATGCCACTTGCCAGTTCTTTTTCAATGTCGTCATCCCAGCCAGCCGTTTCTTGAATTTTGTTTAAAACGGCAGATGAATTCGCTTTCAAGTAGGCAATCATCGCTTTTTCGCATTCCAAAGCGCGTTTGACATCTACATCATCAAAATAGCCTTTGTCTGACGCGTAAAGCGTAACCGCCATTTCTGAGACGCTCATCGGGGAATATTGCGGTTGTTTCATCAATTCGGTAACGAGTTTGCCGCGTTCCAACTGCTTGCGCGTGGCATCGTCCAAGTCTGATGCAAATTGCGCAAAAGCGGCAAGTTCGCGGTATTGTGCCAACGCCAAGCGCACGCCGCCACCCAATTTTTTAATAACCTTGGTTTGCGCGGCACCGCCCACGCGAGAAACCGAAATACCCGCATTGATGGCTGGCCGAATGCCAGCATTAAACAAATCTGTTTCCAAAAAGATTTGTCCGTCTGTAATGGAAATCACGTTGGTTGGCACAAAGGCAGAAACGTCGCCCGCTTGCGTTTCAATAATCGGCAAGGCGGTTAAAGAACCCGTTTTGCCTTTGACTTCGCCATTGGTGAATTTTTCAACATATTGATCATTAACACGTGCGGCACGTTCCAACAAACGCGAATGCAAATAAAACACATCGCCCGGATAAGCTTCGCGACCAGGCGGGCGGCGCAACAACAATGAAATTTGACGATACGCCCAAGCTTGTTTGGTCAAGTCATCGTGGATGATTAAGCAATCCATTCCACGATCGCGGAAATATTCACCCATTGTGGAGCCAGAATAAGGCGCAATATATTGCAAAGCCGCCGTTTCCGATGCCGAACCCGCCACCACAATGGTGTATTCCATTGCGCCGTGTTCTTCTAATTTGCGCACCACATTGGCGATGGTGGAAGCCTTTTGCCCAACCGCCACATAAATACAAAATAAGTTTTTGCCTTTTTGGTTGATGATGGTATCAATGGCCACGGCGGTTTTGCCTGTTTGGCGGTCGCCAATGATGAGTTCGCGTTGGCCGCGCCCAATTGGCACCATTGAATCCACGCATTTTAGCCCTGTTTCCACAGGTTGCGAGACCGATTTGCGCCAAATCACGCCGGGAGCAACTTTTTCAATTTTATCGGTGAGTTTGGCATTGATAGGTCCTTTGCCATCCAAAGGTCTACCCAAAGGATCCACCACACGCCCCAATAATTCTGGTCCAACGGGCACTTCCAAAATGCGCCCGGTGGTTTTCACCACATCGCCTTCTGAAATTTGCAGATATTCGCCCAAAACCACAACACCGACTGAATCGCGCTCCAAGTTCAACGCCATTCCATAAGTGCCGCCCGCAAACTCCACCATTTCACCTTGCATCACATCTTGCAAGCCATGCACGCGACAAATGCCATCCGTAACGGATATCACCGTGCCTTGCGTGCGCACTTCATTGGCACTTTGTAAATTTTGGATTTTGTTTTTAATCAGTTCCGAAATTTCAGAAGGATTCAACTGCATGAAAATCTCCTAATTGCTCAATGCCACAGCCATTTGGTCTAATTGGCTGCGAACAGACATATCTAGCACTTTGTCGCCCACACAAACACGCACGCCGCCGATTAAGCTTTCATCCACCACCACGCGCCCTATTAAATGAACATTGCCAAAATGCGGGGCAACTTCTTTTAAAAGTGCGGCAACTTGCTTGTCATCCAAAGGAAAAGCCGAATAAATCACCGCTTCCTTTTCCCCAGCCGCTTCTGCCACATATTGCCGAAACAATGCAAAAACTTCGGGTAACAAAGGTAATCGACCGTTTTCTGCCATCAAATAAAGCAAATTCCCCACGGTCAACGCGGTATTTTTTTCAATTTTTTCATTCAAAATGTTGTAGAGCAAACTCACCACGTCTTTTTTGGGAACAAGCGGGTTTTTAATTACACTCAACACTTGTGCATTTTGCGCAATTGCCGACAATTTTTCTAGCCATTTTTCCCAGTCTTTTTCCTTGCCTTTTTCACGAGCGATGGCATAGACAGCTTGGGCATAAGGGCGTGCGATGGTGATGCTTTCAGCCATTTATAGTTCCTCTTTGAGGGATGCCAAAAGTTTGGCATGCGCTTGGGCGTCAATTTCGCGCTTTAAAATTTTTTCAGCGCCTGCCACAGCCAAGAGTGATACTTGCTCGCGCAAAGCCTTTTTCACACGTTCGGCTTCTTGAGCGGCTTCCAGCTTGGCAGCTGCCACAATGCGTTCGGCTTCTACTTGTGCGGCAACCTTGGCTTCTTCAATGACCTGGTTTGCGCGCTTTTCCGCAAGAGCAATCATCTCGGAGGATTTTTCACGGCCGCTACGCAAAACTTCGTTGGACGTTTTTTGCGCCGCTGCCAAATCCTTCTGCCCTTGTTCTGCCGCTGCCAGACCATCCGCAATCTTTTTGGCACGCTCGTCTAATGCTTTCATAATGGGTGGCCAGACGAATTGCATCGTAAACCACGCCAATACGAAAAACACGACGATCTGCGCAAACAATGTTGCATTCAGATTCACGGTTCAGTCTCCCTTGGTGAGAGGTTTTAAGAAGCCATTAAGACGCGACGAAAGGGTTTGCAAAAGCAAACATCATCGCAATCCCAACGCTAATTAAGAATGCCGCGTCAATCAAACCTGCCAACACAAACATTTTGGTTTGCAAAGCATTCATCAACTCAGGTTGGCGTGCGGCGGATTCCAAGTATTTGCCGCCCATCAAGGCAATGCCGATACAAGCGCCAATAGCACCCAAGCCAATCATAATCCCAGCCGCCAAAGCAACCATACCGAGAACGCTTTCCATAACAACTCCTTTGAGGTTTTTAAAAAAAAGAAATCAGTGACTGTCGTGTGCTTGCCCGATATAAATCAAGGTCAACATCATAAAGATGAAGGCTTGCAAAGTAACAATCAAAATATGAAAAATTGCCCAAGCGGAACCCGCAATCACGTGCCCCACAAAGCCAAAAATCGTGGCGGTGCTGCCAAGCAATGCAATCAGCATAAAGAGCAACTCACCCGCATACATATTCCCAAAAAGCCGCATGCCATGGGATACCGTTTTTGCCGCAAATTCAATCATTTGCATTAAAAAATTCACCGGCCACAAAACAGGATGAGCGCCAAAGGGTGCGGTAAATAACTCCTGCCCCCAACCTTTTAAGCCTTTGATTTTGATGTTGTAATAAAAACACAAAATCAACACCGAAACCGACATACCAAAAGTGGCGTTTAAATCTGCCGTTGGCACCACACGTTGGTAGTGCATACCAAACAACGCCCCGATATTCGGCAACAAATCCACAGGGATAAAATCCATGGAATTCATCAAAAATATCCAAACGAAAACGGTTAAAGCAAGCGGCGCTACGAATTTTCTTGATTCTTCATTGTGAATCACGTCTTTGGCTTGGTTTGAAACCATTTCTACCAAAATTTCAACCGCCGCTTGAAAACGCCCGGGAACGCCACTTGTTGCTTTGCTTGCGGCTCTCCACAAAAAATAAATGGTGATTAAACCTAAAATGAGCGCATAAAAAAAGGTATCTAAATTGAGAATTGACCAATCCACAATGGCTTTTTGGGCGTGCCCAGTGTTATTCAAATGGGTTAAATGGTGAACAATGTATTCACTTGATGTTGGTGCAACATTTGCCACTGCTTCACTTGCGCTCATCTTGTTTCTTCCATAAAGCCAAAAATGCCACCTGCAAAACCACAATCAGGCTTAACAAAAAACTCGGCCAATGCACCGAAGGATAAAGCCCGACAAAAACAACCAAAAATCCAATTGTTAGCAGAATTTTTAGCATTTCACCCATCAAAAACGCAAAAGCGTTTTGAATGGTTAATAGCAACAAAACCAACAACCCATTAGGAATGACAACGCTTGCCGCCACTATTCCTGCCGAAATTGCCCCTTCTTTACCAAAAATTCCACCTGCCAGCAAACTCACCAAAAAACCCGCCGCAATTTGCAAGGCCAAAACTCTTTTCATTGGTGATTTTGATAACATTACAAAACGGCGACAATCTTACAAAACTTTTCACAAATGCGTCAAGGCAAGTTGAACTTTTTTGTTTTTTTCCACGGTAAACCCAAAAAAAATTTCAATTTACCGTGGAAAATCATTGTTTTTTTTATCTGCAAAATCGTTGGAAAGTTTTGCTTTGCTTGTCATATCAGCCATTTGCGTTTCAATCCATTCTTCTATTTGTTGGTTAAAGGCGTGCGTTGACATTTCACCAGCCACCATCGGTTTGCCGATTTTAACCTTGACGATTCCAGACTTTTTAACAAAACGATTGCGTGGCCACAACTCGCCTGCATTGTGCGCCACAGGAATAACCGGAACGTTGGCAAGCTTTGCCAACTGTGCGCCACCCGCTTTGTAGCGCCCTTTTTGACCGGGCGCTACCCTTGTGCCTTCGGGAAAAATCACCACAACAAAACCATTGGCTAGGCGATTTTTGCCTTGATTCATCATCTCATCCAAGGCGGCGCGGGCGTTTTTGCGGTCAATAGCAATCATTTTGAGTTCTTCAAAAGCCTTGCCAACAATAGGAATTGTTAATAATTCCTTTTTTAAAACAAACACACAAAAACGGTTTTGCGGCACAAAATCTTGCAAAAACAAAGTTTCCCACGCCGATTGGTGTTTGGAAAGCAAAACAAAAGGCGCATCGGGCATATTTTCCAAACCTTCTGCTTCATAACGAATGCCCAAAATGTGGACAACGCCCCATTCCACAACTTGCCGCCAACGGCGCGCCGCCCAATACGCCGATTGCTCGGAACCCCAACGCGCGCGCAATAACACAAAAGGCGCGTCAATTAGAGTCCAAAAAACAATAAACAACCAATACAAAGCAGAGCGCAAGGCAGACATAAAAATGCTCAAAATCCACGGTAAACGCTTAATTTTTTTAAAAAAATATTTTGTTTACCGTGGATTTTTTTATTCGGTTTTATTCGGGAATTGCACTTTCACCTTGCGGCGCTTTTTCAGTGGGCGATTCCGTTGGAATCTGCGATTCGGCGGATTTTTCAACAACCGCAGGCGACTTTGCTGATTCCATCAAACTTTGCGATGCTTTGGGGCGATCGCTTGCCAAATAGGTCAGCGTCAAGCTTGTGGCAAAAAACACTGCGGTTAAAATTGCTGTGGTGCGGCTTAAAAAATTTGCCGAACCTGATGCGCCAAACAAACTGCCAGAAGCACCCGAACCAAAGGCAGCGCCCAAATCCGCACCTTTGCCGTGCTGCATTAAAACCAAGCCGATGATGCACAAAGCCACCACCGTGTGCGCGGTTAGCAACAAAGGAAACAACCATTCCATTTTTTTTCAACCTTTAAGAACGCGCAATGGCAACAAAATCATTGGAATCCAAAGAAGCAGAACCCACCAAAACGCCATCCACATTCGGCACCGCCAAAATGGAGGAGACGTTTTGCGTATTCACACTGCCGCCGTAAATAATGCGCACCGCGCCGCCATTGGGATGCCACTTTGTTAAACGTTCGCGCAACACGCCGTGCATGGTTTTAATGTCTTCTAATGAGGCGGGTGTGCCGGTGCCAATTGCCCAAATCGGTTCATAAGCCAGCACAAAACGCGCGGTGTCGACGTTTTGCAAACTATCCAACACCGCATTTAATTGATTTAAAACAACCGATTCCGATTGCCCCGCTTGACGCTCGGCGCTTGATTCGCCCACACACAAAATTGGAGAGATAGAACGAAACAAAGCGTTTTGGAATTTATCAGCAATGGTGGTATCCGTTTCATTGTGGTATTGCCGCCGCTCGGAATGCCCGACCAAAACATAATGGCAGGCAAAGTCGGATAACATTTCGGCACTCACATCACCAGTAAAAGCGCCACCCGATTGATTGGAAACATCTTGTGCGCCCCACAAAATGGCCGAACCCGTTAAACTGGCTTTGGCTTGTGCCAAGTAAACAAAGGGCACCAAGACGGCCACTTCGTTGGGCAAATTGACCTCGCCCGCCAACACTTGAAAACGCGCTGCGTTGCTGCGCAGGCTGCCGTTCATTTTCCAATTCCCAACGATAAGTTTTTGCGCCATGGTTTCTCCTTTTTTGCGCTTTAAAAACTCGCCATTGTAAAAAAACTTGACGCATTGCGCAAACTACTTTAAAAACGTGGCTCGGCTGATTGAGAGATCGGTTATTTTTTTTGTTTTTTTAGGAAGTAAAAATTATGGCAACAGGCACTGTCAAGTGGTTTAACGACTCCAAGGGTTTTGGTTTTATTACTCCGGAGGATGGTGGGGAAGATTTGTTTGCGCATTTTTCTGCCATCAATATGGACGGTTTTAAGACTTTAAAGGAAGGTGAGAAGGTTACTTTTGAGGTGGTGCAAGGCCCCAAAGGCAAACAAGCATCTAATATACAAAAATCGCAATGACGTTCTTTGAATCCCAAAACCCGCTAAAAGCGGGTTTTTTTCTTTTAACGAAAGAAAAAATATGTTGATTTTGAAAAAATCCTTTTTTATTCTTTTAATTGCTTTTTTAATTGCGCTGATTTTGATTGCCGATTTGCGTTTGGCAATAATAAACACAGTTGGAATACTTTTGCATCGTGAATTAAATATGCCCGCTTGGAATGCGTGGTTACAAACAAAAACCCCATTGTTATTAGGTATTCTTTTATTTTTATTTTTAACAAAAAAGAATTATTCTTTTTCCACCCAATTTTTAAATCATTTTTTGGATTTTGTTTTAAAAAATCGCTGGTCTTTTTTATTAGGTTTTGCAAGTTTGGTTTTAATTTATGGCAGGCAACTTTATGTTTTAAACGGCAGGATTGATACCGAAACGCTTATCAACATAACCCCAGCGCCGCCCGTGCATTATGGTTTGGGGCGATTTGGCGATATGGCAACACGCTTGATTTTTGAAGGTGGTTTTTTTAACCCTTATTATTCCAGCGTTTTGGCATTTTTGTTTTTGGGCGTAGCCTTGGTTTTATTTGCCTATTTGAGCTACAAAATCGGAAAAATCAGCTCTGCATTTTCCAGCACTGTTTTTGTGCTTTTTATGGTGCATCCTATTTGGATGGAGCAGTTTTATTTTCACCAGCAAATTAAAGAAGTTTCTTTTGCCTTGGTTTCAATATTTTTGGCATTGCTTTTAATTCATAAAATCGCGCAAATAAAACGCTCCATCTTTTTAATTGGAGTTGTGCCGTTATTTGTTTGGATTCTTGCCACTTATCAAAGTTTAATTTTTGTTTATTTTGCCGCCACAATCTTTTTCTTTTTAATTCATCTAACCCCCCC
>ERZ1035025.1234-NODE-1234-length-13473-cov-6.216947_pt1 | contig 13473 bp, 10 predicted proteins | sample MGYA00520619_ERZ1035025 | MGnify/ENA primary metagenome ERZ1035025 (study PRJEB33766, sample SAMN09781742) | gut metagenome | biome: gut microbiome | host: Homo sapiens | place: Madagascar | study: EMG produced TPA metagenomics assembly of the PRJNA485056 data...
ATAGGCAATGTCTGGAACGGTTTCTACTGATTTGCGGCAGGTGGTCGGTTTTGGTCGGTGGATGGAAAAAAAACAGGGTGCTGCCACCCTGTTTTTTGTTCTGACTTATTTTGATAACTCATCAACGTTTTTCACGCTTACCATTCTTTTGTCACGGATCCGGTAAATTTTATTACAGTACCTCAAATTCTCTTTTCGATGTGTGATCAGAAAGATAATCTTATCCGGGTAGTGGCTGATCCCATCTAAAATATACTTTTCGGTCGTTTCATCCAGTGAACTTGTCGGTTCGTCTAAAATCAGAACCTCTGCCTCCTCGGTATACATTCTCGCCAGTGCGATTCTTTGTTTATCACCGCCGGACAGATTGTTGCCATTTTCCAGAATAAAAGGTGTAAAGATATCACGTTCTTTTGTAAATTTATCTAAAAAACGAATGTTCTGGTATACCTCCGGTTCCATTTTCCTGCGCCCAAAGTTTAAGTTATCATAAATTGAACCTGTTATAATTGGCACATTCTGCGAATAAAATGACATTTGTTTCCGAAGGGAATGGTTTTCAATATTCTCCAGCGGGATTCCATTGATCTTAATTCCGGTATTCTGATCCCAGAATTTTAAAATACTTTTCATCAGTGTCGTTTTTCCACAACCGGACTCCCCCACGATTCCAATGATATCTCCCTTTTTTGCCTGGATATGAATATCTTTTGCCAGTAAGATCCCGTCCATCGTCTGAAGTTTTTCCATATCGACCGCGACATCATCAATATGATCGATCTTTATATCTCCACTCTGTTCCTGCTCATCCTCCACAAGCTGTAAAAATTCCCGGCTTGCCTTTACCTCTCTTAAATTCAGGTTTACCTTTACAATATTTGAGATGGCAGGTAAGAGATATGACATTAGAATCGAAATTGTAAAAATGCTGTTTAATTTTGTATTCCCCTGCAGATACATATAAAATACCACAATCAAAATAATGTTTTGGGCAAACATGTTAAAAAAATCGATAACCTCACTCATCCCGCGCGCATAAACATTTACCCTTTTATTTTCCTGTTCGATAATTTCCAAATGTTTTTCAAGTATATCATTCAGATTTGTATTGTCCTCATTCTGCTTGATAAAATCTACCTGATTGGCAATCTGATAGATGTCTTTTCGCTCCTTTGGAATGATCCGCTGCATCTCGGCTGATTTTTTCAGTAAATTTTTATTCAGGAGATAAAATCCAGCCACATTGAGTATCAGGATAAACAGCATTACCAGAAAAATAAAAATATTGATGGTCAGGGAGTATAACAGGATCAACAAAATGACCAGTGATTTTGCAGTCAGTATCGGAACCGACATAATATACAGATTCGCCAGTGTGAGCACCGTCGAGTCTGCCCGCTCCGTCAGGTACGTTGCACCATACTTTATGATTGATGCGTATTTCATGGAATAGATTTTCTGGTAAATTTCCTTCGACAAATTTTTCTTGTACTCTTTTTGCATGTGCAGCTCGATCAATAGCTAGACAAACTGGATACAAATCTCAAGCAGCATAAACCCTATGATAAATGCTATCACACGATCCGTCAGTGCAAGTTTTCCATTGATGATCTGATTTACCGCAAGCGGAACTGCAAAAATGATCAGATTGATCAGGATGTTAAACAGGATTAAAACTGCTTCCATCAGATAATATTTTCTGCTTCTTCCGGTTTTCATATTTCTTCCCTGTCTCTCAACAACTCTTCCACTCTGTCCTCAAATTTTTCGGCTATTTTCTGCATATATTCTTTTTTCAGGTTTTCCACATTTCCGTCCCATCTGTGTTCCCTCACTTCATCCGAATGTTTGGACGTATATTCAAAATGCACGGATGTGACCAGTGCCGGTTTGCCACCATTATCTATGAGCTTTGTCTCAATTTTTCCTACCGTACAGGTTGTCTCGTCGTCTGAAAGCTCTTTTGCATGCTGTATACAATCTTCGATAAATCCGCTTGTCACTTCATTCGCATTCTGCAAAATATAATCAACCCGTTCTGCATATTCCTGGCTTTGTTTCATAGACAAAATGACTTTTCTATCTACATTGATGATATTGTTTTTATTCTGATCGCCGTCTTTTGCTGCTTCGGTCTCTTTGCATTCTTCCTCAGATTCAACCAGATGCAGATTTAAATTTTTATAGGAATTTACCATCTGCTGAAATAAATCTTTTACTCCATCATCCTGAATCTGCTCACTCTCAGACTGCAGTTTATCCCGGACCGGATTTGCAGCGGATGAATCGGAAACAATCGTATGTACCGGACGCGTAACTTCAGACTGCTGCCCTGTCACTTTATTTTCCGCCGGCTGTTCCTTTTCGGCAGATAAAATTACAGATTTTTTTACATTGACATAGTTTCCTCTTGTGACTTTGCTTTGAATTGCTGTCAGGTTCATATGCTTGTACCACCTTTCTACATTACCCCATTTTAATTTTTTTGCTTCATTTCATCCTACAACAAATTTTTTTGTTTTTCCATTTTTTCTAAAGTCTCACATAACAGTTTTCACCTTATGGTTTTCCACAAATTTTTCAATCTGCTCCCTCATTTTCCACAATTCGTAATCTTGTTCACTTAAAATTGTTCCATAACCCACGCTCTTTGCAACTTCAGATTTTTACGCTTTTCATTGTTCCTTTAATATTCCAAATCTGCACCAGAACATCTCCCTCTCTTTTTCCCTGCCTTTGAACCACTCGTCTTTGATCTCGTTCCTCTGATTTAGCCCAATCTTTTTTACCGCTTCCACCGCAGCTTCCCTCTGTGACATTTTCTTTTTTCCAACAGTCATACAGTTTGCCCCATCCACAGTATCGTATGACAAAAAGGACTGATTAAAATCCATTAGATCATATAACCTGACCGGCTGGTTTGTGCGGTTGTCCACCAGAAATCCCCAGTTTCCCCAGTGGCGGTCCGTGTTGCCGATCAGGTAATCGAGCAGATTCATCATGTAGTAGGAATATGCATCCAGCTTTAACACAAAATCCATAACGTCAATGTCATGATTTGCTGCATAGATCTCAAATGCCTCCATCGATACCATGCTGTAATCCACCGACGTAATGATCCTGCTTTTTGAAACTTTCTGTCCGTCAAAAATGCTTTCTTCGTAAAGCACCTGTCTACATTCAAAACAGCGGCAGATCTTACTTGCAAGAATTTCATTTTCCACAGTCCTGCTGTTTCCATCTTTCAAAAGGGAAAACGAATTTTTTTCCCTGATCCACGCTTTTGGAAACACGCCGTTGGTTGAGAGATCGTCAGCAATCAGGTAACTGTTCTCTACGGTCATCTGTTTTCCGCGCAGGGAAATATCGACAAGTGCATTATCCAGATGGTTTTCAAAAAGATTGATCTGCGCAAATGTGATATTCTCCCCTTTTTCCCGAACCCAGAAAATATCAGTCAGTGACAGACAGTGATAGGACAGCGCTATTTTGGCACGGTCACGGTCGGTCTGCGCCTGCAGTGCTCCGATACTGTTTAAAATTTCCTTTGCATAGACACGGTCAAGTGTCAGCACACGGGTTGCACACCAGTAATAAAAATTGGTGAGGTTATCCATGCGGATATCGAGATCATCGTTTTCCCCAGTATCCTCCAGATAAATCGAAAAGGGCAGAAACGCCCTGTCCAAAACTGTGCATACTCCGTTCGTCCCAATGTCCGCTACTTTTCTTTCGCCATGCATTAGTTCATACACTGTTTTTTCCATTCAGCTTCTGCCCTTTCTTCACTATACGGTTATCTATTCTTCCTCATCCTCGGAACCATCAGCCTCTGCGCGCTCTAACAGTTCTTTCATCAGCTCGTCGTCTGTCTCTGTATTTTCTACAGATGCCTTTTTTGCATTTTCCGCAGCGATGGCTGCACTTTCCTTTTCTTCCTCCTCACTGAGCAGTTCGGATGTGTCTGCATTGTCGATCAGACTCTTATCCTCACGCACTTTTGCGATACTTGCCACAGTGACATTCTCATCTAAGTTGATGAGTTTGACACCGGAAGTAATTCTTCCGAGCAACGTTGTATCACTGACTTTGATACGGATAATAATTCCTTCGGTGGTGATCAGCATCAGTTCATTGTCCTGGTTTACCGCTTTCACGCCGACAATATTTCCAGTCTTTTCGGTGATCTTGTAACATTTTACACCCTTACCGCCACGGTTCTGCGTGGTAAATTCGGAGATCAGTGTACATTTTCCAAGACCTTTTTCTGAAACAATCATGAGTGCATCCCCCTGGGACTGCATCTGCATACCGATAACTTCATCCCCATCCGTAAGATTCATACCGATGACTCCCATGGAAGTACGGCCTGTTTTTCTTACATCTGTCTCTTTAAACCGGATACACTGACCATATTTCGTCACTAAGAAAACATCCTGATTGTTATCTGTCTTTTTTACCTCGATCAGCTCATCATCTTCCCTTAAACTGATCGCAGCAAGTCCTGTCTTTCTGACATTTGCATAGTCGGTAATCGGTGTTTTCTTCACAATGCCTTTCTTTGTCGCCATGAACAGGAAATGTCCTTCCGTGTATTCACGGATCGGGATAACTGCCGTAATTTTCTCGCCCGGCTGGAGCTGGAGCAGGTTTACGATTGCAGTTCCCCTCGCGGTACGGCTTGCCTCCGGGATCTCGTAAGCCTTGATACGGTATACACGTCCGGTGTTTGTGAAGAACATCATGTAGTGATGGGATGTCGTCATCAAAAGTTCTTCGATGTAATCGTCATCGATCGTCTCCATTCCCTTGATTCCCTTACCGCCACGGTTCTGTGCGCGGAAATTGTCAAGGCTCATGCGCTTGATGTAACCTAATTTTGTCATGGTAATGACAGTGTTTGTTACTGGAATCAGATCCTCCATGGAAATGTCGTACTCGTCAAATCCAATGGATGTTCTTCTGTCATCACCGTATTTGTCTGCAATCAGCAGAATCTCAGTACGGATCACACCGAGCAGTTTTTTCTTGTCTGCCAAAATTGCACGCAGTTCTGCAATGCGGTCCATCAGCTCTGCGTACTCTGCCTCAAGTTTTTCGCGTTCCAGACCTGTCAGTGCACGCAGACGCATATCTACAATTGCCTGTGACTGTGCATCGCTTAAGGAGAAACGCTCCATCAAACGTGATTTTGCTTCCTGTGTATTCTGGCTGCTCCTTATAATGCTGATGACTTCATCAATATTGTCAAGTGCGATCAGCAAGCCCTCTAAAATGTGGGCACGCTCTTCGGCTTTATTTAATTCGTATTTGGTTCTTCTGGTAACAACCTCTTCCTGATGGATCAGGTAATACTTTAACATGTCGTAGAGGTTTAATACCTTCGGCTCGTTATTGACAAGCGCTAACATGATCACACCAAATGTATCCTGAAGCTGTGTATGTTTGTAAAGTAAATTAAGTACTACATTTGGATTGACATCACGACGGAGTTCAATACAGATACGCATACCCTGACGGTCTGACTCATCACGAAGATCTGTGATCCCGTCTACTTTCTTATCACGCACTAACTCTGCGATTTTTTCGATCAGTCTTGCTTTGTTGACCATGTACGGAAGTTCCGTTACCACGATACGGTTCTTGCCGTTTTGCATTGGTTCGATATCTGTAATAGCACGCACGCGGACTTTTCCACGTCCGGTACGGTAAGCCTCATTGATTCCGGCTGTTCCAAGGATCATGCCTCCGGTAGGAAAATCCGGTCCCTTGACAATAGAGAGTAATTCTTCGATGTCGGTATCGCGGTCCTCCTCAACTTTGTTGTCAATGATCTTTACCACGGCATTGATAACTTCGCGCAGGTTGTGCGGCGGAATGTTGGTCGCCATACCAACGGCAATACCGGTAGTTCCGTTTACCAAAAGGTTCGGATAACGGGATGGCAGAACGGTAGGTTCTTTCTCCGTCTCATCAAAGTTTGGCACGAAATCAACGGTGTCTTTTCCGATATCAGCAAGCATTTCCATGGAAATTTTGCTGAGACGTGCCTCCGTATATCGCATGGCAGCCGCGCCATCGCCGTCCACGGAACCAAAGTTTCCATGACCGTCAACTAACGGATATCTGGTCGACCACTCCTGTGCCATATTTACAAGTGCTCCGTAAATAGAACTGTCTCCATGCGGATGGTATTTACCCATCGTATCACCGACGATACGCGCACATTTACGATGCGGCTTATCCGGACCATTGTTCAGCTCTATCATTGAGTAAAGCACACGGCGCTGTACCGGTTTTAAACCATCCCTTACATCCGGGAGCGCACGCTGTGCAATAACACTCATGGCATAATCGATATAGGATGTTTCCATCGTTTTTTTCAAATCGACGTCATGAATCTGATCAAAAATTTTATCATCCATCTGATTTCTTCTCCATTTCTAACTCGTCTCTGTCATCCGAACTTCTGCACCCGGATCACATCTTCTAAAAATCCGGCTGCACCGATCTGTTAAATATCCAGATTCTGCACGTATTTTGCATTTTCCTCAATGAACTCACGTCTCGGCTCTACTTTATCGCCCATTAAGGTCGTAAATGTCACATCAATCTCGGAAGAATTTTCCTCATCGATCATGACACGTTTCAAAATACGTTTCTCCGGATCCATAGTTGTCTCCCAGAGCTGCTCAGCATCCATCTCTCCAAGTCCTTTGTATCGCTGGATCTTGTTGTTGCCGTCACGACCTATCTCAACCAGAATATTATTTAACTCGTTATCATCGTACGCATACCAGATATTTTTATTTTTCTCAATCTTATAAAGTGGCGGCGTTGCAAGATATACATGTCCCTGCTTGATAAGCTCCGGCATAAAACGATATAAAAATGTCAGCATCAGGGTCGCAATATGGGCACCGTCGACATCGGCATCTGTCATAATAATAATTTTATCATAACGCAGCTTGGAAATATCAAAATCCTCATGGATTCCGGTACCAAACGCAGTGATCATCGCTTTGATCTCGGCATTGCCATAAATCTTATCCAGTCTTGCTTTTTCTACATTTAAGATTTTACCACGCAGTGGAAGGATTGCCTGGGTTGCACGGCTTCTTGCTGTCTTTGCAGAACCACCCGCAGAATCTCCCTCGACGATGAAAATCTCACAGTTTTTCGGATCTTTGTCTGAACAGTCCGCAAGTTTTCCCGGTAAAGAAGTACCCTCTAAGGCTGTTTTTCTTCTGGTCAGATCACGCGCTTTTCTTGCTGCTTCTCTCGCACGCTGTGCGAGCAGTGATTTTTCACAGATACTCTTTGCGACCGTCGGATTCTGCTCTAAGAAATAAGTGAGCTGTTCACTTACCACGGAATCGACTGCTCCACGCGCCTCACTGTTTCCGAGCTTCTGTTTTGTCTGTCCCTCAAACTGTGGCTCTTCGATCTTGATACTGATGATCGCAGTCAGTCCCTCACGGATATCATCACCGGTCAGTGCAGGTTCGGAATCTTTTAAAATCTTATTTGCTCTTGCATAGGAGTTAAATGTTTTTGTCAGCGCATTACGGAATCCGGCAAGGTGCGTACCACCTTCCGGTGTAATGATATTATTTACAAAACTGTATGTCGCATCATTGTAGGAATCATTGTGCTGCATGGCAACTTCGACATACACACCATCCCTGGTTCCCTCACAGTAAATGACATCCGGGTACAATGCTTCTTTACTGCGATTTAAGTAAGTGACAAATTCCTTAATACCACCGGCATAGTGAAACTCATGACAATGATGGGATTCCTCTCTCGTATCCGTAAGTACGATGCGAAGTCCTTTTGTTAAAAACGCAGTCTCACGAAGACGCTGTTTTAAAGTGTCATAATCATAAACAGTCTCCTCAAAGATATCCGGATCTGGATGGAATGTAACCTTTGTGCCGTGTTTCTCCGGATCGCAGGTTCCGATCACTTTGACCGGTTCATCCGGTTTTCCGATATGATAACTCTGAAAATAAACCTGTCCCTCTTTATACACTTCGACACAAAGTTTGGTGGAGAGCGCATTTACGACTGATGCACCTACACCGTGCAAACCACCTGATACCTTATATCCGCCACCGCCGAACTTTCCGCCGGCATGAAGAACTGTATATACAACTTCAAGTGCTGATTTTCCAGCCTTATGGTTCATTCCAACCGGAATACCACGTCCATCATCTTCGACTGTAATAGAATTATCCGGATTAATGGTAACCTCTATGTTTTTACAATATCCGGCAAGTGCCTCATCCACGGCATTATCTACAATCTCATAGACCAAATGATGGAGTCCTCTCGCCGATGTACTGCCGATATACATACCTGGTCTCTTACGAACTGCTTCAAGTCCTTCCAGAATCTGGATCTGGTCAGCTCCGTATTCATTTGGATTTTCAATTTTCTCTGTTGCCATTCTGCTAACCTTGCCTTTCTATAACCTGACCTTTTTCAAATACCTGACCACTTATTACCTCAAAAACTTTATTGATCTCGAACCGGTTACGGATAAATTCATCCAGACCGGTACAGGTAATAATTGTCTGGGTGTCACATATACTGTTTAACAAATAATTCTGACGATTGCTGTCTAATTCTGATAAGACATCATCCAGTAAAAGTACCGGAGTATCATGGATTGATTTTCTTACCAGCTCTATCTCGGATAATTTTAAAGAGAGTGCAGATGTTCTCTGCTGTCCCTGTGAACCAAATTTGCGGATATCAACATCTGCAATGGAGAAAAGCAGATCATCACGGTGTGGTCCTACGGATGTCTGACACATTTTCAGATCACGCTGCCTTACCCGCTCTATCTCCTGCTCCATCATATCTGCCGAAACACTTGGTTCATAGGACAGAAAAAGTTCTTCCTTCCCACCTGATATCCGGTAGTGTATTTCATGAACAATTTCATTTAGTTCTTTTACAAACTGTTCCCTGCGCCTGATGATTTTTTTCCCGGTATCAATAAGCTGCATATCCCATACCGGAAGTGTATCCGATAATTCAGGACGATAAACCATATCTTTTAACAGTTTATTGCGTTGATTCAGAATTTTATTATAGTTCGACAGATCAGATAAATAGATCTTATCTAACTGACATAACTCAGCATCCAGAAAATGTCTGCGCTCTGATGGACCATTTTTTATGATATTCAGATCTTCTGGCGAAAAAAATACGATGTTCAATATTCCAAAAAGCTCACTCGCTTTTTTCATTGGTATTTTATTTACAGCGATTCCTTTGGAACGGTTGTGTTTTAAATGCATGTCAATCTGATATTGTTTGCCTTTTTTTAAAACCATAGTCCGAAGGTGTGCTTCGTTTGTTCCAAACCTGATCATCTCTTTATCTTTGCTTCCCTTGTGGGATTTGGTAGTTCCACTTAAGTAAGCAGCTTCTAAGATATTGGTTTTTCCCTGCGCATTATCACCAAATAAAATATTAGTCCCTTCATCAAACGAAATCTGGAGATTTTCATAATTGCGGAAATTGTTCAATTCAATGGATTGAATGATCATTTTGAGACTTTCACCGTTTCTCCGTTGTAGGAAATCACATCACCATCGTGGATTTTTTTTCCACGCTGATATTCTGTTTCGCCATTAACTTTTACTAAACCATCCTGGATGACAAATTTTGCGTCAACCCCGGATTCCACCAGACCGGCTTTTTTCAAAGCCTGTCCAAGTTTTATAAATTCATCTGATTCTCTGATCTGAATCTCTATCATGGAATTCCTTTCTATCGCCTTACGGCAATATCAATCAAAAAATGATTAGTTTGCAGCTGCATTGAAGTTAACCGGAAGAATCAGGTAAATAAATGTACCTTCATCATCTTTGATAAAACATGGAGCCTTTGGATTGACCATGTACAGTGTAACTTCTTCTTCGTCAATGACTCTTAATGCGTCAATGAAAAACTTCGGATTGAATCCGATCAGGATATCTTTTCCTTCTTTGGCTATATCAATATCTTCATTCATGGAACCAATAAATGAATTGATCTTCAGTTCCATGGAATCATCTGTGATATTCATGATGATCGGTTTTTTATCTCCTTCTTTGACAAGAAGAGTCGCACGGTCAATACAGTCTAACAGTTCGCGTTTGTTAATTTTAACTTTTGTTTCATAGTCGGAAGACAACATCTGTTCGATCTTAAAATATTCTCCTTCGATCAGACGTGAAACAACTGTCGTATTCTCAAACTCAAAAACAATGTGGTTGTCTGTCAGAAAAATAGATACTTCGTCTTCTGCACTTCCAGGAAGAATTTTGCTGACTTCCTGAAGTGTTTTTCCCGGAACGACAACTTTCTTGTGAGAATAATTATTTTTCAGTTCGATGTTACGGATTGAAATACGATGACCGTCGAGAGAAACAACCATAAGGTCATTTTCTTCGATTTCAAACAATTCACCTGTCATTAACTTGTTGTTATCGTTATCAGCAATTGAAAAAATTGTCTGACGAATGACTTCTTTTAAGGTGAACTGTGACATAACGATAGGTTCGTTACGTTCAATATATGGGATATAGGAAAAATCATCACCGGATTTACCGACAATGTTAAATTTTGCTTTTTCACAGGTGATCGTTGTTTTAAAAGATGCATCTGTTTCGATCGTGACATCACTGTCCGGAAGTTTACGGACAATCTCAGAAAAGATTTTTGCATCCAGTGCGATTACTCCGCGTTCTGCAATCTCACCTTCAATCTTAGTTTCAATTCCAAGTTCCATATCATTAGCGGTAAGTTTAATCTCATTTGCAGAAGCATCAATCAGAATACATTCTAATATTGCCATGGTCGTTCTGGTAGGAACTGCTTTTGAAACGATATTAACGCCATGTAACAGATTAGATTTAGAACAAATTAATTTCATGTTGTAGATAACTCCTTCCTGGTGAAACGTAGTGGCTCGCCAAAACGTGTTCATAAAAAAATAAATAGAAATCCGCCGTAGTCGTCTTAGAGGCTGTTAATAAGTTGATAACCGCACAAAGCCTTAATTTTCAAGGGGTTCAAAAAAATTTGAGGTGGTATAACCCTGTGAAAACCATGCGGAAATTATCTTGAAATGATGTGAATTGAGGATGAAGCTCATAAATGCCATAAACGGGTTTTAAACATGAAAATGAGACTTGTCCATACGGAATTCACTTTAATTTAACAAGATATCCACAATTTTTCGTGTATAACTTCGAAAAACCTTGATAACTTTAGTTAGGATTGATCTTTTTCTTGATAGTTTCTATTAAATTGCGTGTATTTTCGTTTGATTCATACTCGTCGGCAATTTTTTTGATACCATGAATAATGGTGGAATGATCTCTTCCCCCAAGTAACTGTCCGATCGAATCAAGTGGTATGTCAGTCATATTTTTACAGAGGTACATTGCAATCTGTCTTGGTCTTGCGATTTCGTTACTTCTGTTTTTGGAGATCATCTGATCCAGCGAGATATTGAAGTGTTCAGTGACAACTTCGATTACCAGTTGAGGTGTGATCTCTCTTGGCTTGTCCGGTGTAATAATATTCTGAAGTTCTTTCATGGCGATTTCCATCGTGATATCGGTCTTTTCAAGATTGGAATAAGCCAGAAGTTTGTTTAAGGCACCCTCAAGTTCACGGATGTTTGATTTGATGTTCGTTGCAATATAATTTAGAATCTCATCACTGAGTTTCATGTCGTCTGCTTCGACTTTTCTCCGGAGGATCGCCATACGTGTTTCATAATCCGGTGTTCCGATATCAGCAATAAGACCCCATTCGAAACGAGATCGAATCCGGTCTTCTAAAGTTTCCATGTCTTTTGGTGGTTTATCAGATGTTAAGATAATCTGTTTGCCGGCAGAGTGGAGTGCATTAAATGTATGGAAAAATTCTTCCTGCGTACTTTCTTTACCGATGATAAACTGAACGTCATCGACCATCAGTACATCGATCGTACGATATTTTTCACGTAATTTGTTCATTGCTGAGGCATTACCACTTCGAATTGATTCAATTACTTCGTTGGTAAATTCCTCGGATGTAACGTAAAGTACTTTTGCATTCGGGTTTCTTTCTAATATAAAATGACCGATGGAATGCATAAGGTGAGTTTTTCCAAGTCCAGGTCCTCCATAAATATAAAGTGGATTGTATGCTTCGCCCGGAGATTCGGCAACGGCAAGTGACGCCGACTGGGCAAAACGGTTATTGCTGCCGACAACAAAAGTGTCAAAGGTATAGTTCGGATTAAGATTAGATCTGTCCGCTTTTTCGGAAAGTGCATTTTTTTTCGGTACACTGTTATTGCCGGTACGGATATTTTTTGTCTGTTCCGGCAGAATGAACTGAATCTCGTATTCTGTTCCTGTAAGCTCTGCGATCGTTACCTTTAAAGGAAGATAATATTTTTTTGAGATATAGCTCAGGGTCATTTGTTCAGATGGAACCAGTATATATAATGTATTACCCTCAACACCGTAAACTTCGAGCGGACGTATCCAGGTATCAAAAGAAATATCACTGATATCATGTTCATGTTTGACGGTTGAGAGAATCTCGTCCCATTTTTCTAAAATTTTATCCATTTTAATCCTCATTTTTGCGTTGTTTTCTAATGAAAAGAGTATTTTCATCTGCATGTGGATAGTTTTCCACATTAACGCCTATCATAAAAAATCCTACATAGTTCTATCCTACACTATTTTTTCGCTTTTATCAATGAAAAGTTTGTACAGGGTATTTCAAGTTAGGGTAAATGCAAAAAAATCCCGATTTGGGCAAAATAGAGAGCCTGAATAATAAAAATTTGTAGAAATAAAAAAAATATGTGTGAATAAGTCGAAAAAAGTTATAGACCGCTAAATACAAGGGGTTATACTGCTTATTAACACATTATCCGTGGATTATCCAGAAAATATCCACAAGTTATCCACAAATTGGGGATAACTTTGCAAACCCGCTAAAAATCGGCATTCTTTAACCCACATTTTTTAACATTTCATGGGGATAACTGTGGAAATGCAAATAACAAGATATAGAAAGATAGAGTTTCTTCCTTATATATATAGTGGTCAACATTTTCCACAAATGGATAAATGTTGAAATGTAGATAAGTAAAATCCAATCAATCAGAATTTTAGTGCTTGACTTGAAACATTTTTCTGTTATAATTGAAAATGATGTTTTTTAACTGAGAATATGCGTCTTAGGACGTTTTCTATCGCACCGTCATTTTTGGATGATGGTGAATGCCAGGCAGAGGAGGTGGATATAACATGAAGATGACATTTCAGCCGAAGAAAAGACAGAGATCAAAAGTTCATGGCTTCAGAAGCAGAATGAGCACAGCAGGCGGAAGAAAAGTATTGGCTGCTAGAAGATTAAAAGGTAGAAAAAAATTATCAGCATAGGCCACATATTTGTGGTCTT
>ERZ1035025.1237-NODE-1237-length-13452-cov-49.984623_pt1 | contig 13452 bp, 8 predicted proteins | sample MGYA00520619_ERZ1035025 | MGnify/ENA primary metagenome ERZ1035025 (study PRJEB33766, sample SAMN09781742) | gut metagenome | biome: gut microbiome | host: Homo sapiens | place: Madagascar | study: EMG produced TPA metagenomics assembly of the PRJNA485056 data...
GCATTCCATTTTTCCAACCAAAAATTTTGAATAAAGCGTGGGTTTTGTCTGGTGTTTTGTGGCGAGATGATTTTACGGACGAAGCACGCCAAGGCGCCATTAATGCGGTTAAAGGCAAATATTTTGAATTGTGGGGTGCGGAATTTTTAAAAGATGTGTTGCCTTGTGGTTATTCTGCGGAATTAGCCGATTCCAAAGTTCAAAAAGGTTGGGATTTAAAGATTTTGAACGCCCACAAGAAAGCGACAGATTTTTTGCAAGCCAAGGCAACATCTTGCACGGCGTATGTTTATGAATCGCTTGTGCGTTATCCGCAATTTCGGGTTTTGACCACCCACGAAGTGGCGAAAAAAATGCGCCCTAAAAAGTTTAATAAAACGGAATTTGTTTGGGATTCTGGAATGTTAAACACCGATTTGGGCGAGTGGATTGCAGAAGAATTTTCTAAAAAATACTAATTTGTTTTTTAATTTTTAATTTTTTCCACGGTAAACAAAAAGTTTTTTTGAATTTTTTTTTTGATTGTTTAAGGCGCCAAGCCGACTTTTAAAAAAAATCTGCGTTTACCGTGGATTTTTATTTTAAAATTTTCCACAATTTTTGAGCTTGGGGGCGCTATGAAAGAAAGAATTTTGCTGGTGGAAGACGATGAACGCTTGGCTTCAATCACAGCGGAATATTTAACCAAAAATAATTTTGACGTGAAAATTGAAGGCCGTGGTGATGCAGCCGAAGAACGCATTGTGCGCGAAGCGCCTGATTTGGTGATTTTGGATGTGATGTTGCCCGGCAAAGATGGCTTTGAAGTTTGCAAAGCCGTGCGTGATAAATACGCCGGCATCATCTTAATGCTGACCGCGCGCGATGAAGATTATGACCAAATTTTGGGTTTGGAATTGGGCGCTGATGATTACATTGCCAAGCCCGCGCAGCCGCGCGTTTTATTAGCCCGAATCAAAGCCTTGTTGCGCCGCAACCATGCAAGCGATTGGGCAACGGATGCCGAAACCTTGCAATTTGGCGCTTTTAAAATCAGCCAGCAGACGCGAAGCGCCACTTTGAACCAAGAAAACATTGATTTGACCACGGCGGAATTTGATTTGTTGTGGTTAATGGCAACGCATGCGGGCAGTGTTTTGTCGCGCGATGATTTGTTGCAAGAGTTGCGCGGCATTGGTTTTGATGGTTTGGATCGCTCAATTGATGCGCGAATTTCACGCTTGCGCCGCAAGTTAAATGATGACCCGGACAATCCCAAACGCATCAAAACCGTGCGCGGCAAGGGTTATTTGTTCAGCAAATATGATTGGGATTAAACCTTTTGTGCGTTTATTTCAGCGGCAGCGCCGTGGACCATATCGCTTATTGCGGCTTTTTTTGAATTTTTATGTGATTTTCATCGGCGCTTTTGTGGCGATTGCATTTAGCGCCGATTATGTGATTAGTCGCGCGCAACACGAGCGCATTGAAGAATACGCGCGCCGTTTTATGCAAGGCACCATTACGATGATAACAACCGATTTGGATCGTTATCCCGTTGTGCTTTGGAGCATTCGTCTGCAACAATTACAAGCGCATTTTTCTTACCGCCTGCGTATTTTTAAGCGTGAAGAAATCGCGCAACTTTTGCCACAAGTGCGTGATTTGGATGCCTTGGATGAAGGCGACATTGTGGTGAATTTTCCTGCCAAAATGATGTATCAGCGGCTTGGCAACACGCCTTTTATTTTGGCTATTGGCCCGTTTTCAAAAGATTTGCAAAGTCCAGAAGATAGCGCCTCTTTGCCTTTGGAAGCGCGAATGCGGCTTTTGACGTGGTCGCTAATGGCGTTTTTGTTTGCGGTGGTTTTGTATTTTTGGCTGCGCCCCATTGTGCGCGATTTGGAAAATATGCGCCAAGCCGCCGCCCTTTTTGGCACGCAACGCCGCGACATTCACACGCGGGTGAAAACAAATTTGTTTGCGCCGTTGTCTATTGCTTTTAATTCAATGATTCGCCGCATTGATGAGCTTTTGCAAACGCACAAGGAATTAACCAGCAGCATCTCGCACGAGTTAAGAACGCCGATGGCGCGCATTCGCTTTGCTTTGGAAATGTTGGGGGATAATCCAACAAAAGAAGAATCGCAGCGTTTTATCAACGACATTGCGCGGGATTTGGACGAACTGGATACCTTAATTGATGCGAATTTAACCTATTCCCGCATGGAGCGCGGCACCATTCAAGCACATTTTGAGCCAACGCCGTTGGCAACTTGGTTAACAAACGAAGTAGAAAAGTTGCGCGTGTTGGCGCACACTTTGGATTTTAAATTTGTGAATCACGTGGATTCAGGCGTTTTGGCTGATTTGGATTTGAAGTTGATTCCATACGCCATTCGCAATTTATTGCGCAATGCTTTTAAATACGCCAAATCGCAAGTTTTGGCAGAGTGCCGCATTGAAAATGACGAAGTGGTTTTTTCAGTGGATGATGACGGCATTGGCATTGCGCCGGCGGACAGAGAAAAAATTTTTGCGCCTTTCACACGTTTGGACCGCTCGCGCGACCGCGCCACGGGCGGCTATGGCTTGGGTTTGGCAATTACCAAACGCGCGGTGTATCAACACGCAGGCGCCGTTTTGGTAGAAGAATCGCCATTGGGCGGCGCACGCTTTGTGTTGCGCTGGCCTTTGCATTTAAAAAAATAAAAAAATAAAAATCCACGGTAAACCTTTAAAAATTTTCAAAAAAAATCGCCGTTTACCGTGGAAAATCGTTAAAAAACAATGTGTTATGGCGGGCACGCTTTTTGCATTTTAAAGGGCGCAGTTGAAGTTTTTCAACTTTTTGGTCGTAAAAAGTAAAAAGTGAGGACGAAAATGAGCATTGGTTTTTTGAACATTGGGATGACGGGCATTCATGCGGCGGCAATGGGTTTGAACACCACAAGCCACAACATTTCAAATGCCAACACCGCCGGTTATTCCCGCCAAAGCACAAGACAAGCCGCCGTGAATGCGCATTTCACGGGCAATGGTGCGCTCGGGCAAGGCACGGAAGTAACCACCGTTAAGCGTGCTTATGACCAATTCGTCAATCGCCAGCTCAACACGGCGCAAACAACGCATAGTTATTACAAAGCCTACAATTACGAAGTCTCGCAAATTGATAATCTTTTAGCGGATGAAACATCAGGGCTTGCCAATGTTTTGGAAAAATTCTTTGCCAGCGTGCAAGATTTGGCCAACAACCCTGCGGAGACGGCAAGTCGCCAAGCGATGGTTTCTTCCGCGCAAACAATGGTGTCGCAATACCAAATTTTGCAAGCGCGGGTGGATGAATTAAACGAAGAGGTCAATGGCAAAATTGAAGTGGCTGTCTCTGAGATTAATTCCATTACCGACCAAATCGCATCGGTTTCGCGCAAAATCCATTTAACCGAAGCTGCTTATGGCCAACCCGCCAACGATTTGCGCGACCAACGCGATGCCTTGGTGCGTGATTTGAACAAGATCATCAACGTGACGACAGTAAACGGCGCAGACGGCTCGTTTAACGTTTTTATGGGCAGTGGCCAACGCTTGGTTTCATCCTTTGGGGAAGTAACCAAACTCACAGCCACGCGCAGTGAAGAAAACACACAACGCGTGGTCATCGGTTTGGAAACTGTAAACGGCGGCAGTATGACTTTGCCCGAACGCTTGATTTCAGGCGGCGAGTTGGGCGGGTTGTTGGATTTTCGCTCAGAAACGATGGATACCACCACCAACGAACTTGGGCGCATTGCCGCTTCAATGGCTTTGGTTTTCAACGCCCAACACGCTCGCGGGCAAGATTTGATGGGCAATTCTTTGGGCAATGCGGGGTTTGAAGCCAACTTTTTTGATATGACCAACATGCAACCCTTGGTTACAAGTTACGGCACAAACACGGGAACAGGCGTTTTTGGTGCAACATTCACCGATGCTGAATTTGGTCCTGAAACAACGAATGGGAATTATTACACCATGTTGACCACAAGCGATTACCGAATCACTTGCGTCAACGGCAACAACGGCGTGGAATACCAATTGTCTCGTTTGAGCGATAACACCTTGATTTCCCAAGGCGATGTGGCAACTGTTTCTGCCGCCGCACAAAATGAGGGTTTTCGTTTAACCCTAACAGGCAATCCAAAAGCGGGCGACCAATTTTTAATCCGTCCAACCGCCAATGCCGTCAATAATTTAAAGGTAAACGCCAGCATTGCCGCTGACCCACGTTTAATTGCGGCGGCATTACCTTTTGGCGTATCGGCAAATACTGCCAACACAGGCACGGCAACGATTACCGATAGTGCGAGTGCGCCCTTGGCTGCCAATGGCAAGGTGACTTTGCCGATTGAGATGACTTACAACAACGGGCAATTAACAATTAAGGGGGCAAACGGCAATATTACTTACAAACCCGCAGGTGCAACAACGGAACAACAAGTTGCCGCAGGCACTGCATTGCCTTACACCCAAGGTATGCGCATTAGTATTGACGGGATGACTTTTACCATTTCCGGCCAACCCAACAACAACGACACATTCACTTTGAGTGCCAACACGGGCGCAACAACGGACTCCCGCAATGCTTTGGCATTGGGGCAGTTGCAAACCAAAAATACCGTGGCGGGGTCCGAACAAAACAAAAAAGGCACCACAACCTTGCAAGGTGCTTATGCGCAAATGGTTGCCTACGTTGGCATTAAAACCAACGAAGTTGCCTCAGGCGAAAAAGCGCAATCTGCCGTTTTGGAACAAGCAGAGGCGAATCAGCAATCTTTGGCGGGCGTGAATTTGGATGAAGAATACGTCAATTTGGTCAAATACCAACAGGCTTATCAAGCCAGCGCCCGCATTATTGAAGTAGCAGGCATTGTGTTTGATACCATCATCAATATGCGTGGTTAAAAAGGAGTAAGAAAATGTCCTTTCGTGTTTCTACGGCGCAAATTTTCAACAACGGCACCAACGGGATTGGCAAAAATCAATCTTCGCTCTACCGTTTGCAACAGCAAATGTCGTCTGGCCGCCGCGTGATGACTCCGTCTGATGACCCTATTGCGGCATCCCGTGCGGTTGTTTTGTCGCAAAGTCAATCCTTTAACAAACAATCCATCTCCAACCAAAAAAGTGCGAATGAAAAATTGTCTGAAATTGATTCGCAACTTTCTTATTTAAACGATCGCCTAACCGGCGCGCGCGATTTGTTATTGCAAGCGGGCAACACGCAGTTGACTGCGGAACAACGCAGTTATATTGCCACCGAATTAGAAGGCATTTTTAACGAAGTCTTGGCAATGGCAAACACGCAAGATAGTGCGGGCAACTATATTTTTTCTGGCTTTTTGGGCGATGTGCGCCCGTATAGCGCCACAGCCAATGGCGCAGCGTATGCAGGCGACCAAGGCAAACACTTGGTGCAAGCTTCCACTGGTCGGCAAATTGCTACCAACGTTACAGGCACGGAGGTTTTTAACTTCAAAACCGGCAATGGGTTATTTCAAACAAGCGCAGGTTCTAATATGTCGGGCGTTACTGTTACGGCACAAAATGATACTGGCGGGGCGGCAAAAATGTCCGTTTCATCGGTAGATTATGCCAAGCAACAAGCGGCAATCAATGCTGGCAACAGCAAAGTGCAAATTAGTTTTATCAATGCCACGACTTACCAATACACCAAAGCAGATGGCACGCAAATTCAAGGCACTTACACGCCCGGACAACCCTTGGATTTGTCCAATGATTTGGGCGTTAAACTCAACATTACAGGAGACCTCAAAGCAGGAGACCGCTTTGATTTAAATATCAACACCAAAAACGCCGGCACGGGCATTATCAACCAAGGCAGTATCCAAAGCATTTCAAATTACAACGCTGCGGTAAATGCGGGGTTTAACAATATCGCCATCAAATTTACTGAAAACGTAAATAACGGAAAAACCTCGCTTTCTTACCAAATTTACGATATGAATAAAAACCCGCCCGCTGAACTAACCAACGGCGCACAAGCCTTTACAGACGGGCAATCCATTGCTTTAAGAAACTTAAACAGCACGCCCAGCGACTTTGGCATTTCCGTGACGATTAACGGCACGCCAGCGGGTGGCGATACGTTTACCATCCAAACCAGCAAAGAAGACAATGTTTTTGGAATGTTGCGTGATGCTGTGAATTTGCTTGACCACGATGACAATGTTTTGGAAGACAAATACAGCACCATTGAATTTTCAAACCGCTTGGCAGGCTTAATCCAAAACGTTGACCAATCTTTGGAAAATATCAACCAAGTGCGTGCAAGCGTTGGCTCGGATATGCAAGAGTTGGAATCGCTTAAAAACACCGCCGAAGACAAAGTGGTGGAATACGCCAGCGCCATTTCCGACTTGGTGGATTTGGACTACACCGAAGCGGTCTCCAATATGATGCAACAAACCTTGCAACTGCAAGCCGCCATTGCCGCTTTCCAACAAACAAGCAATTTAAGTTTGTTTAATTCTTAAAACAAAATGAAAAAGCAAACACTTCAATTTTTTGTTTGGTGCATTGGTGTCTCCTTGGGTGTGCCTGCCGCAGCGCAAGATATGGCAGGCACATTCGCCGATTCTCTGCCTGCTAGTGCCGCAAGCAGCGCACTTTCTTTGGTTTCTCCCGTGCCTTTACCCACTTCTGGCGGCAATGTTCCGTGGGAAGCGGCTAGGCCGCAAGGCAATCCAATTATTGATATGGCGCTTGATTTGGCGCCCAACCCTTTGGCAAAAAACTGGCTGATTCGGCAAACAAAAATTGACCAAAACCGTTATGCCATTTATTTAAAACTCAAACGCTTTCACACGGGCGGGGCAGGGGAGCCGCTTGCTATTTTTAAAACCCGTGCCGAAGCATTGCGGCGATCGGGCGGCTTTGCGCAATACCAAATTGAAGATTATAGCGAAGGGATTATTTCAGAAACTTTGGGCGCACGCCGCATTGCACACGGCATTGTGGCTTTCAGCAACCCTGAATCGGCGGCTGAAAAAATCGTCTGGCCTGAAATCAAACCAACGAAAAAAGCGCCTAAAAAACCAAAACTCCAACAAACAAAACCTGCCACGGTCACCACCAACAAAGTTCCCGTGCAAGAAATTGACGGCGTGCAACTGTGCTTAACGCCTTGCGCTGATTTGTTGGAAAAATAAAGCGCCAAACTTCCACGCCAAACGTTTTGTTTTTTTTGAAAATAAAACCGCCAAAACGCAGCGCCAATCGTTTTAAAAAAAATTTTTTGTTTACCGTGGAAAATCGCCAAACTTGCAAAAATCCACGGTGAACGTTTTATTTTTTTGAAAAATCATTCTTTGAGTTCCAAAATCGTGCAGTCGCAACCTTTGGAAATGTTTAAATAAGCGGCAATTTTGCGTTTTAAAAAATTGTAGAAAAATCGGCGAAATGCTTGGGGCAAACCATAAAAAAATCGGCGAAGCGTTTTGGGCAACAACAAAAACGGGCGGGAAATTAAAGCGTAAAAATAGCGCTCTTTTCGCCATTTTAAAAAAGCACAAGGTCCCGATTCCTTTAAAAATCGCACCCTTGCAATCGGGCATAAAATTGAAGCGCAACAAATTCCGCAACCGTTGCATTTGTTGCCCACAGGCGGTTTTGGCGGTGCGTTGTCAACCAAATCAATCTGCCATATAGTATTTTTTTGCATTGTGTTTTACACTTTTGCCCTTTATTTTGCAAAAAGGCTTTTCCTATGTTTTCCCAAAAAGATACGCTTGAAAAAACCGACTCCGAACTCTACCGTGCCATTGTGGCAGAAAACCTGCGCCAAGAAACGCACATTGAGTTGATTGCATCTGAAAACTACGTCAGCCACGCCGTGATGGCAGCGCAAGGTTCGCAACTGACCAACAAATACGCCGAAGGTTACCCGGGCAAACGTTATTACGGCGGCTGCGAACACGTGGATGTGGTGGAAACCTTGGCGATTGAACGCTTAAAAAAACTATTTGGCGCCGAAGCGGCCAATGTGCAACCGAATTCCGGCTCGCAAGCCAACCAAAGCGTGTTGATGGCTTTTGCCAAACCGGGCGATACCATTTTGGGAATGAGTTTGGCAGAAGGCGGCCATTTGACGCACGGAATGAAATTGAATTTAAGCGGCAAATGGTTTAACGCCATCTCTTATGGTTTAAACAATCAAGAAGAAATTGATTACGACCAAATGGCAAAACTCGCCCGTGAACATAAGCCAAGAGTCATCGTGGCAGGCGCTTCCGCTTATTCTTTGAAAATTGATTGGGCAAAATTTGCCGAAGTGGCAAAAGAAATTGGCGCTATTTTTTGGGTGGATATGGCGCATTATGCTGGCTTAATTGCCGCTGGCGTTTATCCAAACCCTGTGCCATTTGCCGATGTGGTGACCTCCACCACACACAAAACCTTGCGCGGCCCGCGCGGTGGCATTGTGTTGATGAAAAAAGAACATGAAAAAGCAATCAACTCGGCAATTTTCCCGGGGTTACAAGGCGGCCCTTTGATGCATGTGATTGCCGCCAAAGCCGTAGCGTTTAAAGAAGCGGCAACGCCGGAATTTAAAACCTACCAAGAACAAGTTTTAAAAAATGCCAATGTGATGGCACAAACGTTGAAAAATCGCGGTTTGCGCATTGTTTCTGGCAAAACCGAAAGCCATGTGTTTTTGGTGGATTTGCGCAGCAAAAACATCACCGGCAAAGCCGCAGAAGAAGCTTTGGGCAAAGCGCATATCACGGTGAATAAAAATGGCATTCCAAACGACCCAGAAAAACCGATGGTAACCTCCGGCATTCGTTTGGGTTCGCCTGCGATGACCACGCGCGGTTTTAAGGAAAAAGAAGCAGAGCTTGTTGCCAACTTGATTGCAGACGTTTTGGATGCGCCTGAAAACGATGCCGTTTTAAACGCAACCCAATTAGCGGTAGAAAAACTCTGCCAAAACTTTCCGGTGTATGGGAGTTAAATAAAATGTTTTGCCCGTTTTGCGGCGGCAAGGAAACGCAAGTAACAGACACGCGCCCCAATTTGGAAACCGGCGCCATCCGCCGCCGCCGCAAATGTGCAAGTTGTGGCAGGCGTTTTAAAACCTTGGAAGCGCTTGATAGCTTGCCATTGCCGCGCGTGATTAAACACAACGGCGTGCGGGTTGATTTTTCGCGCGATAAATTAGAGCGCAGCGTGCAGTTGGCGCTAAAAAAACGCCGAATTGCAACCGATGATGTGGATAATCTTATCAACCGCGTGATAAAACGGGCGCTTCAAAAAAACGCGCGCGAAATTTCGTCCAAGCTCTTGGGCGATTGGGTGATGGAAGAATTGCGCACGCTTGATTTGGTCGCTTATGTGCGCTACGCCTCGGTGTATTGGGATTTTAAAACGCTGGATAATTTCACTGACACCATTCGCCGCTTGTCTTAAAAATGCCATCCGCAGAATTTTGGATGAAACGGGCGCTAGAACTTGCGCGGCGCGGTTTTTACACCGCGCATCCTAATCCGCGCGTGGGTTGTGTGATTGTTAAAAATAATCACGTTATTGCCGAAGGTTTTCATCTGCAAGCGGGCGCGCTGCACGCCGAGGCAATGGCGTTATCCAATTTAAAAGAATCGGCAGAAGGTGCAGATGTTTTCGTCACCCTTGAACCTTGTGCGCATTTTGGGCGCACGCCACCTTGCGCTGAGGCTTTGGTGCGCGCCAAGGTGAAAAAGGTTTTTATTGCCACGCTTGACCCAAACCCACTTGTTGCTGGGCGCGGCGTGCAAATCTTAAAAAATGCGGGCATTGATGTTGCCGTTGGAATTTTGGAATCGGATGCGCGCGCCTTAAATGTCGGTTTTTTAAAACGTTTTGAAATCGGGCGCGCTTTTATTCGCATTAAAACGGCGGCAAGTTTGGATGGCAAAACGGCACTATTAAACGGCAAAAGCAAATGGCTCACAAGTGATGCCGCACGGCTTGACGCAATGCGCTACCGTGCAAGCGCTTCGGCAATTTTAACGGGCATTGGCACGGTTTTGGCGGATAACCCACAAATGAATGTGCGGCAAAACTTTGGCAAAACCCAAAAAATCCGCCAACCCATTGTTTTTGTGATGGATTCTTTTTATCGCACGCCCTTGGAATCGCCAATTTTAAAAAATGAAAAAGTCGTTATCATCGGCAATGCGCCGGATTCTGATGCGCTTTTAAAACGGCAAAATCTTTTAAAAAACCATGCCGAAATTTTGGAAGTTGCCAACACGCAAAATTTAAAAAGCGTGGTTGAAAAAATCACCGCCGATTTTGCTTTGAACGAAATCCATGTGGAAGCGGGCAAAACCTTAAACGGTGCATTTTTGAAAGCAGGCTTGGTGGATGAACTTGTGCTATATGTTGCGCCTGTGGTTTTGGGTGAAAAAGCCCGCTCACTTTTTGCCTTGGCTGAACTGACTGATTTGTCGCAAAAATTGTGTTTTCAAATTGCCGCAATCAAACCATTGCCACCAGATTTTTGTGTGGTTGCAACATTCTGCGGTTAAGCCAAAATCGTTTGAAAAAAATTTGGGGTTTACCGTGGAAAAACGCAAAAAAAGCAAATAGAATCAAAGCCAACGCCGTTTTTTTTTAGAAAAATTTATCGTTCAAGGTTTGCCGCTATGAATACCAAATGTTTGTTTTCACTTGCAACGCTTTTGCTGTTTTTGGGGCAGATAAACACTGCGGCAGGGCTAACAAGTTTTGAATTGCACAATATCAACAAAGCACACAACCAAGGTTTCACAGGCAACGGCGTAAAAATTGGGATTGTTGATACGATTTTTACAGACCATCCTTTGTTGAATGGTCAATTTTTAGAAAAATTTAATAATGCTTACTCTGGGGACAAGGCTTACCACGGCAATCACGTGGCAGGCATTGCCGCCGCCAATCAAACGGATAAAGCAAATTATGGCATTGCTTATGGCGCAAAAATCATCGGTTTTGGCAATTTGGGCGTAGGAATCACCGATGAACAAGTAAAAAAGACCATTGAAAATGGTGTGAAAGTCATCAACAACTCGCACACGGGCAGTTTGCCAAGGCTTCAAAATATTGCAAAAAACAACGATATTTTGGTTGTTTATTCTGCTGGCAACAACGGAGAAATAAATACAGCATCCGAAAAATTGCACGGTATTGGTAGCAAAGGCAATGCTTATGGCGAATTTTATGATATCGGCGCTTGGTTGGTTGTTGGCAATGTGAATCAAGAAGATGTCACACGCAATGCGGACGGTTCATTCAAAGCGGGCGCAAAAGCATTTGGTGGCGGCATCACTTATTCTAATTTGTGCAATGGCGCTCAAGGTTATTGCGTTTTTGCGGCGGGCACAAAAATTTTGTCGGCAGAAACAACAGGTGAAGGAAAACACACCGGCACTTCAATGGCAGCGCCTGCTGTTACTGGCATTGTCGCACTTGTGGCACAAAAATATTCTTTTTTGGGTGGTAAACAATTAGCAGACGTTATTTTAAGCACCGCCAATAGCAACATTGAAATGCCTAATGTGATTTATAAAAAAATTGAAGGCGACAACGCCTATTATGTGATTTACATTGGTGATAAAGAAGGTGATGACAAAATCCCACGAGAAGCTGCCGATGCCAGCAAATATGATAAAAATAAAATTTTGGAAGACTTAAAAAAAGTTTATGGCGATAGCCTTCCACAAGACGTTGTAAACAATACCATTTTCACCACAATGACCAAAGAACAAATTTTTGGTCAAGGCATTGTGGACGCTGAAAAAGCCTTAAAAGGTTTGGCGTTGTTGGATGTGAATCGCTTATCTACAAGCGATGTGATTGGCAACACGGTTTATTACACAATAGACACCAAGGGTGAAAATGCTGAATTTTCAAACAATATTGACCAACGACAATACGATAAAAAATACCACCAAAACAACGACCGAGCGAGTTTGGCAGGCAAAAACGCAGGTTTTAAAAAAACCGGACAAGGCACGTTATCTTTGGCTGGAAATTTAAATTATTTGGGCGATACCATTGTTGAACAAGGTGAAATCAATCTTACGGGAACTACCACAAAAACCATTGCAGGCGGTTTTCAAGTCAAAAATGGCGCAAAATTAAGCATCAACACGGAAAGCAACATTGCCCAAAACCTGACCAATGCTGGCACAACCGACATCAACAAAAAAACGACCATCGGGCAAACTTTAACCAACCAAAACAGTGGCACGCTCAACATCAATGCCGAAACCTCGGCAAACATTTTGGATAATGCAGGCAAAGCAAATATTAAAAGTAAAACCACAACGCAAACTTTAACCAACCAAAACGGCGGCACGCTCAATATCAACGCCGAAACATCGGCAAAAGATTTCACCAACAATGGCGAGGCAAACATCCAAGGCACAACCACGGTTAACCAAACCTTGACCAACCAAAACGGCGGCACGCTCAACATCAATGCCGAAACATCGGCAAACACGTTGGACAATGCAGGCAAAGCAAATATTAAAAGCAAAACCACAACGCAAACCTTGACCAATCAAGCTAATGGCGTTTTAACCATCGGCACGGCGAGCACAACCCGTGCGTTTTTCCAAAACCGCAATACAAACACGGCGCTTTTGAATGTTGGGCAAAATTTAAACAACAAAGGCACGGCAAACATTTTTGAATCAATCACCATCGGCGCTACTTTGAACAACAGTGGCACGCTCAACATCAATGCCGAAACCTCGGCAAAAGATTTCACCAACAATGGCGAGGCGAACATTCAAGGCACAACAACGGTTAACCAAACTTTGACTAATCAAAACGGTGGCACGCTCAACATCAATGCCGAAACATCGGCAAACAACTTGGTAAATTCGGGTGAAACCAACATTTTTGCGGGAACAACAATCACCAAGGATTTTCAAAACTTGGCAAACGGCACGGCAAACATTGGCGGGGCAACTACTATTGGCGCTACTTTGACCAACCAAAAGGATGGCACGCTCAACATCAATGCCGAAACAAAAACCAATGCGTTTGCCAACAGCGGTATTGCCAATATCAAAGGAACAACCAACATCACGCACGATTTGGACAATCAATCAGGCGGCATTTTGACCATTGGCGAAGCAAAAACGGCAACCACCACCACGCCGACCACACGCCGTGCGTTGTTGAGAAATAGCACACCGCTTGCCACCATCGGCAACGATTTGAACAACGCAGGTTTGGCAAATATCAATGCCCAAACATCGGTTGGGAAAAATTTAAATAACCAAAACGGCGGCACGCTCAACATCAATGCTGAAACCAACATTACCAACAACTTTGAAAACAAAGGCACGGCAAATATTGATGCAAACACCAAAATCACGCAAAACTTGAACAACCAAGGCACATTAAACCTTGGCATTTCCAAGCCACAAACGCTAACAGTCG
>ERZ1035025.1238-NODE-1238-length-13450-cov-45.380888_pt1 | contig 13450 bp, 8 predicted proteins | sample MGYA00520619_ERZ1035025 | MGnify/ENA primary metagenome ERZ1035025 (study PRJEB33766, sample SAMN09781742) | gut metagenome | biome: gut microbiome | host: Homo sapiens | place: Madagascar | study: EMG produced TPA metagenomics assembly of the PRJNA485056 data...
GCGGAGTCAGTGGTGTTGCTGGTTCAACAAGTGAAATTGCAGGAGAAATTGGAGGAATCGGCGGAGTCGCTGGTTCAGCAAGCGAGATTACAAGCGGAGTCAGTGGTGTTGCTGGTTCAACAAGTGAAATTGCAGGAGAAATTGGAGGCATCGGCGGAGTCGCTGGTGGCAAAATCACAGATTTTGATGGCGAATCATCTAGCGAAACTGGTGTGGCTGCTATTGGCGGAATCGGCAATAGCGCAATCTCCGCTGGTGTTGCAACTAGCGAAGATGGCGAAATATCGGCAGGAATCGCTGGCGGACTTGCAACTTCGGCTACTGGCATAGCAAGTGGAATCGGCGGAATCGCTGAATCAACAGATGGCGAAGTTTCCGCAGGAATCGCTGGCGGAGTTGTAACTTCGGCTGGTGGCGTAGAAGGAATCGGCAGTGTTGCAGGTTCGGTGGACGGAGTCGCTGATGGAATCGCAAGTTCGGTTGTAGGCGATGGGCAGGTTTTGGAAGGCGAAGTGTTGCCCGCATCACAATCGGTATCGCAAGGTGTAGCGCAAACGGCATCACAATCGCAGCCTGTGGAATTTGAACCTATCTCGCCCGAGTTATTGGAAATATTCAAAGAAGAAGTTGATGAGCATTTGGCGGATATTGACGCACATTTGACTGCAATTGAAAACAATCCCTTCTTGCCATCCGACTTTGAAATTACCCGCGCGGCGCACACTGTGGCGGGCGCGGCAGGCACCATCGGCATTATGTCCATTCGCCACATGGGCTTGGCTTTGGAACACGCACTCTTACGCCGCAACGCCACAGCAAACCCTGCCAGCACGGCGGATATCGGCGTGTTGCGCGAAGGTTTCAACGGCTTACAAGCCTTGTTTGATGAACTCATTGAACGCCAAGCTGTTCCACCCGCACCGCAAGATTTATTGGATCGCTTGGAAGCAACCTTCCCCGCCGATGAATTAGCCCCAGATGCGGGATTAGAAACGCAAAGCGAATCAGCGCTTGCAACAGCGGCAACGGCTGAAACAAGCGCAACAGGTTCGCCTTTAACCACAACGCCAGCTTCTCCCATTCTTGCGGAATCGGCAGAATCGCAAGCGGCAGAAATCAAAGCGGATGCGCCAGAAAAAGTTGCCGCCGATTTGAGTGCTGCGCAAAGTGCGCCCAAAGCCTCGCTGTTGCCCGATATTCAAGACGAAATTGACGAAGATTTGTTGCCGATTTTCTTGGAAGATTCGGAAGAAACATTAGAGAAAATCTCGGAAGAAGTCCGCGCGTGGAAGGCTAACCCGAAGGATGAAAAACACCCTGCCACGCTTGCGCGCCATTTGCACACCTTCAAAGGCAATGCGCGGATGGTTGGCGTGATGCGCTTGGGCGAATTTACGCACATGCTCGAGTCGCGCGTGGAAGAATGCCGCAAATCTGGCAAGGTTGAGCCCGCTTTCTTAAACGAGTTGGCAGAAAGCGTGGATATTTTGTACGCCGCCGTGGAATGCTTAAAAAAAGGCAAATCATTAGACTCATTGGTGGCGCCCACACATTCGGCAGATTTTGAAAAAAATATGCCGTCGACCGTGGAAAATCTTGCAAGTTCGGCAATTCCCGCAACAACAGCGCCTGCATCCCCCGGAGTTCCTGCGGGCGCGGTTTCTTCCTTTGACCACGAGTTGACGCAACAAACTTTGCGTGTGCGCGCTGATATGGTCGACCGTTTGGTCAACGAAGCGGGCGAAATTGCCATTGTGCGCTCGCGCGTGGAAGGCGAAATCCGCGCCATTCGTTCATCAGTTACAGATTTAACGGAAAGCTTGATTCGCTTGCGCCGTCAAGCGCGCAACATTGAAATGGAAGCCGAGCGCCAAATTCAAGCGGTGCATGTCTCGCAACAAAATGAAAGCAAAAAAGAATTTGACCCCTTGGAATTAGACCGTTACACGCAATTCCAAGAACTCACGCGCTTTTTGGCAGAGTCGGTTAGCGATGTGGCAACCATTCACCAAAACTTGTTGAAGAGCATTGATGACGCAACGGCAGCGCTCGTGGAACAATCGCGGATGAATCGTAGCCTACAACAAGATTTGATGAACGTGCGGATGATGCCGTTTTCAACCCAAGCCGAGCGTTTGCATCGCTTGGTGCGGCAGACTTGTCGGGCTTTAAACAAACAAGCTTCGCTGGATATCACGGGCGGCGAAATTGAGTTGGATCGCTCGGTATTGGATAAGATGATGGCGCCTTTGGAACATATGATTCGCAATTCTTTGTCGCACGGCATTGAATCGCCGCGCGAGCGTCGTCAGTTAGGCAAACCCGATATCGGTGAAATCAGAATCAAGCTCACCCAAGAAAGCAATGAAATTATTTTATCCTTGTCGGATGACGGCAAGGGGATGGATACTGCGCAACTTCGCGCCAAAGCCATTGAAAAAGGATTTTTGGATCCGAAGGCGGAAGTGGATGAACGGCATATTTTTGAATTCATCTTCCAACCCGGTTTTTCAACATCAAAAGAAGTAACGCAAACCAGCGGACGCGGCGTTGGAATGGACGTGGTGAAAACGGAAATCGGCGCTTTGGGTGGGCGCGTGGAGACTTCTTCCACAATGAACAAAGGCACAACTTTCCGTTTGTATCTGCCTTTGACCTTGGCGGTAACGCAAACCTTGATGGTGCATGCCGCAGGTAAAATGTATGCCATTCCATCCTCCATGATTGCGCAGGTGTTGGAATTAAAGAACGACCAAATCACCCAAGCCACCTCGCAAAAATTCTGGGTGTGGAAAGACGAATCCTACGAATTCCACTTTTTGCCAAGACTTTTGGGCGATGCCAATGCTATGCCTGAACCGCGCCGCTTGCATTGGGTCTTGTTGTTGCGTTCTGGCCAACGCCGCATTGCCGTGCAAGTGGATGATTTGCAAGGCACGCAAGAGGTTGTGGTGAAGAATATCGGTGCACAAGTGGCGCGCGTGGTTGGCATTGCTGGTGCCACGGTGTTGGGCGATGGCAGAATTGTGTTGATTTTAAACCCCATTGCCTTGGCGAATCGCCCAAGTGCGCCGATTATCCGTTTGGAAGAAGTGATTCCAGAATTGGCTTCGGTAACGACCGCTTACGAACCCGATCATCCGAAGGAAGAAGCGACCAAGTGCATTATGGTGGTGGATGATTCCTTGACCGTTCGCAAGATTACATCCCGTATGTTGGAGCGCAACGGCTACGAAGTGCTCTTGGCAAAAGATGGTTTGGAAGCCTTGGAAAAACTCAACAGCGCCGAGCGTCTGCCCGATGTGGTCTTGTCGGATATTGAAATGCCGAAGATGGACGGCTTTGATTTGTTGAAGAATATTCGCGACACCGAACGCTTGAAGCATTTGCCGGTAATTATGATTACCTCCCGCACGGCGGATAAACACCGCAACTTTGCGCTCAAAACAGGTGCCAATGAATATCTTGGCAAACCCTATAACGAAGAGCATTTGCTTGAATTGTTAAAAACCTATACATCAAAACCTTAATACACAAGCGGGGATTTAAAAATCCCTGCTTTCAACGCTATGGATATCAACAATTTATCCAATAACTTTTTAGTTGCTGCGCCCAGTATGCGCGACCCGCATTTTGCCAACACCGTGATTTACATTTGCGAACATGGGCAAAACGGGGCGCTCGGCATTATCATCACGCGCCCTTTGGATATGACCTTGTTAAACCTATTTGAAAAAATTGAAATGGAAAGCCCCGATAGCCCTTTGCGCCACGTGCCCGTTTATTTTGGCGGTCCCATGCAAATTGAGCGCGGCTTTGTGTTGCATCGGCATTTGGGCAGTTGGCAAAACACTTTAAAGGTAACCGACCGAATCGGGCTAACAAGTTCGCGCGACATTTTAATGGCAATCGGTTCAACCGTTGACCATGCCGATTTGCTTGTTGCCTTGGGTTATACAGGGTGGACACAAGGTCAATTAGAGCGCGAAATTGCAATGAATGCTTGGCTGCCCGTGCCAGCAGATGAAAAGATTATTTTTGACACCGCGCCCGACCAAAAACGCGTTGCTGCCTTGTCGCAAATAGGGTTTGATTTTATGCAACTTTCAGCCGTGGCGGGGCACGCGTGATGAAACACGGCACCATTTTGGCATTTGATTACGGCTTAAAACGCGTGGGCGTGGCAACGGGTGAAATTGCTTTAAAAAGTGCGCATCCTTTAACCACTTTGCACAATACGCCCTTGCTTTTTGAAAAAATTTTGGCGTTGACCGTGGAATGGCAGCCCATTCGCTTTGTTTTGGGCGAACCCAAAACAGTCAATGGCGATTCAACAGCAATTACCAAAAATGTCCACGCCTTTGCAAAAAATCTGCAAAACACCTTTAAAATTCCCGTAGATTTAATTGATGAGCGTTATACATCCGTTGTTGCCGAATCACTTTTAAAAGAAATGGGCGCACATTTTGCCCGCCACAAAGGCAAAGTTGATGCGCTTTCTGCCCAAATTATTTTACAAACTTGGTTTAATACTTATGAATTTGCCTAATCCTGAAACACAATGCAAAGAACTCGCACAACTAATCGCCCCAAAATTGCCGCAACAACCGCTTTTGGTCGGCATTTATAGCGGCGGCTCTTTGGTTGCCGAACGTGTGAAACGCTTTTTAAACTTAAATGATGATGCCTTGGGTTTTTTGGACGTTTCTTTTTACCGCGATGATGTGCATAAAAAAGGTTTGCACGCAGCCATTAAACCCACGCAAATTCCTTTGTCGGTAGAAAATCGCTTGGTGATTTTGATTGATGACGTGTTGTTTACTGGCAGAACAACTCGTGCGGCAATGAGCGAAATTTTTGATTATGGTCGCCCGCAAGCGATAGAATTAGCCGTGTTGGCGGATCGCAAAGGCAGAGAATTGCCCATTGCACCGAATTACTGCGTTTGGGAAATTAACTTAAAACCATCCCAAAAAATGCACTTGTCTTATGACGAAAACCAAAAATTGCGTTGGAGTTTGCAAGAAAATGCCTAATACTCAACTGAACGAAAACGGCGAACTCGCACATTTATTGACGCTTGAAAATCTGCCGCGCAGCATTTTGGTGAAAATTTTGGATACCGCTGAATCCTTTTTGGCGGTCAACGCCCGCGAGATTAAAAAAGTGCCACTTTTGCGCGGCAAAAGCATTTTCAATTTGTTTTTTGAAAATTCCACGCGCACGCGCACAACCTTTGAAATTGCTGGCAAACGTTTGTCTGCTGACGTTTTGAACTTGGATATCAATCGCTCATCAACCTCCAAAGGCGAAACGTTGTTGGATACCATTGACAATTTATGCGCGATGCACGCCAATTTATTCGTTGTGCGGCACGCTTGTAGCGGCGCGCCTTTTTTAATTGCGCGGCATTTGAAAGCACGCGGGCTAAACGATATTCACGTGGTCAATGCAGGCGATGGCAGGCACGCGCACCCCACGCAGGGATTGTTGGATATGTATACCATTCGCCATTACAAAAAAAATTTTGAACATTTGCGTGTGGCGATTGTTGGCGACATTTTGCACTCGCGCGTGGCACGTTCCGATATTCACGCTTTAAAAATATTAGGCGTGCCAGAAATTCACGCCATTGGTCCTGCCACATTGTTGCCGCCTTGTTTGGAAGAAATGGGCGGTATTCGTGTGTTTCACAATATGGAAGAAGGCATTCAAGGTTGCGATGTGGTGATTATGTTGCGCTTGCAAAACGAACGGATGAACGGCGCTTATTTGCCGAGCCCCAGCGAATACTTCCGCCATTATGGTTTAACACCGCAAAAATTATCGCTTGCCAAGGATGATGCCATCGTGATGCATCCCGGGCCGATGAATCGCGGCATAGAAATTCACTCCGAAGTGGCAGACGGCGAACACGCCGTGATTTTGCCGCAAGTTACATTTGGGATTGCGATTCGCATGGCTGTTTTAAGTTTAATTGCGGCGCATTAATTTTTAATTTTTGAAAAAAATATGAGGTATACCGTGGAAAAATTTGCCATTTTTATTGATGCTGGTTATTTGTGTAGTCAAATGGTGCAGATTTTAAGTCAGCGCCAAAGCCGCTCGCGTAGCGACTTGAATTTAACCGACCCAAAAGCCTTTATGCAGTTTTTGGTGGAAAAAGGCAAAGCTGTGTTTCCAGAAGCACAACTTTTGCGCATTTATTGGTATGACGCCATCAAAAACGATCCAACCACCGAACACCGCCGTTTGAATGAAATTCCGGGGGTCAAACTGCGTTTGGGGCATATCAACAACCGCGGCCAACAAAAAGGCGTGGATACCAAAATTGTGATTGATTTAATTGAGCTTTCATCCAACAACGCCATACAAAATGCAATGATTATCTCGGGCGACAACGACATTGCCGATGCCATTGAACGTGCGCAACGTTACGGCATTCGCGTGGCATTGCTTGGTTTGGATGCGCCGGATTTGGGCATTCACCACGCACAAAGTTTGGAAAATATTTCCTTGGCAGATGCCGTTATCAAATTGAATGCCAACGATATTGTGCCTTTTGCGCAATACCAAAAATACCAAACCGAGCATTATTTCAACAACGAACCTTTGAATATCACCGTGCCTGCGCCGCAAGCCAACAATTACAATGCGTATGATTTTGACGAAGTTTCCGCCGAAGACGAGGCAATTATTCGTAACGCTGTGGATAGCTTTGTGGCTTCGCGCCCGTCAGAAGAATGGTTCCACGCTATGCCGCAACCGGGCATTATCAGCCGCGAAATTGATAAACAACTTGTTTTTCACACCTATTCCACGCTCAACCGCGGCGCTTTGAGCGATTCTCAAAAACGCTTGATGCGCAACTGCTTTCGCGAAGCCATCAGCGTTTTATTACAATCCCCCGCGCAATTATGAAAAGCCTACACATTCAAAACGCCCACATTGTCGACCCCGCCCAAGCTTTGGACGGTGATGGTTTTTCTTTGTGGATTCAAAAAGGCAAAATCGCTGCCATCACCAAAACGGGCGAATCAGCGCCTTTTGAAGCCGATGAAACCATTGATGCAACAGGTTTGGTGTTATCCCCGGGTTTAATTGATTTGAGCGCCCGCTTAAACAGCATTGAAGCCGAATTGGAAGCCGCTGTGGCTGGCGGCATTACTTCTTTGGTGGTGCCGCCAGACACCGACCCGCCTTTGGACGAACCCGAATTGGCCGACCGCTTGGTGCATCGCGCGCGCGACATCAAAAAATCCAAAGTGTTGCCTTTGGGCGCTTTAACATTAGGCTTAAAAGGCGAACAATTATCCGAACTTGCTGGTTTGAAAAAAGCCGGTTGCGTTGCTTTTTCACAAGCCAGCCGCCCGATTATCAACACCGAAATTTTGCACCGCGCCATGGAATACGCTGCCACTTTTGGTTTTGCGCTTTGGGTGGAACCGCAAGACTATTGGCTTTCCAAAAACGGTTCGGCGCACTCGGGCGTGATTGCTGACCGATTAGGTTTAGCCACCATTCCCGTGGCGGCAGAAACCATTGCCATTGCCACATTTTTGGCTTTGCTTCGTGAAATTCCATTGCCCTTGCATTTTCACAAACTCTCATCCAAAGCGGGCGTGCAAGTTGTGTTGGGCGCCATTGCGGCGGGCTTGCCTGTTACTTTTGATGTGGATATTCATCATTTGCTAATGACCGATTCCGATACCGATTATTTCAACACCCAAGCGCGTTTTAACCCGCCTTTGCGCGCTGAATCGGACAAAAACGCTTTATCGCAAGCCATTATCCACGCCAAAATGCCGATTGCTTCTGACCACACGCCCGTTGGCGCAGACGACAAACTCTTGCCATTTGGTGAAGCTAAACCCGGCGCAACCGGTTTGGAAGTGTTGTTGCCTTTAACACTGCAATGGGCAAAATCGCAAGGTTTAAATCTTTTAGAAGCGCTTGCCTTTTTAACGCGATTCCCCGCCAAAATTTTGGGGCTTCATCATCTTGGCACTTTAAAAATTGACGCACCAGCGGATTTGATTTTATTCAACCCCGAAGAAACATGGATTTTAAACGCACAAAATTTAAAAAGCCGCGGCAAAAACTCGCCCTTTTTGAATAAAACGTTAAAAGGCAAAGTGCACCACACCATCATTGACGGCAAAATAGTTTTTCAAAACAAAAATCCACGGTAAACAAAAATTTTTTTTGAAAATTTTTTAAGGTTTACCGTGGATTTTTTTGTTTTTTATCAAGGATTTTTTAAATGTTTGACTTTCAAACGCCTATTGCGCGCCAAAATACGCATTCTTTAAAATGGGAAAAATACAAAGGGCGCGATATTTTGCCATTTTGGGTGGCGGATATGGATTTTGCCGCGCCTAATCAGGTTATTGCCGCCATTCAAAAACGCTTGCAACATCCTGTTTTGGGCTACACCACACCCGATTTGGCGTTGAATGAAACCATCGCAAACTATGCGGCAGCGCAATACGATTATGCCCTTTCGTCCGATTGGATTATTTGGATTCCGGGTTTGGTGCCCGCTTTGAACGTGGTGGCGCGTTTTGCAAGCGGTAACATTATCGTGATGCCGCCAGTATATCCGCCTTTTTTAAAAGCGCCCATTTTGAACAACAAAAAACGCATTGATGTGCCTTTGCTTGCGCCATCCAACGAACCTGAAAAAAACAAAAACGAATGGCGCATGGATTTTGCGAATTTAGAAAAAGCCTTTCAAAAAGCCGCGCCCGATTCCATTTTGTTTTTGTGCCACCCGCACAACCCTGTGGGGCGTGCGTGGCAAATTGAAGAATTGCAACAACTCGCCGATTTGGCAACGCATTACAACATTGCAGTTTGCTCAGATGAAATCCACGCCGATTTGATGTTGGATAAACGCGCCCATATTCCTTTTTTGAAAATCGCCGAACAAAACGCCATTACCTTGATGGCGCCTTCCAAAACTTATAACCTGCCGGGCTTGGCTGCTGCTTTTGCAATTATCCCAGATGAAAAATTGCGCGCGCGCTTTTTGGCAGCCAAAGCGGGCATTGTGCCGGATGTGAATGTTTTGGGATTAGAAGCCGCGCGCGCGGCGTTTTCAAGTTGCGATGAATGGCGAGAAGCCTTGCTCCATGTGTTGCGCCAAAACCGCGAAGAAGTTTTTAAACGCATCAACGCTTTGCCAAAACTCAAAACGCATTGGGTAGAAGCCTCTTATTTGGCGTGGATTGATGCGCGCGCCTTAAACCAAAAGAACCCAGAAGCGTTTTTTGAAAACCACGGCATTGGTTTATCCAACGGTGCGGATTTTGGCGCACCAAACTTTTTGCGGCTTAACTTCGGCACCACGCCAATGCAATTAAATGACGGATTATCCTGCATTGAATCGGCGTTTTAAACTTTTTAAAAATCAAAATCCACGGTCAACGTTTTTTATTTTTGAAAAAAATAATCGGTTGACCGTGGATTTTTTTTGTATTTTTCTATAAATTTCCAAAAATCATCTTTAAAGGCGTGATTTTCTGCTTTTGTGCGGAAAAAGCATAAACCTTCCACAAAAATTTTATTGTTGTTTTTTTGAATACATTCACCTTTTAGGGATTTTAATAAATTTTCTTTCCATTTATCTTTTTCTATTAAATGTTCGCCTTTGGATTCCATAAAACATTCAATGGCAATTTTATCTCCCGATTGGTATTCTCCCCAAAATACAAAATCAGGGAAAAAACGTTCGGCATAACAAGGGGATTTTTCATCATTGTTATAAAGCACCAAGTCTTTGTATTGCTCGTTGCGAATAACCAACCAATTTTTAAAAACGGCATCAATTTCAGTTTTATGCGTTTCTATAAAATCTAAAAAACTAATTTCCAATTCAGAATCATTCAAGCATTTGTCATAAACCAACCAATCGTATTCTTTGCAAGATGTTGCTTCGTTTTTGCTCCATATTGTACGTTTTTCTAATTCAAAATGATGTTTGATTTCAAAATCAAACACTTTGTAATTGATTTTTTTATTTTTTTCTTCATCCCATTTTTTTTGAAAATTTTCCAAAATAAATGCAGCAATGCCTAATTGTTCTTCTCTGCCCTTCGTTTGTTGGCTTTTGTGAACAATACACGTTTCATTTTGCACAAATTCAAAAAATTCCGTGCGGGATGAAAATTTAAATTCTTTATGCAAACTTTGAAAATTTAAATTCCCTGTTTGCGTTTGATTCAATGCTTTTTGCCAAATGGACAATGGAATTTCTTTCAAATGAAAAGTCTTAAAAATGGTCTTTTTTTCTTCATCACTTGAAAATACTTCAATTTCTTCCACTCGGTTTGTTCTAATCAATGGAATTTGCATGCCTTTAAAAATTTTATTTGCTTTAATTTTATTATCAATCGGTTTATCCAACAACGGCAGCGGTTCACTGCGGCTATTTAATGCCAAGGAAATTGCTTTTATTCCGTCTTTCTGCATTTTTTTGGCTTTTTTGTTTAAATTTAAAGTGATTTCTTTTGCGGTTTTTTCTGGCGTAATACCCATTTCTTCCAAGGCTTCATTTAACTTATTGATGTAATCCACGGAATTGATGGTGTGGTAGCTTAAACTTTCCAAAGCACTTAAAGGATGGCGCTCGTTATCAAATTTGCGTTTGTATAAATCGCCATCATCAAAAGGAAAAGGACAATAGCGTGCGCCGCGCCCAATCAACTGTGCTTCTTTGGTTGTTGTTGCTTTTGGAATTGTTCTGCTTTCTTCGGATTTGGTGCGCACAATATCAAATAAATTTAAAACATCCCAACCTTCATTTAATTTATCCACGGCAAAAATCACGCGGATGGGGTTTTCAACACTTTCCAAGCTGTTTAATAACAACTGATTCCTTTCCGCTTGAGAATCATTATTCACATTTAAACAAACATTTTCATTGATTTCGGCTTGAATCATTTCTAATAAATTTTGTGAAAAATTATCCCCCCAATATTCTTTGAAAAACTCTTTGCTTTTTGCTAATAATTCAAAACCTTGATTGTCAGCATTCACAAAAGAATAAAAGTTGCGGATGTCTTTTACTTTTAATTTTTCAACATATTCCAAAAATTCTATTTGTATGGCTTCGGATGTTGCAATGGTTTCGCTTTTAAAAAGCATCACGGGTTTAAAATGGTGTTGTTTGGGCAAATATTTTTTTGCCACTAATTGGCGGAAAATATTCAAAAGAATAGCGCCTAAAAAACGATTATTGATGGCTCTATTTTCATATTTTAATAAAAATATTTTTTTGCTAAATTGCTCTTCGCAAAATTGTTTCAAATCATAATCGGCAATAATTTTGTCTTTGTATTTTTCTAAAACAATATCAATTCTAGGAATAGTGGCAGTAAATTCAAACATTAAATTGTCAGGGTTAGCGGCAAAGGCTTTGTTGATAATATCTTCCCAACCTTTTTTTATATTTTCTTCGTCTTTTGTTTGTTTTTTGGTGTCGGCATTCAAATGGTGTGCTTCATCGGCTAAAAAGACGATTTTGCGATTTTCAAAATTTTCAAATGTGATGGCATTTTCTTTTTCACTATTAAATAAACTATACAATCCTTGCACGGTTTTAAAAGAAATGTTGATGGCATTTTCTTTGGAATCTTCAAAACTATCCACAACGTTGATGGCTATTTTTTTGTTATCAATATTGATATTTTCTGCAAACAAATATTTTGCGCTTTTGTTGTTTGTAAAATTATCGCGCGTTTTTGCCACAATATATGTTCTATCCACAAAAAACAAAAAGTTGCGGTAACCTCTTTTGTAACAATCCAAAATAATAGCAGCCATCACCAGAGTTTTGCCGCTGCCCGTTGCCATATTGAACATTAAATGGTGGCGGTTAAATTCTTTGTATTTAAAATTTGCCAAATAATAACGCAAGGCATTTTTTTGATAAATGCGCAATGTTTTGTTTAAATTTTGCGTAATATGCGAAAGCAATTCAATTTTTTCTATGTTTTCAGTGCTTTTTTTTTCTGCAATTTCTTCTTTCAGTGTTTTTTTGTTATTCATTTTTTTCTCCGTAAAAGATTTTGTTTAAAGCGATTGTTTCTTTATCAATAGAGTGGTCACGATCTTCAATATCGGTGTAAAGCATATAATCCATATTTTTATCCAAAATTTGAAGGAGAATTCTTTTTTTGTCATTTGAATTTAATTCAAAAAAATCTTTGTCTTTTAATAAGTTTTGGATATCCATGCGGTAATCCACAAAGGCTTTTTGTTTTAAATCTTCAAATAGTTCATCCCAATCATTTTGGGTTTTGGCTTTTTTGATTTTTTGTTTGAAAACGGCGTTTAAAGACATCAATTCACAATAAACAAAACTGCCGCCGCCGTTAAAATTCACCGCTTTTGAAATGCCGCCTTGTTCGCCGTCTATAACTTTTTTAAGCCTTTCTTTGGTGATGTTTTCAATATAATCCATTTGTTCAATGCCAACCCAACGGCGATTCATTTTGTGCGCTACGGCTAGCGTGGTGCCAGAGCCCGCAAAAAAATCCATTACTAAATCGCCCTCTTGCGTGGAGATTTCTATGATTGTTTTAATTAAAATTTCAGGTTTTGGTGTCTTAAATAATTCTCTATCAAATCCCAAATTCTCTAATTCACTTTTTGCTAATTTAAGAGAGCCGTGTTCTAAAAATAAATTTGAATAAAGTTTTTGCCCACCATTTATATAATCGTTTTCATATTTTTTAATATATACAAAATTGTCCTTAAAAACAATTTTGTTATCATTTAAAAACTCTTTAAAAGTGTTTTCACCTATTGTCCACCTTTGCCCTTTCGGTGGATAAATTATTTCATTTGTAGTAGGATTTGTAACTCCAAAAAGCATTGTTTTTCGTTCATATGAGCCACTGTTTGTTTTTAGCGGTTTTTCTAAATTATATTCACCTTGTTCATCTTTAAATTTATATTCTCTTTTAAATGTTTGTAAAGCAAATGATAATTTATTTTTATTTTTAGCATAAACAAAAATATTTTCCGTGATTGTTCCTATTGTTTTTTCTGTATTGCTTGGATTTCCTTTCTTTTTCCAAACAATTGTTGTAATATAATTTGAGCGTCCAAATATTTCATCTAACAATACATTCAAATAGGCACTTTCTGGATTTTCATTATAGTCTGTTGGCGAAATATCGCATTGCACGAAAATCACGCCGTCATCGCGCAAAAAATCCCGCGCAATTTCCAAGCGGTTTTTCATAAAACACAACCATGTGGAATGATTAAAATTGTCGTTGTAATTAAAACTATCATTGCCCGTGTTATAAGGCGGGTCAATGTAAATCAATTTGACTTTGCCATAAATATCCGCACGATTTTTTAAAGTGTGCAAGGCTAATAAATTATTCCCCTTAATTAAAAAATTGGGGGGGGGAGGGTTGTGGCGCTTAAAACATTT
>ERZ1035025.1241-NODE-1241-length-13447-cov-8.958483_pt1 | contig 13447 bp, 8 predicted proteins | sample MGYA00520619_ERZ1035025 | MGnify/ENA primary metagenome ERZ1035025 (study PRJEB33766, sample SAMN09781742) | gut metagenome | biome: gut microbiome | host: Homo sapiens | place: Madagascar | study: EMG produced TPA metagenomics assembly of the PRJNA485056 data...
AACTTCGTAGTGGAAGAACCTGGTAAAGGTTTCCGCCGTGCTGTCTCTGCTCCGAATCCGGTCAAGATTGTTGAACTCGATGCAGTGAAAGCTCTTCTTGATGCAGATCAGATTGTTATCGCAGCAGGTGGCGGCGGTATTCCGGTACTTGAGCAGGATAATCATTTACGTGGCGCAAGTGCTGTTATCGAGAAAGACCTCGCAGCTGGAAAGCTTGCAGAAGGAATTAATGCTGATCTTCTTATTATTCTTACAAATGTTGAGAAAGTATGTATCAACCTTGGCAAACCGAATGAGGAACCACTGGATACAATTACTGTTGATCAGGCAAAAACTTACATGGAAGAGGGACATTTTGGAATTTACAACATGCTTCCAAAATTCCGTGCAGCAGTTGAATTCGTAGAAGGACACGAAGGCCGCAAAGCTTACATTACTTCCTTTGATAAAGTCTCTGATGCTCTGAATGGTAAGACCGGAACAGTAATCGAATAGATTGACAGATTGAACTTATTAGAAACATAACCTGGAACAGGCTGTGATTTCACATTTTAATTTTGTGAAATCACGGCCTGTTTTTTACTTTCCATCACAGATTTCTTTCATCCTGTTTTTTTGTGGAATAAGATACTTTTAATTTCAAAATATCTCTTGATTTTTTAGAAATATGTGCTATAGTATATACATATTCGAGATGTAGTATTAAAAACTATGTGTTATTATATAGACGAATTGGAGGTAGATTTTATGGAAAAAAGACTTTATATCAAAGAACCTGGAAGCGCAATTACACATTTTATTGGAATGATCATGGCAATTATCGCTGCAATACCACTTCTATACAGAGCAGCTCGTGAACCGAGCAAACTTTATATTGTATCGCTTACAATTTACGCAGCCAGCCTTATCTTGCTTTATGCGGCAAGTACCACTTATCACACATTTGATATTTCCGAGAAAGTGAATACGGTTTTAAAGAAGATCGATCACATGATGATCTCCGTCCTGATCGCCGGAAGCTACACACCTGTCTGCCTGTTAGTAATCGGCGGACGCAAAGGTATCACACTGCTATGTATTGTATGGGCATTCGCGATTGTCGGCATCCTTATCAAAGCCTTCTGGGTATTCTGTCCGAAATGGGTATCTTCCGTTTTATACATTGGCATGGGATGGACTTGCGTGCTTGCATTTTCTACAATCCTTGATAATCTGTCAGCTGCTGCTTTCGGATGGCTTTTAGCCGGTGGTATCATCTATACAGTTGGCGGTGTCATCTACGCACTGAAGCTCCCGATTTTCAACAGCAAGCATAAGAATTTCGGAAGCCATGAAATCTTTCATCTGTTCGTAATGGGCGGAAGCATCTGTCACTTTATAGTAATGTATACATTCCTTCTACCGTAAATATAATTTATTGAAACGAAAAGAAGAAGGCTATCAACTACGCTTTATACTGTTATCGTAGTTAATAGCCTTCCTTTTTCATTTCGTTACTATTTACATTTCATGCGACCTGCAACGTATCTCACTATCTCGCATCATACCTTATCCTACATTGAAAACTGGCTCTCATACAGATGATGATAGAAACCTTCCTTCTTCATCAGTACTTCATGATTTCCCTGCTCGATAACCTTTCCATCTTTCATCACAAGAATCACATCCGCCTCGCGGATGGTTGACAGACGATGTGCAACAATGAAAGTTGTTCTTCCTTCCATCAGTTTTGCAAATGCCTGCTGAATCTTGATCTCCGTTCTTGTATCGATGGATGATGTTGCTTCATCCAGAATTAACATCGGTGGTCTGCATAACATAACTCTTGCAATACAAAGTAGCTGCTTCTGGCCCTGGGAAAGACCACCACCGTCTTCTGTGATCCATGTATCATAGCCTTTTGGCAGACGCCGGATGTAATTATGGATATGAGATGCTTTTGCTGCCTCGATAATCTCTTCTTCCGTTGCATCCGGTCTTCCCATGGCAATATTTTCACGGATCGTACCCGTTTTTAACCAGGTCTCCTGAAGCACCATTCCGTACCCTGCACGCAGACTTTTTCTTGTCATTTCGCGAATATCTATATCTTCTACTTTAATACTTCCTGCATTCACATCATAGAAACGCATCAGCAGATTGATCAAGGTTGTCTTTCCACATCCGGTCGGTCCGACAATCGCAATACGCTGTCCTGGCTTTACTTCCAGATTAAAATCTTCAATCAGATGCTGACCTGGCAGATAAGAGAATGAAACATCCTCTACTTTCACATTTCCATCAATATCCGTCAGATGAACTGCATGTTCCGGTTCCGGTATCTGCGGTTCTTCATCAATCAATGTAAATACTCTCTGCGCACATGCAATCGCATTCTGAAATTCTGTCACGACTCCGGAAATCTCATTAAATGGCTTTGTGTACTGATTTGCATAGCTCAAGAAACTGGACAATTGTCCTACGCTCATTGCACCGCGTACAACTGCAAATGCTCCGGTAATTCCAACTCCTGTGTAAACCAGACTGTTGACAAATCGTGTCGCCGGGTTCGTGATGGATGAGAAAAATGTTGCCCGCAAGGATGCCTCCTGCAATCTTTTATTCACTTCGTCGAAACGCTCTGTTACATCTTCTCCGCGCCCAAATGCCTGAACCACTTTCTGGTTTCCGATCATTTCATCAATCAATCCTGTCTGCTCTCCACGTATTTCAGATTGCAGGCGGAACATACGAAATGTTCTCTTTGCAATAAAATTTGCTACAAAGAATGATACCGGTGTGATAAGAACCACAACAAATGTAATCGATACATTTACGGATAACATAAAACAAAATGTTCCGACAATCGTGGCAATCCCGGTGAAGAGCTGTGTAAATCCCATCAGAAGTCCATCAGAAAACTGATCGACATCCGCGATTACACGGCTTACAACATCTCCGTATGGATGGCCGTCAATATATTTTAGCGGCAACTGCTCTATTTTATGGAACGCTTCATTTCTGATATCCTGAACCATCTGATAGGTCATTTTGTTATTACACACATTCATCAGCCACTGTGCCAATGCCGTAATCAGTGTACACACACCAATCTGAATCATCACCTGGATTACTCCCGGGAAATTCACTTCACCTTTTCCGATCACATAGTCAACTGCATGTCCTGTCAGCTTTGGAATATAAAGTGTAAGCACAACAGATACAGTTGCAAGCAGAATTGAAAACACGAGAAAAATTCTGTATCTTCCAAGTCGGCGGATTACCTTTTTCAATGTTGCTGCCTGACTTTTCTGTTTTTTCTCACTATTTATCTTTATTTTATCAGCCATTGACTACCGCCTCCTTTGGAAATTGTGAATAATAGATTTCCTGATAGACCGGACAATCCTTCAGCAGTTCTTCATGTGTTCCGATTCCTGCCATTGCACCATCATCCAACACAATGATCTGGTCTGCATACTGAATAGATACTGCTCTCTGAGATACGATAAATACGGTCGGCTGGTTTTTCATCTCTTTGATTGACTTGCGAAGTGCCGCATCTGTAGCAAAATCCAGCGCTGATGCACTGTCATCGAGAATCAGGATCTCCGGTTTCCGAACCAGTGCGCGTGCAATCGTCATTCTCTGTTTCTGACCTCCGGAAAGGTTTCTTCCTCCCTGTTCAATCTGAAATTCTAATCCGCCTTGTTTCGTATCAACAAATTCTCTTGCCTGAGAAATGTCCAATGCTTCATACATTTCCTGCTCTGTTGCATCTTCCTTTCCCCAGCGGAGATTGTCCGCAATACTCCCTTTGAAAAGCACTGCTTTCTGAAGAACGACACCGATATGTTCTCTTAGGTTCTCTGTCTGATATTCTTTGATATCACGTCCATTGATCTTCACTGTACCGTCTGTTGCATCATAAAATCTCGGAATCAGATTCACAAGAGACGATTTTCCTGAACCTGTTCCCCCGATGATTCCTATCGTCTGTCCTTTCTCGGCACAGAAATTTATATCAGATAAGGATGTATCTGAAGTTCCTTTATAGGTCAAAGATACATGAGAGAACTCTACGACCGGAATTTTATTTTTCAAATCCCGATCTGCTTCGGAAGAATTGCTCTTCCATCTTACATCTCCCTCATTCATATCTGGTTTCACAGCAAGCACACTCTCCACACGGTTCAGACATGCTGCTGCCTTCGTCACGGAAATAATCAAGTTCGCTAACTTCACAAGTTCAACAAGAATCTGTGACATATAATTAATAAGTGCCACAACCTGTCCCTGGGTCAGATCTCCGATATCAACACGGACTGCACCGACATAGATCAATGCTATGATTGCTCCGTTTACAATAATATATGTCAGCGGATTCATCATTCCAGAAATGCGTCCCACATATTTCTGTGCATCTGTAAGAATTTGATTCGCATTTTCAAACCGCTTCGTCTCATCCTCTTCTTTATTGAATGCACGGATAACTCTTGCTCCTGTCAGATTTTCCCTCGTTGCAAGAAGTACCTGATCAAGATCTGCCTGCACTTTCTTATACATCGGCATCGTCACAAGCATGATTCCAAACACAATAAGTGAAAGAAGCGGAATCGTCACAACAAATACAAGTGCTGCTTTCACATCTACTGTAAATGCCATGATCATTGCACCAAATACAATGAACGGCGAACGCAGGAACAATCGTAAAACAAGATTCACACCTGACTGGATCTGATTGATATCACTTGTCATTCGTGTGATCAATGTAGATGTTCCTAATTGGTCCATTTCCGTAAATGTAAATTTCTGGATATGTTCAAATAATCCATGTCTTATTCCCGTTCCGACTCCTGTTGCTGCCTTCGCTGCAAAATACTGTGCTGTAATGGAACAGACAAGTCCGATGATTCCCAGCGCGATCAGTACAAAACACATTTTCACAATATATGGCTTATCCTGATTTGCAATTCCCACATCAATAATTGCCGCCATTACCAACGGAACAAACAGCTCAAAAGATGCTTCCAGCATCTTAAACAGCGGAGCAAGTATTGATTCTTTCTTATATCCTTTCAGATATGCAAGCAATGTCTTCATAATACCCTCTCTTTCCTTCCTGTTGTTCTAATTGATTTGTTTTAATCTTACTCGATTATTATTTTTTAACTGTTTTTCCAATTGTTATTTTTTTAACTCTTGATAATAATCTATCTCTTATATTATCATAGAATAAAGCATACGAAAAATCTTATTTTTATATAGAAAGCATATATTTTTCATATACTTTTTTTATTCTCACGAATCAATATATATTATTTCGTGCATTGCACCCTATATTCCTACATGATATCAAATATATAATTGGAGGTTTCACATGGATTTAAAACAATTGGAATATTTTGTCACAGTAATAAATGAAGGAACTATTTCCTCAGCCGCGCGAAAATTAAATCTCTCCCAGCCGCCATTAAGTGCACAAATGAAATCTCTTGAACAGGAAATCGGTTCTCAACTCTTTTTCCGCGGACCTCGTCAGATTGAATTAACAGAAGCCGGGCGTATTCTTTATGAGCGTTCCAAGGATATTTTAGATCTTTCTTCACGTACTTTACAGGAACTTTCTGACTATCGTGAAGGAAAATCCGGCGTACTTCGAATTGGTATTGTTTCCTCTGCTCATGATCTGATGGCACAGCGCGCTTTTCGTCCATTTCATGAGCAATTTCCTGAAATTCGTTTTGAATTATATGAAAATGACACTTATCGTGTCATCGAACAACTACAATCCAAAGTTCTGGATCTTGCAATTGTACGTACCCCTTTCCAATCAGATAATTTAACCTGTTACACTTTGGTTAAAGAGCACTTGCTTGCTGTCGGAAATAAAAAATATTTTTCTTCCGATACTTCTTATAATACAAAACATACGCTTTCCACGGATAGAAAAATAGCTACCGCTGAACCCGACCAAAATGTAACAATCTCTCTTAAAGAGTTAGCAGAACATCCCCTGATTGTCTACCATCGCTGGCTTCCTGTTTTAGACCAACATTTTGAAACACTTAAACTGCAGCCAAACTATTTATGTATCAACCATGATTCCCGTACAGGAACTGCATGGGCGAAAGCCGGAATGGGAATTGCAATTCTCCCTGCGTCAGCTGCTGAATCACTCACATCCAAAAATATCATTAAAAAATTGATCACCGACCCGGTCATCACCTCTGATATCTGTATTCTCCATCATCCTGACGGTTATCTTTCAAAAATCGGAACATCTTTTCTTATGCACATGATGAATTATTTTGGAATTTCTCACTGATTGCTACGCACAAAAAGAGTCTGGCAAATACCAGACTCTCTTAAATCATTCTTATTATAGACTATCTATCCAACCCGATTCTTTCTACCTGTCTTCCGATACGCATTGCTTTGGCATATGCCATGAGACGTTCTTCATTCTTCTTATCGTATCTTCTGTAGTTCTCAATAACAAGTTCAAAGATATCTTTATCAATGTCTTCACGGAAACGAATGCAATCGCACACGCTTCTGTCAATTCCATATACATTGTAAGAACCGTACTTTGTATCAAACACATGCTTCTCATCCTCAAAAGCCTGCTCTGAGAAGTAATGTCTGCTGACTTCAAAATTCATCTTCATCTTGTGACGGTCACTTCTTCTTGTTGCAATCGAAAGGATCTCCGGCTCTTTATCGATCAGACCCATGTAATAACATGCACTGTCTGCGCAGATTACCGCTTTTCTATTTACTCGCGCCACTTCCACTGCTTTATAATCTTCCGGTTTGGAAAACTCTGGACTAATGATCCAATAATGTCCATGTGCTACCTTTTCAAGCTTTCCTTCTGCTGTCAACAGACCAATCTGACGATTTGTAAGTCCTTCCTTCATCAAATCTTCTGTATCAATATAACCTTTGTATTTGTCTGCAATATGTTTCACTTTGTCATAGATAATCTGACGCATAATTCTTTTCCTCGCTTAACTCGTGTATTACTAGAAACTGTAAGAAATGTTTACGGGCTGCTGTGAGCAGCAACACCTGTGATTCTTTTAAGTCTCTCGTATTGTATCATCTATCAAAGCGGTTGACAATAGGTAAGACGCTGATTTTTCAGTCCGATACCTCTATCTCTTTTATTAAAAATTCATTCCCACGAAGCAGATAGGTATTTTCACTTCCACAGTACGGACAGATTTTCCCATGTTCTACCGTTGGATATTCTTTCTGGCATTCCTCACAAAATGTTACTGCTTCTATCTGCTCGATTTTCAGTTCGGCTTCTTCCATAAGCGGTTCTTTCTTCTTCGCCCAATTCCAGCAATCAGTCAGATAATCATGTAGAATTCCTGACACTTCCCCAATCTCCAGTGTCACGGAAGAAACCTTCTCCACATGATTTTTTTCCGCAACCTTCTTTACATCTTTTACAACATAAAAGACAACACCTAATTCGTGCATTTTCCTTCCTCTCAATTTATATTTTTTCAACTATATCCTGAAGCAATCCAATCAACTCTTTTGCGTTCACAGGTTTAAAGATACACTCATTCATACCTGCCAACTCACACTGATGTATACTTTCGGTAGACGCTTGTGCTGTCATTGCCAAAATCGGAATCTCAGCTGCATCTGCCCTTTTGTCTGCCATGGATCGGATCTTTCGTGACGCCTCTTTTCCATCCATCTCCGGCATCATGATATCCATAAGAACAGCATCATATTCTCTCAGACCCGACTGTTTAAATAGTTCCACAGCTTCCTGTCCATTCCATGCCTTTATCACCTGTGCACCAGCTTCTTCCAGATAAAACTCTGCAATCTCCATATTGATCTCATTATCTTCAGCAAGAAGAATATGATATCCTCTGAGTGGTTTATCTTCTTTCAGATCCTGTTTTGTTCCCTGTACACATTCTCCACTCTGACTTTCCTTTTCCGGCTGAACTACTGGAAAACTCAAATAAAAACGAAACTCCGTTCCAACGCCGGGCGTACTGCTCACCTGGATTGTTCCGCCCATCTTTTCGACCAGTCCTTTTACAATTGACATTCCCAGCCCCGTTCCTCTGTACTGCGTTCTTGCATCATTTATTTCCTGTGTAAAAGGCTTAAACAATTCTTCTTTTATATATTCTTTGCTCATCCCTACACCTGTATCCGTAATACGAAATTCGAATGCCGCACACATCCCATCAAAAGAGAGTTCTTTTACATAAGTGTCTATCCTTCCTCCACGCTTATTATATTTGATTGCATTACTGAACAGATTCAGCATAATTCTTCTGATCTGCAGCGTATCTCCGATCAGCGTCGTATGATCCATCTTTTCCCGATGGCTTTCATAGCTGATTTCCATCGCTTCTACCTGTGCACTGACCACAACTTCTACCTGATCTATCAACGCATTCAAATCAAACGTATCATTCTGCAATTCTAAATGTCCTGACTCGATTTTACTCATATCAAGTACATCATTGACCAGTTCACTCAAATGTTGGACAGACAGATCGATTTTATCAACACACTCTTCTATCTTTTCCTGATCTTTATAATTCTTACGAATCATCTGGATCATTCCGAGAACGCCATTGATCGGTGTACGGATATCATGACTCATCCGGTTCATGAATTCTGTCTTCGCACGGCTCTCGAGATCCGCTTTTTCGTATGCGACCTGCAGACGTTCTCTTTCTCTGTCCTCCTGCTCATGGAACTCTGAAATATCCTTGAACAAAATAATTGCACTAATCATAGTACTTGTCTGCTTTGTTCTGCTTTCATAAAACATCTCCTGCGACATCAGAACTGTCTCCTGCCACCAGCGTCTGCTTCCATTACTTTGCTCTACCTGATATTCCACAGTCACCTGCTTTTCACCTGCTTTAAAACGTTCGATCAGCTGTGCCGGATTTTCTGTGATACGATAATTTTCTCTCGTCTCTTTTGTCACGAACCGCTGATAGGTCTTACAGTACGTATCATAAGGACATGGACGTTTTATGTCTGGGATCTGCCTGTTTTCCCTGTTGTGCCAAAATATCTTTTCCAATAAATTCTGTGTCAGATTTACACTCAGAATTATTTCTGCTGTATCCATCAATGCTTCTATATAGTTTCCATTTTCCAAAATGGATTGCGTCAGCTGTTCATAGAACTGTGTCAGTTGTTTTTTCTCATTTACGATCAACTCGTCCCTGTCCTGATAAACATCAAACCCAACAAGAAAATGATGCAGATTTCCATTTTCAGCAAAGTCAGGCAGTAAAAGTGTGATCCGGCCACGCAAAGCTCTGTCACCCTCTTTGTGACAATAAAAATATTCCTCTACCTGATGTTCCTCCGTCAGGGTTTCCCGGATTTCCGACAGCTGAAGTTTCTCCCAGAGTTCCCTGCGTTTCTCTTCCTCCGCCAGCTCCTGTATAATCTGCTCTACTGCACCGGAATAATTTCCATCATCTGCAAGGAAAAATTCTGAGCTTGCACGAAGAACAACATACTGATCCAGAATCGCATCACAGTACAGACAATCTGTAAAATGAAATCCTTTTTCTTTTACAGATTGTAACAGCCTTCTCCTAAGTCTCCGCTTGTCAGCTGCTTCTTTCATCTTCGCCTGATTCTTGTCTACATACATATTCTTATCCGCATATCGGAACAAGTCTTTCATATTATTTCCCGGAAAATCTGTAGACAATGCATATCCCACTGCATAGCTAAGTGGCATATCCGGGTGATTCTTTGAATAACGCTCTGTCTGTTTCCGTATCATCTGCAGACAGTCTTTCACCTGCTTATGATCCACCTGCTTTAATACTGCAATAAACTCGTCTCCTCCGTCTCTTCCGACAAAATATTTCTCCGGAAGTGCTGCCCGCAGTTGTTCTGCAAATGATCTGATATATTGATCGCCTCTTTCATGTCCCTGCCGGTTATTAATAACCCTCAGATTATTTAAATCAAACACCATTACCGCTGTTGGTTCCCTGTCCGTAAGCGGCTCCACAGATCCCAGAATCTCCTCGCACTTATTCTTATTCGGAAGTCCTGTTGCCTCATCCAGATAAACCTTCTGACGAAGCACACGGTTTTGTGCCGCGTACCGCAACGCCTTGAAAAGCTCATATCCAAACAGACACACAATTCCAATAATATCCACGACAACAATTTTCTCCAGACGATTCAATAAAGATGCCAGCTTCTGCGAATAACTTTCCGCAAGCCCTGTTGTCTCATCACAGATTGTAAAAAATGTTTCACTTTTATTTATAATCTGTGTATTTTCATATCCTTCTTCTCGAGCCTTATAGATTTCTTCCTTTAGTTGTTCAAAAAATTGTTCCTGCACTTCCATCTTATCCTGAAATGCTTTATCATCCAGACGGATAAGGTTCAGTTCATCGCTGCCATGACGTAATCCATCAATATAAGTATCGACTTTCCTGATCATTTCATCCTGCGGTTCCTTTGCATTTTCCAGTTTGATGATCTGCTGCGTCTTTCCACGCACAAGTCCGGCATAATTCACTACACGAGCCGTCCCCTGCATATCGCTGACCAATACCATAATTCCAAAGAATAATGCAATCAGGATACATGTAAGAAGCGTCATGAAAATACGCAGAATCCGTCTAAGTTTCTTCTCTTTTTCTTTCATATCTATAACCTTACATTTCTTTTTTTTAATACTTTATTTAAAGATTATAACAGAATCTCCTTTGTTTTCCCATAATAAAATACATCACTAGAGGATTTTTAAAAATGGTGTAATACTTGCTATCTGTTTTGGAAAATGTGATACTATAAATTATAGTCACACTTAGTTTTCGTAACAAACGGAGGGACCCTCTATGATAAACTAGACAAAACAAATATTGGAAGAATCTCTGAAAAAATTAATGCTTCAAAAGCCGCTCGATAAGACAACCATCCATGGAAGCCTTACGCATTCAATTGAAAATTTCGCAGCACTTCCTAAAAAAGAAAATTCATAACACAAATATACTAAACCTATACTTTACAAAAAGAGGCAAATGATAACTTTTTAATCACTTGCCTCTTTTTGTAAATTGAAAATCTTCAAAAATGTCCATACTATAGCTATAACAACTATACTTCATATCTCAAAACGAGACATGAATACGTTTTCTCAGAAAGGTGGTTTTATTATGTCAAATAAGAAATCTAAACTTGGTGTAATCTCTGCAGTGGCAGCAGGAACAGGAACTGCAATTTATCTCGCACGGAAGGCAAAAAAAGAATCCGGTAATTCTATTTTTAAGAAGAGTACTATTGCCGATTCTTCCGTTCCGAATAACTATCGTAACACAGAACGTGGAAAATATGACCGCAATAGCAAAGGCATTTATTATTCAAACGGAAACTACGAAGCATTTGCACATCCGGAGAAACCGGAAGGTGTAGATCAGAAAAATGCTTACATCGTAGGAAGCGGACTTGCCTCTCTCGCAGCGGCATGTTTTCTTGTCCGTGATGCACAGATGCCTGGATGCCAGATTCACATTTTAGAAGCAATGGATCTTGCCGGTGGTGCATGTGATGGAATCTATGATACTTCCCGAGGTTATGTAATGCGCGGTGGACGTGAGATGGAGAACCATTTTGAATGTCTGTGGGATCTCTTCCGCAGCATTCCATCCATCGAGACACCTGGTGTTTCTGTACTTGATGAATATTACTGGCTCAATAAACATGACCCGAACTATTCCCTTTGCCGTGCAACTGTAAATCGTGGCAAAGACGCACATACAGACGGAAAATTCAACCTCAGCCAGAAGGGCTGTATGGAAATCATGAAACTCTTCATGACAAAAGACGAAGATCTCTACGATAAAACAATCGAAGATGTTTTTGACGAAGAAGTATTTGATTCTACTTTCTGGCTCTATTGGAGAACAATGTTTGCATTTGAAAACTGGCACAGTGCTTTGGAAATGAAATTATATTTCCAAAGATTTATCCACCATATTGCCGGACTGCCTGATTTCAGTGCATTGAAATTCACAAAATATAATCAGTATGAATCCCTCATTCTTCCGATGCAGAGATACCTCGAAGATGCCGGTGTAGACTTCCAGTTCAATACAGAAGTCACAAATGTTGTATTCAAATTCGAAGGAGACAAAAAGATTGCATCTGCAATTGAATGTAAAGTAAATGGACAGGAAAGAGGTATCGTCCTGACAGAAAACGACCTCGTATTTGTCACAAACGGAAGCTGTACAGAGGGAACAATTTATGGTGATCAGGACCATGCGCCAAACGGTGATGCAGAAGTCCGCACAAGTGGTGTATGGAACCTTTGGAAAAACATTGCCCGTCAGGATCCATCCTTCGGACATCCGGAGAAATTCTGTTCCGACATTGCCAAGACAAACTGGGAATCTGCAACAGTTACAACTCTGGATGAAAAGATCATTCCTTATATCACAGACATTTGCAAACGTGACCCTCGCACCGGAAATGTTGTAACCGGCGGTATCGTCAGCTGCCAGGATTCCAGCTGGCTGTTAAGCTGGACGATCAATCGCCAGGGACAGTTCAAAGACCAGGATAAAGATAAGGTATGTGTCTGGGTTTATGGATTATTTACTGATGTACCTGGTGACTATATCAAGAAGCCTATGAAAGACTGTACCGGAAAAGAAATCACAGCAGAATGGCTCTATCACCTTGGTGTTCCGGAAGATCAGATCATGGATCTGGCTGAAAACAGTGCGATCTGTGTACCGACAATGATGCCTTACATCACAGCATTCTTCATGCCACGTACAAAAGGTGACCGCCCGGATGTTATCCCAGATGGATGTGTCAACTTCGCTTTCCTCGGACAGTTTGCCGAAACTCCAAGAGATACTGTTTTCACAACAGAGTATTCTGTACGTACTGCTATGGAAGCTGTTTATGGACTTCTCAAAGTAGACCGTGGTGTGCCTGAAGTATGGGGAAGTGTTTATGATATCCGCGATCTTCTCGACAGCTCTGTAAAACTTATGGACGGAAAATCTCCACTTGAGATCCAGCTGCCTGGACCGCTGAACGCACTGAAGAAACCTCTTCTGAAGCTTGTAAAAGGAAACGTGATTGAAAAGGTACTGCGTGATCACAATGTACTGAAGGAGGGAATGTAAAAAGAACACTTGTTCTTTTCTCTGAAATATGCTATTCTATTTCTACCTGATCACGTAAGAAGAATGCCTCCCGGCATTCTTCTTACTTAAATGATTTGATACAAGGGTCAAAAGGTCATGCGTTTCTTGCTTGCATGAAAAAGCATGACTTATTGACCCGCAAAACACCGAAAAGTAGCCATTTTTCGTAGAAAAATGAGCGGATTTGAGGTGTTTTAGGATTGCGAGAGCATGAAATGCGAAGCAATCCGTGTATCATAGGGGTCAAAATACCTTTTGACCCC